>Ga0179593_1303648_pt1 | contig 20835 bp, 30 predicted proteins | sample CZODoug2_1_08_16_FD_185931 | JGI IMG/M metagenome (GOLD analysis project Ga0179593, IMG submission 185931) | Vadose zone soil fungal communities from Angelo Coast Range Reserve, California, USA - CZODoug2_1_08_16fungal (PacBio error correction) | ecosystem: Environmental > Terrestrial > Soil >... | reverse complement strand
GGATCTCATCCTTCCCTCTTCTCCCCTTCTGTCCCTTCTCCCTTTTTAAACTTTGTCTCCATCAGAGTCCTTTTGGAATCGTTTTAACCACTACCCCCAATTGTGTACTTTGGTTAAGCGGACCTCCTGCTCCAACAAACCTGCTAAACCAAGCCCAACCCCGTCTCCCCCTTCCTATTATTGATTCTTACCTTCTTTCTTTATTCCTTCCAGTTCAATACCACATTCAGGCTTTTTTATTGGGAGTACCATTTGACTTCTATATGCCTGGGTTCTCCACACTTTCCTCCTTCTCTTTTCCAAATGTAACTGAGGTTGCCATGCTCGGGGGTTCTCAATTCCCGTCTATGCCCCTCCTCCGAACGCTTGTGCAGGTTAAAATGATCAGTTGCGTGGATCCAGAATTATCACAGGAACCCTTTACTTGATCGGTTCCCCCCTCCCCCCCCCTCCCTCCCTGACCCCCTTTTCCCTTTTTGCCTTCAGCAACGGCACCTTTTTTTTCTTCCCTCTTTCTTCTGTTTCCAAAACGTACCGTTTTACCCATACTCCTATCTATCTTTTCCCCTTTTTGTTTTTGATCTCTCTTTCCAAGCTATTTGCCTTCCCCCCCCCTTTCACTTTTTTTAGCCCTCCCGCGGTAGATATACAGTCCGCAGGTCGCCTGTTTTCTCACGCAGTTGGCAAGATCGGTGTGTCCATTCTGACCCCCCCACCCCCCCCACACACACCCCCACCCCTTTTCCCCCGTACATTGGGTTCTTATGACACATTTCTGATCCACGTCCCCTCATGGAGCACATGCAACACAGTTGGCCGGTTTCCTCAGTTTCTATCGTCTTCCTGAAAAAAAAAGGTCTCCTAATCACAATTCCCCCTTTTTCCCCCCCCACCCGTACCTGCTTTCCTCCCTTTTTATCACCCGCGCATCAGCCCCCCTCACTCCCTTTATTACCATACGACCCTGAGCCAAGTAGATTTTGCATGGAAGTTTTGCCCTACAACTCCCGTACCAAGACGATGAATCTTGCAATTAGCCAGTTCTGTGTGTAAGCATTGTTTTTCCTTTTTTCTTTTCACCCCCCCTTTCCAACCCTCTTGTTTGTCGTGGTTTCCCTGATCCCCCCACGTCCTCTGATGAGACAGCTTCACCCGTTTCCATTCCCCCGCAGCAAAGTGTGAATCGCTTAAATGATCCGACCATGAGGAATGTTCAAGGTTTTTCTTTTTAGTTATCACTGCTTTCCCTTTTGTTCATGCGTACCCAGTAATTCAAACCTTTTTTCCAAAAGAAAATAATCATCTTGTTGCCGTCCTCCCCCACTTAATCCATCAGCACAAATGATTCGTCTCCCCGACCCATTCCCCCCCCTTTCACCCCTCACACCGGCCAATTTACCCGATCCAACCTGTATTTGAACATTGAGAGATTTGGAATCGAACCTTTTTGGACTCCCTCCCTTCCCCCTTCTTCCCCACGACCCTTTGCCTTCATGGACAAGTTTAAGCGTTTCTCTTATCTTTCCCCCTTATTAACTTTCCTGCATTATGCTCATATACCAGGTATGAAGGCGCACAGACATTTTCCCCATCGGGACACCCCGGTTCCTCCCCTCCCCCCTCTCTTTCATCCCTTCCCCACTTTTTAAAACTTTCCCCCTTTTTCAGGGATCGTCCCCGGACCTCCTCCCCCGGTAACTTCTTGACTACTTGAGCGATAATAAGCGCCGCGCCGCTTTTTTTTCCCTTTTTTTTTGACTTTTCTTTTTCCCTTTGACAAACATTTTTCCCATTGATCCGACCTCCCCCCCCTGTGGTATGAGGACTAGCCTGTACACTGACCCTCCACTTACAGCTAGCCGATGCCGCTGTTTCCTCTTCAATTGCGTAGGTGAACGGTAGCATTCCTTTTCCTTTTAGCCACCACCCCTTCCCTTCTCCCCTGCTTGATATTTGCAGCGTGGGCGTTCTTGGGTAGTATCCCCGATGTTATACAACGTCTCTTTGTTGATGTTTTAAAACCCCCGCCCGCCCCCGGTCCAAGCAAAAAAAGTTTCAGCTTCTCCCTTTTTTCGTTCTTTTTCTTTCCTCGAGGCTCCTTATACTTCTTCTTCCCCCGCTGTCCCCCGCCTGCGAGTTTCACAAACACTCCCGTACGTTCGTTTTGTCTACTGGTTTTTTCCTGGCGATGACAACCGCTTATGCCCCTGTTATTTCTTTTTTCTTTCCTTTTTTTATTGATTTTCACTTTTAGAGGTGGTCGCCTGCGTCACTCACCCCCCCCCTCTTTTACTTTTGCCCTTTACCCCCCCCCTTAACTCGGTCTTGCCTGTTTTGCTTTTTCCCGCTCCTTTGGATGGCGTTTTTTAATTGGCTTTCCAAAAAATGAGTAATTCCCGGGCTAACCACTCTTCTCCTCTTTAAACCATGTTTCTTCTTTTTGCCTGCCCCCTCAATACTTGAGTTGTCCAGGTCAACGTCATTTATGGGAGCATAAAAATTCGTATAATACGTCCGTAGTTCCTTTTTCCTTTTTTTAACAATCGTTTCCGTTTCTCCTGTGTGTTACCGACGCTAGAATTTTTTTTCCCCATTCCAGTGAATTCTTACTTGTCATAACTTAGTTGACTTTTGGTACCCTCTGTGTTCTTTTTTTATAAATAAATTATGACGGTTCTGAGGCTCCCTTCCTTTTTCCCCTACCTTTTCTCTTTTCCCCCGTGCGGGGTACTTTTGTAAACCTTTTTTGCCCATTGTTAAGTGAGGAGGGTCTTCAACACCCTCCATTTTACGCGGATTAATCAAGGTTGTGAGCTTGAAACATCCCTATCTTCTTTCCCTCCTTTTTTGTTTTTTTCTCTGAGCTCTAGACCACAAGCGCCGCGCGGGAGTAATCCCACGGCAACCTTGTGGTTTGGTTCGTCCTTACCCGCAAGGGGAACAGGTTTCCCCCCTTTTACAAAAGACTCCTTGTTTCCCCCCCCCTTTCCCGGCGGTTCTTCCTCATTATGTTTTATGTTCGCCCCGTTCCCCTTTTTCATAATTTATTGAATACTGAATCTTGTACCACATTTCTATGATTGACAATCCCTGCAATGGAAGATGTGTTCACACCCTTTCGGTAACCGACTCTTCCCCGCCCTTCTTTGGTTCTTTCTTTTCACAGGACCCCCCTTCGGCAGTCGCCCCTAATTTTGTCCTCCCACAATAGAACCGACGGCACTCATGATCTCCATGTGCGGCAATGAAAAGTGTTAGTTTTCCCCATCTCCCCACCCTTTTCCCCTCTTTATGCAGCTCCTTTTTTACCCCCCCCTTCCTTTTTTCCCTCCCCCCATTTTAACAAAAACGCCATCCGGTTCCAAACCGGTCAACCAAACCCAGTCCGGCGTGGTTTCCACCATGGGTACCCTCCAAAACACAAACCCGTTCCACTCCCTTTTTTGCTTTCCGCCTTTTACCCCCATTTTCCCCTCAGTCCTGTGAACGTCTCCCTTCGAAGGCATCCCGTGTTCGCACCCAGCACCCCAACAAAAACAGTATAAAGCGATGCGTTTCCGTCCCGATTTTCTTTTTTCCTTTTCCTTTGAAATCTCTTTTTTTGTCTCGACCTCCCCTTATCCCAAGTAAGCTCCCGTATAATCACTCCCCTCAAAAGTGATGCGCTCTGACATTGGAAGGTTTGATGGAGCTTCCTTTTTTTCCCCTCCCCCCCCATTGACCCTTTTTTTTCATTAATTTTTATTCCATAGGTTACGACTTTGACCAAAGGCCCAAGTCCTCCCCTTAGCCCAGTCTTTCTGCAATTGAGTTATTTTTTTTTTTTTTACGCCTCTCCCCGCTCCTTTCCTATGTCACCTACGCTTCACCTACGCAGGTGCCTATGAATACCCTCGGCACCTTCCCCCCTAGGTAAGTTGGGAATTATTTGTGCTTAGATCCCAACATTTTCTTTCCCCTTTTATCCTGGGCTCCACACATTTTTTCCAAACACCAATCAAAACAATGGCCCCTAGTTCCTTCTGGTTAATATCATCGCCGATTGTCCCCATTAGACAAGCAGTTGCCGGGGATCTAATAGATTAAACCCCCCCTTTTCCCGTTTCTCCCCCCAAGTTCTTTTTCCCACCTTTCCTGGTATGTCCCGCGGCGTTGGTCCCCCAATCCCGGAAAAGGGTCACGGCACCTTGGCCTTTCCGTTCCTCCCTTCTCCCCTTTCTGCTCTTCCCTTTTCTTTCACGGTCAGGATCACAAAACTGGAAATCGGGGACCATGACAGCCTCCGCCCCTTTCAAGTGTCATAGGCACTTTCAACGGGTCCTCCGTGGGCCTCTTTTTCCCCCCCAACATGTCCTTTTCCTTTCGAACCATCTTTCACTTTGCCCCCCGGTTACAGGGAAAGCAAATGGAGGTACGAACGGTCTCCTTTTCATCCTCCCTTCTTTTTTTTTTTTTTACTTCCCCCTTGGTCCTTGGATTTGACTGATATTAAGTTTTTCTTCTGAAATTTTTTGTCAAACCCCCCCCACTTACGCTTATGAAAAACACGCAAACCCCCATTGCCGCGAGATTTCCCCCCCTAAACCCCCTTTCCCCGACATACCTTTTTTTCCCCCCCTGGCCCCCAGATGGATATTGGCCATAAAGTTGACCATCCATTTTGATGCTGTCAGCTGTTAAATTTTTTTTTTCCAGTCTGTTCCCTCTGACCCCGTGGTTTCCTTCTTTCACCCCCCTTTTGCAAAAAATTTGTTTCCCCCTGTTTGGAACAACGCCGAATTGAAAAGACCCCCCTTTCCCCCCTTCCACACCCCCTCCCCCCTCCTATGTCATGATTCACTCGTCTTGAGGTTCTCATTTCGTCGGTCAGCTTCAGTTACATACCCATTCGTTTTCCTTTCTTATGTCATAACTGACCGGCGGGGCTGCTGACGTGTACTGTCTAAAACATTTAGTTCACTCATGTATTTTTTTTCCCCCTTTCACACTTTCTTTCTCCTCAGAATTCACGTTTTCTCTTACCCCCCCCCCTTCGCCAGGACCCCCCTCCCTTTTCCTTGACAATGATCAGTTGCTTTATTGACAGGAAGATTATCACGCAGGAAAGTTTCATGGTGATGCAACTACCAACCTCTTCCCTTTCCCCCCTTTTTTTCCCTTTTCCCGGCGAACTGCGGTCGGATCCTACCGCTGATGCCAAAAGTTACCGGTGTCCTTCCTTTTCCCCCTCTTCCCCTCTTTTCATCATCTCCGTTGTCTTACTCATGACGTTATTTCTTTTCCCACAACTGGTCTTCCCCCCCACTCGGTAGTTCAATACCGCCCGCAAGGGTGCTGAGGCAAGCGCCGTTGGCTTTTGCGTTTTTTTCCTTGACTGATACCCCTTTCCCCTTTTTTTGTGATGAAGCCATTCGATCAGCACTGATAATTGGCGAGCACCGCCCCCATGGGCTCTTTTCCCCCTTTTTCTTTTGAACATCTCCCTTTTCTTGAATACCCGTGCGATAGGGCATACCCCCATTGACATTTTGTAACAAAAGTATTGAAATGTGGTTCTCCCAAGTCCCCTCTCCTTTCAGCCCCCAGAAGTTAAATTTATAAACTGATCTTTCTTTTTCCGGGAATGCTTCCCCTTTCAATACGTACTCACTTCCCGGGACGATGTCTCTTCCCAATTCTAAGGTCGTGTGAAGGTCCGTTGGTATTTTTCAGTGTTACCCCCCCCCCCCACTTTCCCCCTATGTGGTTACAACAAAACTTTGGAGACATCTCACCTTTTCCCCCCTCCCTTACACCCCCTTCTTCCTCCCCCTCTTCCAAATGATTTCCATTCCCTTCTGCCTGGAACGGCTTTCGCCTTTATATGTATCAAGCGCCGTTGCCCGTTTCGTGTGTTCTCGACGTAAAAGTTATTTTTTTTAAAATCTGGTTTACAAGAACCCACCTTATAACCCTTTTTTTCTTTCCCACTGGCCTTCCTTCCCCCCCCCCATGCTTCTTCGCGACCCTGCCACCCGCCAACCCCCCGTCATTTTACCTTTGATATTTGCAAATTCTTCTGGCGAACTACAGGCAATTTTGTAACCCGCAATTACTCATTCTTTCCCCCCCTCCATCCTTTTTTTGACACGTCCGGGTTCTTTTTTCCGGATTGTATTGCCAGTTTTATCCTTCGGGCCAACTTCTCCTCCTCGAGTTGATATGAAGGATCTCCAGTGACAATAGTGGACACGGTTTCTACATGCTCTCCTTATTGTTCCCATTTGGTTCAACAAATGTCCAACTGGTGTTTTTCATTGGAAGGCTCTGGATTCCTCCCCGCACCGATTCAAGTGTAAAATCGAGCGAGTCATTTCAGACCTCTCGATTTCCCTTTTTCTGTCCTTCTTTTCCAGAACCAAATTTTCAATGATCCGACATTCACATACAATGGTGGTACTTTCGAACAGAATGTACACTGTCAACCCCCCCCTCCCAGGCGTGGCCGGCCCTTGATCCATACTTATTTTCTTTCCTTTTATGTCATGAGCTTTTCCTCTTCTCACCACACCTCTTTGCACTGGCTCATGCGATGATTTGCCCTTTTTGGGCTTGGTCGTATTCCCTGTTCAATAACATGAGATGAGTGAGTTGCTCTTTTTCTTAACAAAATAGAAAGAAAACCCCCTCATAGATGGTTAGTTCACTTTAGTGCCATATACGGCGCCTCTCTGATTCTATTCTTTGAGCTGGAGTTACGTTACCAGTACCCCCTACCCCCCCCCCCTTCCTGGAACGTGCTTCCCTTTCCACTTTTTTTACTTTAGTTTGCCCTTGATGCCAACCGCTTTGCTTTCCACTGTTTTTACGTAGTTTAAGGGCTTTTTCTGGCATTGGACCCCCCTGACCAAAGATTTAAGTTTTCCGGTGTTCTCCTTACCCGCTCCCTCCCTTCCCTTCGTTTTGCATTTCTCTTTGACAACTGATGGACGTTTTTTCATTGCTTCTGCGTTAATTTTTTCAATTTCCTCATGATGTATATTTTAACTTCTTCTGTTTTTTCATTTCTGCACTGCGTAATAAAGCGGCGTGCCCGGATGCTGTTTTCACCCCCCTTCCCCCACGACGTTCCCTCTAACCCCCCCCAGTGTTCCCGGGGTGACGCTTGTTTCCGACGCATAGATTTTTGTACCCCTTTTCCCTGAACAGGTCCTAATCCTCGCCCTTTGTTCAAGTTTGTTTTCTTTTATTCACCTATTATCTGTCAGGAGTCCCATAGCCCCCCCTCCGGAGCCTCCCTCCCACACGCCGGTTTTTCCCCCCCCCTGGCGCCAGGTAATGAACCCCCTGGTCCCGGTTTGTTACGGGACACCCCGCACTTTGGCCGTTGTACTACCGGCGCCTGAGTGATTTTCTCAAACTCTCCTTCTTTTTTTTTCTCCCCCCCTCCGTGTTGTTTTTTTTCTGTCCGATTTTAGACAAAGCCCCGACGGAGCGACGTTACGTACAAGGCACCATTGGCGGGGTTTTTAGACCTTACCCCCCTCACTTTCCCTTTTCCCAGTTTCCCCCTTTTTCCCCTCTTGTTTGTGTATAACACCCCTTTCAGAGGGTTATGTAGCTCTGGCTATGGGTTTCGCGGACCGACTCATTTCTTTGTATTCCCGGACAATCTGTACCCCCCTCCTTTTTCTTCCACTCCCCCCCTTATACTGGTTACCATGTGTTCACCCAACTCGCGTGGTCACCGCAGTCACCGTTTCCCGGATTTTGACCAATTCTACATTCCTTCCTGTCCCCCCTGAAGGAGTATATAAATATTTTTGAACAATAAGAAGGCAGTGCGGTGCACGCCTCTTCTCTTTTCCGGTAATTGAACAACCAAGTCTCCATTTTTTAAAATCTAGAAAAGAGAAGTTTTACCCCTTCCCTTGTAAGGTTTTTAAGCAATTCACCAAAACCCCCCATTTTTAAAAGCGTTACCTGCAACCATTGTTGAGTTTACCCTTGGTCTTAAAACACCAACCCAAAAAACCGCTTTCTTTTTCCTCCTTTTTTGCGTCTGTCCCCCCTTCCCCCTTAAAAGCTTTGTTTAAAACGTTCGCACCCAGTTAGGCAATAAAGCGGTTGCTGTCCCCCAAAAGAGTTCTGCAGCGCTTGACCCTTCGTTACGGGGAGTTGTTTTTGAAGTCGCAGGAGTAGTGCCATCGCCGTTTCCTCCTTCTCCCTGTAGTCCCCTCCTAGTCTCGTTCCGTATATAAGGCAACCCAAGTTCTTCTCGTCAGTTTCCCCTTTGGTTTTTCCTGCAGCCCCTTTGTGGTAAACCAAGTCAACTCCGGTCTTCTCCCTCTTTCCTCGACCCCCTCCTCCCCTTCCCCATCATCGCCCTTAGGCAGTTGTTGTTTTTCCTTCTATCCACCCAATCTTTCCTGATTGTCCACTTCTCCCCCCCCCCAGGTGTCTTGAACCAGAGGCATAGCCATACTTTCCCTTTTGATTTACTCCCTTCCCTTCTCCCCTCCCCCTTGTATTGCAGTCTTATCATGGGATAAAAATTTTTTCCCACAATAAAATACCCCCCACCCTTGCCCCCAACCCAGGTGCGCGGGCGAGAACGAAACAGCCGACCAATTAGCCCTTTCCTTTTCTTATCCTTTTTCCTTCCCTGAACCCCTTTGGACAAGTTCCCAAGTGTTTTCCCATTTCTCATCAAGCGGCGTGTTTGCCGGACCGGGCGAAACTGGGCAATTGGGCGTCAGACTGCAGAGGATACCGCGTTATATTCAGTCCTTTCCTTCCCTTGAAGTATTTCCCCTTCCAATATTTTCATCTTGACTCCGCCATCCCTTAAACGTTATGTTGCAAACAACCCCCCCCTCGGGGGGTCCGTAATTCCTTTTCCTTCGGGTCCCCCAACGCTGTTTCCTGGTCGCACCTATGCCGCCTTTCAATACGGGTTTTCCCATGGAAATGGGCCTTTTTTGAGGTTACCGGTCCTGAGGACCTCCCTCCTTTCTGTTGTATTCATTTTCTTCCTTTTCCAGCCTTCCCATGGATTGATTAAGTTGTTCCTTGTCCCCCCATATTTTAAACCTTCTCACCCCCCTTCTAGATGACCAACCCAATCCGCTTTCCCCATACCCCCTTCCTTCAAGACTTTTCGCATCATGTTCGAGTATCATTTAACGGGAGTCAACTCGATTGTTTCCCCCCTTTCTCAATTGGAAAGCTCCAATGCTCAATCCCGATGCTCCCCTTTCTTTTTTACACCACCTTGCCACAACCATATTTTTAATTTTGGTAGTAAACGAGACGATCGACCTCCTCACACCCCCCCCTCCCAACCACTCCCCCCCGTCTGCCCCCTTGAAAGATTCATCGTCGTTGAGTGCTTTATTGTTAGGAGCCTTCCTCCCCCCGCATCCTTGGATAATAGTTTCTTTTTTTATTTTTCTCAGGTGTGCTGATTTTCTTTATTGATACCCCATTTTTTTTCCAGCATTTCTTTTCCAAAATGTAAATTTTTCTTTTCTTACTGGATTAAATCACCTTCTTAAGACCCCCGCTTCTGATACACTTTATCAGTGTTTTCCCTCTATTTTTCCCCCCACTCAGGTCCCACCTGTTGATCGGGTCAACCTGACAAACGCAGATCCACTGACCCCGTTGCCCAGCAACGAGAACCTTTGTCGGCCCTGGACCTATACCGAGGGATATTGGCTAACCCACGTTTCTCCTTAACTTGCCTTTTCCCCTTCTTTTCCCTTCTATCCTATCTTGTGTGTTTAGAGAGATTGGAACTTTTTCTTGACTTTATTTAATTTTTGGCCAATATACCGCGGTAGTCCAGACTGAACGAAGGTTAGCGTGAGGAAAGAGTTTCATTGGAATTCCTTTTTTTCCCCTGACCCTCTTTCCCCAGTCACACTTTTTTATTAGTGATTCATACAGACTCTTCTCCCCCTTGAAAATCATTGAAGAACCCTTTCCAGGTTGACCGTCTGGGAAAAGAAGAGGTTGACTTTAATAAAAGAGCGAGGATCTTGGTTTGTCGTTTTTTTTTTTTGGTTTTGTGTTGGTGTGTGGGGGGGGGTGGGGGGTGTTTTTTTTTTTTTTTTTTTTTTTTTTTTTCTTTTTTTTTTTTTTTTTTTTTTTTTTTTTTTTTTTTTTTTTTTTTTTTTTTTTTTTCCTACAAAAGTACCTTCGTTCCGCGGAATACCCAGCGCCTCAGCCTCCAGTCACCTCCCCTTGAGCCCTTCCCTTTCTTGTTCCCCTTTTCCTTTCCCCTTCACTTCCCCCCAACTCCCGACGGTGACTTGCAATTGCAGACGTGTGTGCGTCTTTCTTGTTGGGCGGCGTTACCCAAATTTTAACATATGGTTGTTCACCCCCTCCCCTTCTCTGATCCCCTTCGATTTACTCCCTTCTCCCCAAGTCGGCTGCTTCAGTTAAATGATCCCCATGCTGCCATGGACCCTTTATTTAGCCTTTCTCGGCCCCAGCGCGTGCAAGTATTCAAAAGTTTCATTTTCCCCCTTTTACACACAATTCCCCCACCTTTCATAATTTGTCGCCGCTTCCACTTGCCTACATCACCCACCCTGCGCGGATGACGACTTTTCAAGGCCCCCCTCATTTCCCCCCTTCCCCCATTACTTCCCGGTATTTTCCCCAATTGCTCATCTTTTGCGACCGATTTCCTAATTGTTTCCAGAACGAAATCTGGTTCCCCCGACAAGATTTATAGCACGTTTAAGGATGCGGTGTCCTTCGGACTATTGCCAGTTATCGGGCTCCCTCTATATACTCCCCCTCTTTTCAGCGGCCCCCCCTCCCCCCCAATTGCACACTTCTGGGACACGTGGAAGGCCCAATGCCACGCGTTGTAACTCCATTGGGAAACCTTTTTCCACACCGTCCCAACTGTGTTCGGATCTTTTCTACAAGGAAATTCCGCCCTTTTTCCTTTTCGGAGAGTTTCCCCCCCCCCCCGTCCTCCGCGCGCTTTGCCATTTGCATTTATTTACCGAAATTTCTCCATGATCCGACTGTTTCAAATAAACTTTTTGTACTTGGATCATGTTCCTATTCCACCCCTTCCTTTCGTCTTTTTTTGTTTCATTTGCACTTTTTTCTGTGCAGCTTTTTTTAATCTGAAGGTTTTATGCGTCCAACCTTACACTTTTCTCTTGACTGAAGCTGTCGATTTGGTCGTAAAATTTTAGTAGATTTCGTGCTTTTTTCCCCCCAACTGCAAGTTCCCCCTTGCCCCCCACCCTATGAGTCAGGAAGCGGCCTCCCTTTGTTGAATGAATCGTCGTTCCACGGATTCCCGTTAATTTACTTATTTTTTAAATCCTGATTTCCGGCCCTCCCCCCAAATACCTTTCCGACCGTCGCTTCTCCCTGTTTCGATGGCCCCCACCCTATGCCTGCCCCTGCCTCCGTTCAGTAGATTTTTGACGGGCTGGTTACGGCTGAGGTCAGAACCCACCGCTTCCGTTCTTTGCGTTTTCCCCCCCTCCTTAAACCTCCCCTTTTCCTGTTTTCAGGGTTCCTCTTAACCGTGATTTTGGCGTTTATTCCCTACCCGGTCTTCCTTCTTCAATGCTGCCTGCACCCCTTCTGATTTACTCCGGTAAAAAATGGTCTCATTTTTAGGACTCACAGAGTAATTTCTTCGTCCCGGCCTTCTCTTTTTGTGCTCCTAACTTCATTAACTCCCCGTTTAGTTCCTGTTTATCACGTGTGTAAAAAATCCGGGGAACGGGATTCGGATTACGCTTCTCTTTCCCCCTCCCTTTCTTTTTTCATGTTCACTACTCTCCCCTTTTTGGTACCAGTTGTCCGGGTATTCACTCCATTAATCGTTCGGCGGCCCCCCCTAGTCACACATAAAGTAGGCACTAACCTTCACTGTGAAACGGTTTCCAACGTATTCTTTTTCCTTTCAACCTTTTTGCCATTTCCCCCCTTTGCTGTAGGGCGAAAAAACGAAAGTTTGTTTGTTGATAATCCTCTCGCAGGAGATGTGTACTATCAATCTTAATTACCTGTTGTTTTTTTTTTCGATTCTTTTTTATCTACCCAGATTCAGGCAGAGCCTGTCTCCTTCCCACCACAGGCCCGTTTCGTGGGTTGAACTTAACGTCGGACCTTGCACCCTCCCTAACCCCGCTTTTTATACCCCCTTTCCCCCCTGCGGTTGTATGTATCCTCCGTATGTGGATATCGCTGAACAGATTAATATTTGTAAACCCAGGACACTCTTTGCCCCAACCTGATCTATGTGCTCGGGATGTTTCCACCCCCTTCTTTCCTTTCCCCGCAGTCCGTCCGGTTTTTCCTTCTGTGATACATTCACGGCAGTGGTTCTAGTATATAAAAATTTTTATTGGCACAAGCAGGCCTGCCGGCACGACGATTTTCTACTTTGCAGCAATGCACTAACATCCCCTTTCGCCCATGTCGTGGTGCTCTTCCCTTTTCAAAAAATTAACTCAAGTTTTAAAGCAATTAAACCCATCCATCCATCAACTCTTAACCCTCCCCAACCCATTAGTTGACGTGTAAATTTGGGAATTCCCCCTGCCCCACCCTTCCCTGGGGGTTCCCCTTCTTCTGTCCACCAGCCGTGAAAAATTTTGCAAAGTTCAAATTGTCGAAGTCCCCTTGTTTTTGCCCTTTCTCAAACAAACCAGTAGTGCGAACTGCGGGTGAACGGGTGTTGTTTACTTTTACCGTGTTTCTTCCTCAGGCGTTTTTTCCTAGCATTAAGCCCTTATCCAGTTCCGTCTTGTTCTTACTTAAATAACCGTATTTTTTCTACTGATCATTGGTGGTTTGAGTCCTCTTTTGTTTAAATCCAACCTCCTTCCACCCTTCTTCTGGTGTAATCCATAGGGGACCCCCCAAAGAAGCCCATTAATCTTCCTTTCATAGTCCCTGTTCAGCGGTTTTTTGGGCATAGACTAATTAAGTCTTACCCTCTTTTCCCCCCTACGCCTGTTTTCCTTCCGACCCAAGAGGCAATAGGCCTGGTATGATAGCGTTCCATTTTCCCCCCCCCCCTCAGTACAACTTCTGGAGGCTGACGGTCCCCCTTTTCAACAACCAACCCTCCCAAAAACATTTCCACAATCGAGGCGCTGAATACCTGATTGAAAAATGATCAGACTTCGGTTCTTATTTCTTTCTCTCAATGTTAAACCACAGGAACGTTTAGGAACCCGTGTCCCTATCCAGCTTTCTTTCATTCCCTTGCAAAGTGTACACGTCTGTTCAATGCGGGTTGCAGAGGGTTCTTTCCCGGCGTACTGCCTGTTTAATGAAGGGAAGGCACTTGAAGATTTTATGACCTCCTCTCCCTTCCAAGGTCATCCTTTCCCCCCCCAAACTTTCTTCGGTTCCCAGAATTGTGGCGTAATTTTGTACCAAACTTTTAAGGTGTCGCCCCACCCCCATCTCCTTTTCCTGGGTAACTTTTCTTTTTGATGTCGGGGGTCCCTGTTCTTTGTCGACAAATCGCAGTCATTTGTCTGTGGTATCCCCCTTAAAGGTGAAGAGGAAAGATCATGAATGTAACATTTTCCCCTTCCCCTTTCGCTTGTAAACCCCCCCACCCCTCAAACATCCGCGTTCTACATAAAAAGAGGCAAGCCTTTTCCTTGCAGAATGATAGTTCCTTTCCTTTTTTTCAAGACGCTTGTGGTATGTAACCCTTGTTTAACTCCCTCCTTAGCTCCTTTTATTCGTTTTTTTAATTTACCCCCGACACCCCATATTTTTGTTTGTGTACCCTCAGCCTCCCCCCTACTACAAAACATCCCACCACACTCCAACATTAATCCCCCCTTCGCACTTTCCCTCCTCGTTTTGATTTTGAGTACGTCTTCGTCTTTCAGCTTCAATACCGACTACATTACGTTCTCAAGGTCGTAGGTCCTTCCCCCCGACTTTGGCTGAGGCGGTAATGAAAAAATTCTTTTCCTCTTTTCCTTTTTTTCCCCCCCAATAACCCAATTGATTTTTTTCTGGGTCCACACCGCTATGTGCCCCAGACTCTGAACGCTGCCCTGGTGCAGTTCCCAATATCAGTTGCGTCTAGCCCGTATCACGCAGTAACACCTGAGGTTGATGTCCCAAAAGAACCCGCAGCCCCTTTCCCCTTTTCTTGACTCAGTCCTTTCCTCCTCGGTCCCCCCCATCCATTGATATAACGCGGTTCTCTTTATTTTCCCCCCACCCCCCCTAACGTTGTGAATTAAAGGCCTAGCCTTCATCTCTATTTCAATTCAGTTGTTTGGTTGAGATCTCATGGATGTTCTTCCCAACGGACTGGTTGATCCCCTTGCGGAGCTCCCCACGGCCCGCAGTTGCCTTTTCTGAGGAAAGCGCCTTTTTGAAGGATAGATTTTTTACTTTTCCACGACCCCCTTTTTCCCTTTGTCCTTTCGTGATGCCCTTAAAGCAACTGTTATCTAGTCAACATGTCCCCTGTTTTTTTCCTTCCTTTTACGCGGCTTTTACTTAGGTCCTTCCTACCCCCCCCTCTCCTGGTCAATCCCCCAGTGCCCATTTTGTAAACCCACTCCTTTTCCGACTTTTTTCCCCCATACCAAGCTTCACTTTCATCCCCCTAAGTCCGGTATTAAAAGACTATGACATGTGTCTTCCCTGGTTTTCCCTCCGCCCCCCAAATCCCCCCTCGATTTCATTTGCTAGGTTTCTTTTTTGCCAAGCCCCAACACCAAATAAAATAACCAAAAAAAACAACATAACAAACTTTTAAGGTTGGGTCCTTTGTGCAGTCTTTCCCAAAAGTACCACCAATATTGGTTTTGCGTTTACCAACGACCTTTCCCCCAGGATTGATTGGACATGCAGTACATACAGACAGAACTTCTGCTTCTCCTTCCCTCTAATATCTTGACCCAAGGTCTTCGCTCAGGTATCCCGGAGGCAATGTGGGGTTCCTCCTCTTCACAGGTTTCTTTTTAAACATCTTTTTTCCAAAACCCTGAAAAAACTATCAGTTTCATGGTCACTTTATTTCCCCCTCCCACCTCCTGTCTGGGCTTCCCCCCTGCTACCCTACCACCCAGGTCCATCAAACGTACCTTACAAAACCCCCATTTAAATGGTATTGCAGCTGCCAAGCTCCGGCCATTTTTTTCACCCTCCCAATTAAAGTGCACTCTTTCCCCCCGCCATCTTTCTGTTTCCTTTTCTTCAACTGTTTAAGGGCTGGCGGGGGATTTTTAATCTTTTCCATTTTCCTAGGAAGCCCTTCCCTTTCGCCTCATACCTCGGGTATGCCCTAAAGGGCGCCCGCCCCAATGCCCTGTGGCACCCCCTTTCGGTCCCCCCCCCCTTGAAGCTTGCATCTAGGGAAAAATTTTTTTTTCAATATTTTTTACATTATCTTTTCAGGAAATCCTGCCGGAACTGATTTCTAATTTACAAATCGCTTTGTTTTTCAGCCTCTCGCGGACTTTTTTTGCCATTGTTTTGACTTATTTTTTAAGCAACCCATTATTCTAAGAACTCCCCCCCCTTTGGTATATTCACTTGGATTTCCCCGGTTATAGACACCCTTTTTCTTGGCCGATGCCAGTTTGTTGCACCTGAGTTGCTCATCTTGTCTCTTTGTCTTCTTTCAGACCCCCCCGTTTTCACTTCCTTTTCTTTTGCAGCCTTTGTCTGTGGTTGGATTGAACCGTTAATAACACCGCATGGTGAGGCGTTTTGGCTTAACAAAACTGAAGCTGCCAGAACAAAAAAGGGAGTCTCCCCTTTTCCTCCCTTTATTTCTGAATCCCTTCTCCTCGATGCGTTAATTTTTTAAGGAGATACCACCCTCCATTCTTTTCCGTTCCCCCGGTCCCCCCCCCCCCTCCACAAATACACGTGAATGACCCGGCCTTCCGCGCCCTCCTGGTTTGCGGCGATGTCCCCCACGCTTTTTTGCCTTGCGCACTGCTCTCAAGGAGTTTTTATTTGTCTTTTTCTCCTGCCGGCCCGTCCCACCCCCCGCTTTACGTTTCGTGCCCTTAACATAACGCCTTCCTTTTTTTTTTGACACTCTTTTCCCTTTTTTTTTTAATTCCCGGTACCCGTGCGTTAATTTTTTACATTGTCTCCCCCACTAGAGGTTTGAAAGGGAACGGGTTTTCTTTCCTCACGTCGATAAAGCGGCTTTACTTCTTCGGATCTGTCATCACCAATAGTGATAATCCCACGGCCGCCACCACCAAACCCCCACCAACAAACAAACAAACCAACCCACCCCACCCCCAACACCTGTGTTCCAACACCGGGTTTTTGGACCTTTTCCCCTCCTTTTTTGGTACTTTCTCATCCTTGGTTAATGTCCCTTTTCTGAAAGTGGTACAAGCTTCGTAATTAAAATTATGTAGTTTGACCCTCTTCCCCCCCCTTTCCTTTAGTACATAACCCTCCTTTTCTTTTTCTCCCCATTTCTTCGGTTTGGTTTTCCTTGTTTAACCGGTGAATCCGGTTGCTTTCCGCTCAACCCCCCCCCCCTCAACTGGTGAAGGTGTGAGCCGTAGGAATGGCCTTTGTTTTTCTAATAACCCCTCTCTCATCCTCCCCCTTTTGTTGATCGACGTTTTTTATAGACCACCAGAGGCAGCGTCTTTTAGTTTTCCTCCCCCCTTTAAACGTCTTTGGTTCGCCATTAACCTCACCCCGAAATTTTAACACTTTTTCCAATTCCTCGTTTTTATTAAACCCCAGGGCAGTCTTATGCTTCCCCCTCCTCAGGTTGCGAGTTTTTCTACGGAAAGATTCATTCACTTCCTGTTCCCAGACCCGACAATCTTTTTACACCAAGTGATGTCCCCCCCCAATAACCTTCTTTTCCTGATGTTCCCCCCTGCTCCCGTTTCCCCCGCAAGCGTCACCTTCCCCCGTCTTTGACATGTGCACGACCTAAGAACTTGCATGGAGTATCCCTCATTTTTATAGTCCCAAAGCATGTGTGGCCGTTATTCGTGGTGCATTTCTTCCCCCCCTTATCCCCCTTTTTTTACCCTCCTTACATCATGAGTGTTTTGCAGCACTTTTCACCATTACTCACGTTTCCCATTTACAAACCTCCGGTAAAATCGTTCCCTTGACCCCCCAGTTTTTTAGTTTAATCTTTTAAAGTAACACACCTCAACCGCGTTAAAGCGGGTTGGGTTCCGTCCGCAGGCGTTTTCCAAAAGCCCTTCGGAAAGCTCCCAACTTTCGCAGATCCCCCTCCTTTCTCCTCTTCCGCCCCCACCACTTTTGCGCCTGTTCTGCACGTCCGGCCTTTTTTTTCTTACCTTGTCCCCTTCGTTTTTCCCTTTTGCATCGCCGTTCCAGAGGATAAAGTAACGGCCGCGTTGCAGTATATTTTCCCCCTAAAACCCCTTTCTTTTTTTTCCTGTCCCCTTTTTGTTGACGTTGTTTCTTTCGCTACTTTTTGTTAAAGCCCCACATCCTCCATTCATTACGTTTGTCTTTTTCAATCGTTTTGTATACGGACCAAGCCCCCCATATTCTTGTCAGCAAGTGCCATCGGTTTTGTGTGTGGCAGAAAAGATCCCATCCTACGCGGTTTTTTTTTTCCATGCCTCGCTTTAACTGGCCTACTACTCCCCATTTATTATATCGTGGTACAGGAGTCCTTCCTTAGTCCCCCCTTTTTTTTTCAGGTTTTTTTCCCTTTGTAGAACTTTTCTTAACCCCCCACTTCAAAACAATTGCACCCCAGGTCTTGTTCCGTCCGTCTGTAACACTAGCGACCAGTTTTTTTTAGCCGATCATTTAAAAACATGTGGACAGCTTAACCCCCGTGTTTTTAAACCAAGGATTGACTGAATGGGAACGTTTCCTTCCGTTGAAGTTGGTTTTTTTTTTTTTTTTTTGGGTCCCCCCCCCCGCCTCATCACTCTATAGATTTTTTCTTGGGTCCTTCCGGAAGGATCCCATCCCCTAGGTGGCCACCCCGCAGCCCCTCCACCTTTCCTTCCGCAACAACAATCTTTCGTTTGTTTGGGGGGTGTTTTCCCCCTCCAGGAACTTTGCCAGGTATGGGGTTACCCGTTCGGTATTGTCGCCACATCTGCGCAATTGTCACCCAAGTGGAAAGGGTGGTTAAGGGATCGGGATGCGTCACTCGCATTTTCTCCGTTTTTTTCTGGTCCTTTGATGGTAAATTCCTCTTATGCCGATTCAGGAACTTTTTGCTTTGTCCAACATATGAAGTTTTCCCCCTTTTACTTTTTTTCTTTTATTCCCCAACAAACTACCATTTCGCGAGTGATCCACCTCTTTCACCTTCTCCCTCCCTTCCTGGATATGGATAGGATTTCGTAACTTCAGATTAGCCGTCCTGCTTTTCCGTATTTTCCTTTGTACACTCTTTTTTTCCAATCCCGAGATCCTTCATTTTGCGAAGTCGTTCCCCGAAACCCTATCTTCTTGGTTTTCCTACCTTCAAACAGTATACCACCCCACCAACCGGACAGTTCAACCACCGAGTAAAAACAGTGACCTGCCAGATCACTCGTCGTTTCGTTAGTCGGTATTTTCGTACCTCCAACTACCATTTCTCCTCTTCTTTTTCCAATTGCCCTTCTTTGCTGTTTATTGGGTATTGATTCACTTCACGCTTTACTTTGTTCCAAACCTTTCCCACTTATTTTGCTTCTTCCTATGGGGAAAGAACGCTCTTCCCACAGTTCCCTCCGGGTGAAACCGTTCCCCTTTTGTCCTTTTGCTCCCACTATCCTTGACCTGGATCAGCAGTTTGATTAATCACGCAGACCCACCCCCTTTTTCCTGTGATCGGCATATTCAACCCAATAATCCAATCAGGCTTGGCCAACGTCTACCCCTTCTGGGCGTGTGACCTTTTCTTGCTCTCCCGATGGTATTGGTACCCCCCTCTCTTGTTTTTTTGAATTTACCTTCGAATTTTCCCTCTTCCTTTTTTCCTTATATAATTTGTTTTTGTGAGTGATAGATTACGGATATTGAATACCCGGACTTTTTTCTCCCCTAGTAACGGTCCCCCCCGCCCTAAGGTTCGCCGTTGCGGAGGCCAATCCCCCTCTTTGGCAAGGATCTGAGTTTTTAATTCTTTGACCTTTCCCCACAGACATTGGTTTCCTTGAGTTATTCCTCACATATCGACCGCAAAGATCATTGACCACCTTCTTGGTTAACTTTTTTTGTAAATCTGGTTTTTTCTTCCACCCGCTTAGGTTCATAACACCACTTTATTTGTAAAAAATCCCCCCTTGTGTGGTATCACTCCCCCGGAGCATCGCCACAGAAGTCACTTTACCAATACGAATTTCGGATTGCTATCCTTTTTTCATGGAATTGCCCCTCCAAAACCCCCGTCTCCCACACGATTAATCTTGCCCTTCCCCGACGGTTTCTGTGTATGAATGAGGTTTTGTCTTCTTTTATGCCCCTGACGTTAACCAGCAAAAGATTGGGGTTTTTTTCCCCTCAACCCCCATTTTTTCTTTCCCCCCCCCGTTTAATACCCCGCCAGAAGCTTGAATCGCCGTTAAACCCTCCCTGATGGTCAAAGTTTTTTCGCCTTTTTCTATTTATGAATTAGCGGGACCTTTGTTTCCTTTTGTAAAAAGTTTACTTTTTTTCCCACCTCTTTTTTTACAAAAGAAACCCATAATCCGGTACATGCCTCCTTCCGTAAAACACCAAACCTCCCCTGACGGCTTCTTTAAAAGAAAAAGGTACCCTCCCCAAACTGCCTTACCCCCTGTCCCGTTTATTTGCAATGCGAGCTGTGCCTACCTATCCCGGGCATTTTGGTACAGTCAAACCGGCACATTTATGGTTACCCGACTAATTTTGCTTCATCCCGTTTACCTGTGTCTTACTTTTATGGCACCTCTTTCCTTTCCTTCCGTATGCCCTCCTGAGCATCATATATACCTTATGCCCCCTCGGTCTTTCCCCGCCCCATTTCCCATCGTGGCCCGGTGAATGGCTGTAAGATTTTAAGTAGGTCCCCCTTTTTCATCCCCCCATTTGTGTTTTTCCCCCGGATTCGGCCCCCCTGCAATAAGAACATGCAACTTCTTCACTTTAATCGGGTCTCGTTTCATTCCTTTTCCCGCGACATTTACCTTTGAAGCAAACCCTTTATCTCTCCGACCGCACCACTGTTGGTACTGATCTCACGTTCCAAATGAATTCACCATACCGTATCGACCTCTGTCTTCAGTCTCTGAGTATGTGCATTGTCACTCGGACTCCTCTTTATCTGCGTACTGCCCCCCCCCCAGCTGCACCTGACGATCTTTTTGCCAGCGTGGCCCTTGTGTATCCCCGTCTGCGGATATCCCACCGTAGATTTGTGCGTTTGGCTTTACCCTAAGCTGCTTTTTTCACTTTTCAGTCTCTGCATCACTTTTGTCTGTGCTTGATATACGGCGAACTCTAGCCTTACTTTAATTCTCGTTTTCCACTACTCCTTACTCGTTTACGGTAACGTACACAAAATAAACCTTTGCGAGCGCCCCCTTTGGGGCCGCTCCCTTTGTCTCCGTCCCTTCCGACGTTCACCAGTAGCTTTTAGAGGGTGGTTAAAGATTCTTTTCCGACCACCCACCGCTTTTCTTTTTTTTGAGGTTTTTCCTTTAACGATTACCTTAACATGCGTTTTTGTATGTTCACAGTGGAGTTGTTGTATTCCCCAAAGGAGGTATTTTTTTTTCAATGTTTTGCACCCCTCCTATCTTCTTTTTTTTCAAAAAGGTCCCGGTTCATTGACTGCAACCTCGTAAAAAGAGGCGTGCAGGACAAGGATTCCGTGTCTCACAA
>Ga0179593_1750143_pt1 | contig 20840 bp, 24 predicted proteins | sample CZODoug2_1_08_16_FD_185931 | JGI IMG/M metagenome (GOLD analysis project Ga0179593, IMG submission 185931) | Vadose zone soil fungal communities from Angelo Coast Range Reserve, California, USA - CZODoug2_1_08_16fungal (PacBio error correction) | ecosystem: Environmental > Terrestrial > Soil >... | reverse complement strand
TTGGGAAGAGGAAGAGATGAAATACGGGCCGAGGGGGGATTCGACCGGGGCCCCGGAAAAGCCCACGGACAAAGTCGGGGGAATTTTCGTAAACGAAATTTTATGGGTGTCAAATTTTTTGTTCGTGTCGGTTTTTTCATGTGGCTGTTTTCGGGGAACGGACCGGGGGGAAAACATTGTTTTTTTTTTCAAATTCGGGGGGGCAACCCCCGCTTTGGGGGCCGGGGGGCCACCGGGGGGGGCAGGGCTGGGTTTCGGTCGTGTTTTTGCCTGAGAAACCAAACCGGGTTCGACGAAACCGATTTGCTCCGAACGGGGGGGGGGGGGCTTTCTTTTTTCAAAAAATTTTCGGGTTTTTTTCAAAAGGGGGAAAAAACAACCCCGGGGGGGGCGGGGGGGCTTTGGCGGGGGGGTAAGAATAAAAATTTCAAAGGGGGGGGGCTTTCGGGGGCAAAAAACGAAAACGGGGAAACCCGGGGGGGGGTTTAAAAAACCGGTGGCGGGGGGCCCATTCGGCGGGACCCCCAACATTTCAAGGGGGCCCACCCAAATTTTTTTTTTGGGCGAGGAGGGCCAGGGGTGGGGGGGGGGGGTGTGGCGGGGGGGGGCGTTTTTTGTCAGTTTGGGGGGCCGTTCCTTTCCAAAAAAAAGGTCGCCAAAAAAACCGATAAAAAAAAAAACCCGCTCGGGATTCCCCCGCCAGGTTCCAATTCAGGGGGGGGCGGTGGGGGGGGGGGGGGGGGGGGGGGGGGCCAAAAGGGGGGCAAAGGGGGGGGGGGCGAACGGTTTCTGCCGCCACCTATTTTTTTTCTTCCGGGGAAAAAAAACAAACCTGGGGGCAACAGTTAGGACAATTCGATGGGGGGGAATTTCCCCCTTCCGAAATTTTTTCTTTGCCGGGGGGGGGCAAAGGAAAAAAACAAACCGGGGGGGGGGGGGCCCGGGAAACGGGGAACGGGCCGGGACCCCCACACGACATGAACAAACCGGCCAAAAAAAACTTGGGGGTTTTTTTTCTTGGGGGCCGGGGATTTCTGTTTTGTATTCATTTGGGCCAGGCCCCGCGGTTCGGAAAGGGCAACCGGGACCGGGGGGGGAAATTGGGAAGGGGGGGGAAAAAAACCGGCTGTTTTCTTCCCGGGGGGCCGGGGAAAACAACCCCCCAGCCGAAAAACGGGGGGCTGGAAGAAAAACCCTGGGGGGCCCACAAGAACCTTTTTTTCTTGGGGCCCTCAAAACAGGCCGGGGGGTGTTTTTCCGCACCAACCCCGGGGGGGAAACGCCTACCCCGGGGTCTTTCTTTGGGGGAAGGGGGGGCAAAAAAAAAAAAGGGCCCCCCCCCCGGCGGGGGGGGGGGGGGCCGGGGGCCGGGGGCGAAAAAAAAAAATTCCGGGCCCGTTTTGTTTTCCAAAGGGCAAAGATCCGGGCTGGGGGTGGGGGGGCCGGGGGGGCCCGGGGGGGACTATGGGGGCGCAAAAAAAAAGATGCGGGAAACAATGGCTGTTCCCGAAAGGGGGGCCCGGGTCATTTCCCCCCTTGGGAATCAAACCCCCCTTTTTCAAGGGACCCCCCTGGGGCCCCAAAAAAAACCCTTTTTCGCTCCCCCGGCAGGGGGGCAAACACAACCCCGGGGGGGCGGGGTTGCATTTCCACCTAGGGGTTTCAAAAAAAAAAAACCTTTCTGCAAAACCGGGGAAAAAAATTCACGCTCAAAAACACCAACCTTCAGGGGGGGGGACGGGGGGGGGACGAGTTGCGTCTGGGCCAACCTCGGGGCTACGGTTCAAAACCTGCTCAAAACCCCAATTATAATCCGGGGGGACGGGGGGGGGCAAACTCGACGGATAGTTCAAGGGGGGCTGGGCCCGGGGGGACCCGGGGGGGGCACCCCGTTGGGGGGGGGGGGGGGGACGCACCGGGGGCGAATTTGCGGGGGGATGGGGGGGGGGCCCGATTAAAAAAAAAAAACCCCGTCAATCGGACCATCATTTACTACACCATTTCCCCCGGAGGGCCCCAAAGGGGGGGGAAGGCTTTCCAAAAAAACTTTTTTTTTTTTTTTTTCGTTTTTTTTGGGCGCACCGGGCACCCGGTGGGGGGTCTCCGGGGGGGGGTTTGAATGGGGCTTTTTTTCCCAAGGAAACGGGGCGTTGGGGGCAAAGGGGGCTGTTTTTTTGCGGGGGGGATTTCGCCGGATTGGGGGGCGGGGCAGTTCGGGATGGGGGGGCCCCCGGGGGCGGGTTGGACATTTTTTTTCGGGGGGCCCGATAAAACCAGGGGGGGCCAATGGGGGGGGGGGAAGGGCCCGATTTTGGGCAGTTTTTTTTCCACCCACGGGGGGCCCCATTTCGGCCTTTCGGTCGATTTTTTCTGTGGGCGGGGGCGGGGGGGGAGGCGTGGGGGGGGGCACGGTTTAAACCCCCGTCTTTTTTTTTCAAGGGGGAATTTCGCCTCTTTGGGAGGGGGCCCACAAGGGGGCATCTTTGCGGGGATTCGATTTTTCGGATTGTGTGGAAAAAAATTTTCCCTGGGCCCCGAGGGAGGGGGGGGGGCGGAAAAGAAAGGTGGGGGGGGCGGGGCCTTGGGGAAAAAAAATTGGGGGGACCGCTTCGGGGGACCCGGGTTTTTTTTTTTCCCGGCGAAAAAACTGGGGGGGGGGCGGGGGGGGGGGCCTTTTTTAGGGGCGGCGGAATTTCGGGGGTCCAAAGGAACCACAGGGATTGCCCCGAAAATTCGAAATGGGGGGGGAAAATTTTTGGGGGCGATTTTTTTTTTTTTCGGCCAAACCCGAACCCGGGCCCAACCCCCATTCAAAAAAAAACAAATCTTGGGGGCGGGGGTGGGGGTTTTTCGGCAAAAACAAGTTTCGAAAAATAAAGTTCGGAGGGGGGGCACCCAGGGGCCTACCCCAGAAAAAAAACCCTCTATTGTTTTTGAAGGGGGGGGGGGGGGTTCGGAAAAAACCCATTGCTTCGTTTGTTTTCGGGGGGGGCGAAAACCTTTTCCAAACCCCTTTGGGGGGGTGAAGGGGGGGGGGGGAATCCTCATTTTTTTTTTTTTTTTTCGCGGGGGACCATCCAAAGGGGGGGGGGGGGGCGGGGGGGGCAGGGGGGGGGGGGGGACGGGGGGGGGGCTTGTTGGGGGACCCCGGAGGGTTTTCATGGTTCCAAAGAACGGGAAACACTTGTGAAAATATTTTGTTCCGACCGGGGCCAGGGCAATCGGGCCAAAGGCACAATTTCCGAAAAAAAAAAAACACGGCCGGGCAAATTTTTGTTTTACACGACCGACCCTCAAAAATCGCGTTTTACGCCCCCACCCCCGGCGGGTTCGAGAAATTTCGGGGAAAAAATAACAGGCCCCGGGGGGGGCACACCTGGGGGGGGGGGGGTGGAGTCCGAGGGGGGGCGGCTTTCGGGGACGGACGGGGGGGGGCCCAAAAAAAAAAAAAAAGGTGGATCGGAACCCAGGGTCCGGGGCCAGTTTCCAAAATTTAAAAAAAAAAAAAAAAACCTCTACAATCGCCAATCCCCTTCCGGGCCAAAGAAAAGGCTCGAATGGCGGGCTCTATTTCGTTCTTTTGGGGACTGGCGGTTTTTTTCGGGGCAGGGCGGGCATCCAAAAAGGGGAAACGGGTGGGGGGGGGGGGGGGGGTGGGCGGGGGGACCCCTAACTACCCCCTGGGCCCCCGGGGCTTCCACGGGGGGCAGGCGCGGACCCCCATTGGGGTTTCGAGGGGAAAAGGTGGGGGGGGGGGTCCCAACGACCAAAAGGGGGGCCCAAAACCGACCGGGGGGGGGGGGGGGGGGCAAGGCGGGCTCAAACAAGGGGGGGCGTTCCTCGGTCCGAGGGGGGGGGGGGGACGGATTGGTTTGGGGATGGTTTTGCCCGGGGGGGGCGGGGAGGGGCGCGCCAATCTGGGAATTTCCCGCAAGGGGATTTGGGGGGTTCCGCGGGGGGCCCCAACGGGGGGGGCTTGGTCCGGCCCCGGCTTAACAAGCATGGTTCCAAATCGAGAACATTTCCCCCCGGAAATTTGGGGGCGGGAAAAGGCGCCCTTTGCCAGTAAAGGCGGGGGGCCACAAAAAACTCCCCCCAACAAATAACACTTGTTTTCCAAGGGGGAAATGGGGGGGGATAAACGCAATTGCGCGGAAAAACTTTTGGGGTTTTCTACAGGAAACCCAATCCAGGGCTGTTTTTTTGCCCCAGGGGGAGCCCCCCCCGGGCGGCCAGGGGCCGGGGGGGGCCGACTACCCCCTTCCTTTTTGGGGGGGGCCCGGGGGGAATTATAAATTTTTTTTTCCCCCGGGGGCCACGGGGCGCCCAATAAGATTTCCAAAAACCCAGGGGGGATTGGGGGGGGGGACACCACATTCGGGGGGGGAGACCCGGCCCCGGGGGCCGGGGGGCGGCCGGGTTGGGGGCTCGGGTCGGGAACGGGGACAAAAGCGGGGAATTTGGATTTTCAAAAACTTGGCCGTTGGGGGGGGCCCGACCCGTTCTTTCAATTTCAAAGCTGGCTGGCCGGATCCAAATACAAAAATGGGGCGGCCTTGCGGGAGAAAAAAATGTAAAAAATTTTTTTCTCGGTGGGGCCGGCGGGGGCAAAACAAATCAATTGGGATTTGGGGGCCCGGGACCGGAAAGGTTTTCCGATTGCAGCCCGATTTTTATTTTTTTATTTTAGTTAATTTGGTTCCGAGGGGTTGGGGTTGTGGAACGGTTTGTCGGGGGGGCGCGGAACGGGGTTCTTCCACCCGGATCGCGGGGGGGGAACTCGGGGAAGGGCCCGCCCCGCACGGTCCAATTTCAAAGGGGGGGCGGGGCAAAAAAAAAAAACCCTTTTTCGGTTTCTTTCGGGGGGGGGGGGGGGCCGTACCCCCGGAAAGGGAGGGGGGGGGGGGGGGGGCCTAGGTTTTTTCGCCAAACCAACAAAAAAAAAAAAACAAATTATTTTTCGTTTTCTGGCGATTTACCCGGGGGGGCCCCACACCTCACCAATGTTTCGGAAATTTGGGGGGGCCCCGCAATTATTTCTTGCTTTTTGCAGGGGCGGGGGGCATTCCCCCCTTTTGAGGGGGGGGGGAGGGGCGGGTTTTTCTTTTCCCATTTACCCAACCCCCACGTTCCAAAATTAACATTTTTCCCGATTCGGGGTAAAGGGCCCCCCCATTTGGGGGGTGGCCTCAGAAAACGGGAAGGGGCCCGGACGGCGTGTTCAAAAAAAAAAATGGTATTGTTTCGGCGAAGGTTTCCCCCCTTCGAAGTATTCCACCGGGGGGACAAAAAAGGGCGCGGGGGGCCACGGTTGGGGGGGCAGATGAAGCCACAACCCCGGGGGGGGGCAAACCCTCGGGGACGATTTCCCCCCCCGGACTTCAAAAAGGAAAGGGGGGGGAACCCCGGGGGGGGGGGAGGGCGGATTTTTCAAGGGCCTTTTTTGTTCCTTTGGGGCACGGGCGACTTCGTTGGCGGGTTTTTTATGGGGTCATCTTCGAAGGGGGGGGGCATTGGGGGTTCTATACCCGGGGGTTTTGGCGGCAAAGAGGAGGATTTCCTTGTTTTCGGGGGCTGTTTGGGGGGCCATGGGGGGGGGGGTGGCCGGGCCGCAAAAAAAAAAAAAACAACCACAACAGGATGGGTTGGCCCCCAGGGCGGGGGCGGCATTTCGGCCGGAGGGGGGCAATACCAGTTTTTTAAAACATCCTGGCCGGGGCGGGGAACGAATTTTCGAAAAAAAATCCATTTTTATGGGAAATTTCGGGGGAAGTCGGAACGTTTTCAATTCAAAAAAAACCCAGAATTTTTTTTCCAGGGAATTCGGAAATGAAATCCCCGGCCAAAAAAACTTTCTGGACAAAAGGCGGTTTTTCCCAAGGGGAGGGGGGAAAAAAAAAAAGGTTTTTTTTTTCGCGTTTGTTCATGGGGGATCCCGCCCACCCGGCCCGGGGGCCCGAACTGGGGAAGGGGGGGGGCCGGGGGTTTTGTTTTACTTTTTATTTTTGGGGCAGGGGAACCCAAACCCCCATTTGGGCCCCAGGCACGGGCGGGGGGCCTGTTTTTTTTCTTTTTTTCGGGGGGCCTTTCAATTGGCAGGGGCGGGGGGGGGCTTGGTTTTTTTGCCGGAAAACAACCTATATTGGGCCACTTCATCGGGGACCCAAAAAACCGCCGGCCTTGTTTGGGCGGCCCAGGATTCGGGGGGGCATTCTCGGCCGGGGGTTTTTTTGTTTTTGGAGGGGGGAAAAAGGGGACGGGGAAAATTTGGGACCCGTTTCCCTTGGGGATGTCCCCCGGAAAGCCATGGGGGGGAACCTGAAAGGGGCACAAAGAAAGGGGAAAGGAAAGAAAAGGGAAATATATTTTCTCTTTCTTTTTTCCTCTTTTTCTTTTCCGTTTGTTGTTGGGGTTTTTGTTGGGAGTGGGTTTTGAAGGGAGAAAAGATAAGGGGGGGGATAATGTTCTTTCTCCTTTTTCTTTCAGGGGGTTTTTTTTCCCCAAATGTTTTTGTTGGGGGCGCTTCGGAACCCAAAACATTTCCCCATCATTGGGGGGGGGGGTGGAGGAGGGGGGGGGGGTAGAGGGGGAAGGGCGGGGGGGGGGGAAGGGAAAAGGGGGGTGGGAAAAAAAAAAAACGGGGATTTGATTTTTATTAAAGATTTTTTTTTTTCATTTTTTTCCCTGTTCTTCCTTTTCAAACAAAAACCACCGCCCGAGGGGGAAGGAAGACCGAAGCTGGCGCCAAGGGGGCCGGGGCCGGCGGGTTTTGGGCCGGGGGGGATTTTTTATTTTTTTTGAAAAAAGTTGAATTCCCCGGGGTTTTTTTGGAAGTTTTTTGGCATTTATTTTATGGGTTGTTTTTTGGGGGGGGGGCAAATTTTAATTTGTTAGGGGGTTTTTAGGGGCAACCGGGCGCGGGGGGGGGCATTTGAGGGCCCCCGGAGGTGGGGGGGGGGGTGGGGAAAAGGTGGGGGGGGGGGAAACGGGGGGGGGGGGGGGGGGGGGGGGGCGGAAGTGGCAAAGGGAAGGGGGGCAGGGGGGGGGGGGGGGGGGGGGGGGGGGGGAGGGGGGGGGGGGGGGGGGGGGGAAAAGGAAAGGGAAGGGGAAAAAGGGAAAAAAAGGGCACGGGCAGGCGGGCCCCATTTTTTTTGGGGTGGTTTTTTTTCCCCCGGACCATAGGGGACCACCCCCGGGCCCCTCCACAGTTTTTTCGGGGCGGGGGCGCGGCCCCGCGGTTTGGCGGGGGGATTTCTTTTTTAATTTTTTCATGGACCCGGGGGCGGGGAAACTTCCTCCCCTTGGGGGGAATAAAAAAAAAAAAAAAACCCGGGGGCCCCTTGGTTTTCCAGGTTGCGGGATTCTTTTTTTGTCCGCCGAATTCTGGGGATTCTTTTCCCTGGGGTTTGTTGGGATGAACAAAACCGGTCGATTTTCCACACGAAAATTTTTTTTTCAAGGAATTGGGATCGATTTATTTCATGTTCGTTTCCGGCCCTTTCGGCCGCCGAGGATTTGTACTGTTTTTTTTTTAAGGGTGATTTTTTTTTTAAAGGAGTTTTTGGGACTGGGTTATTTTTTTTTGCTTCCCGGGGGCCGGGGGGAGGGTGGCGAGGGTGGGATTTTGTTTTGGTTTTGTGGGGGGGGTGGGGTTTCCACAAACCATTTTTTTTCTTTGGTTTTGCGGGGCGGCGGGCCCCCAAAAAAAGCGGACCAGGATCTTGCGGGCCCCAAAAAACAAAAAAAGGGGCGGGGTGGGTTAAAATATTATGTAGACAAAGAAAAAACCCAAAAAAACCAAATGGGGCCTTTCGGAAAAAGGGGAAGGAACGAGATGCCCCAACATTTAATTTTACATACATAGTTTTTTATTTTATGTTTTATAAATTTTCAAAAAAAAAAACGCCCAAAAACGAGGGGGGGGGAGGGGGGGGGGGGGGGGGGTTTTTTGGTTTCGGGGGGGGGGTTTTTTTGTTTTTTCTTTTTTTTCTTCGCGGGGGGGGGCCAGGGGGGGGGGGGGGGAAAGGTAAAAAGGGCATGAATCCGGGGGCCGCCTTTGCCCCGGGGGTTTCCCCGTCTTTTTTCTTGAAAAAGGGAAAGGTGGGTTCTAGGGGGGATTTTTTTTCGTTTTTCGAAGGTTTGCTGGGGGTGTTTTTGGTTTTTTGGTTGGGCTTTTCCCCCCAGGGGCGGGCCCCCCCCACAGGGGGCCGGGGGGGCCCTTTGGTGTTTTTAGGGTGGGGGGGGGGGGGGGGGGGATTTTTCCCCCGAGGGGGGGGGGGGGGGAACCCTTTCGCGATTTAAAAAACCATTGGGTGAAAAAAACAAGGGGAATTTCAGGCCTTTCCGTTCCCGGAGGGGGGGGGGGGGGGGGGCCGAAGGGGAGGGCTCTTTTTTTGGGGGCCTTATTTTCGGGACCGACTTTTTTTTTTTTTTTTTGGTATTTTTTGTATTGGGAAAAAAAGGTTTTTTGGGGGTTTGTTGGGGGGGTTTGAAAAGTTTTAAAAAAAGTTGTTTTGTTGGGGTTATTGGGGGGGGGGGAAACCCCACCCCGGGGGGGCCTTCATCAAAAGGAATTGGGGCCGCCAGCAGGATAATTTTTTTGGGGGGGGGGGTGGGCATTTTCCGGAGATTGGGGGTTGGAGGGTTGGAGGGGGAGGGTTGGGCCCCGGGTAACGCGTTTTTTTTTAAAATCGGGCCCCAGGGGAAACCGGGGATTTTTGTTGGTTGGGCGGGGGACCGAAGGGGCTTTCCTCGGGGGGGTGGGGGGAAACACCGGGGGGCCCGCGGGGGAAAAAAAACAAAAAAAAAAGGGGAACAAAGAAGGGGCCGAGGCGGAAAACGGAAAAAGGGGAAAACAACAAAGAAAAAAAAAGAAAGGGAAAAAAAAAAAAGGGGGCAAGAGAAAAGGGGGGAAAGGGGGGGAGAAAAAAAAAAAAACAAACACAAGGGAAAAAAAAAAAAAAAGGGCCCGGAGGGGGGGGAGGGTAAGGTTGGCCGCTTTTTTTGGCACTCTTATTCGGGGAGCCGGCCAGGGGGCACGGGGGGCTTTAGTTCCTTCCCCCGGGGGTGAGACCGTTTTTTTTTTTCCGGGGGTGGGGGGGGGCCCGGGGGGGCGACTTCCCACAAAAGGGGGCACGGGTCCGTGGGCGCGATAATTTTTTTTTTCTTTATCCCGGGGGGCCCCATTGCCATTTTTCGAAAAAAAATTTTCCGGTTTTGGGGGCAAAAATTCCCAAAAAAAGGTTTGATGGTGGATTTGTTGGGGGGGGGCCAAAGCGGCCGAGGGGGATCTTTCTTCCCCAGGCCCATTTTTTGTATTGTTTGGAAGGGGGGGGGGGGCGGGGCAGGGGGGGCGGCTTTTGAAATTTGGGGGGGGGGGGGAACTAACGTTTGTTTCGGGCCCAAACCGGGCACAAGTTTCCGATTGTTTCAATCACCGGGGGCTTGTCCCGTTTTTTTTTTCGGACGACACAACCCCCAGGGGGGGGGGGGGCCCGGGGGACCCGCGGGCGTGGGTCAGCGGGCGGGTCCGATGGGTTTTGGGGGCACACCAATTCCCCCGGGGGTTTTGTTTTTTCTTGATTTTTAAATTTCTTTTTGATGTTGGGGGGCTACGGGGGGGCGGGGATTTTTTTCCCTTTTTGGTTGTTTTTTTGTTATTTTTTTTTTTGTTTATTTCCCATTTTTCCCCCGGGGGCAATGGAAAAATTGGAGGGAAAGGGGGGGTTTTAAGGCCCGGTTAGGGGGCCGGGGGTGGGGGGGCGGGGGGGGGCCGGGGGCACGCGGGGGGGGGGGGGCAAGGCGGGGGCGCGGGGGCCAAGCGGGGGGGGGGGGGGATTGGTTTCTTTGAACCAAAGGTGGTGGGGTGGAAAGTTGTTTTCGAAGGGCCCCATTTGGGGGGGCGTTAAATTCTTTTTTTTTAATCACATTTTCCTTGAAAAGCTTTTTTATTTGGAAGTTTTTTTTGTTGGCCGGGCCCCCCGGGCCCTTCGCCGCCTTAAAAAAAACTGGCCCCAGGGGGGCCTTTTCGGGGGCACCAATTTTTTCTTTTCTGGGGGGGAAATATTTGGTTCGATGGGGGAAAAAAAACACAAAAACAAAAAACCATGATTTGTGTTTTTGGTTAATTTGGGTAAGGGCGGGGGGGGGGGGGGGGCGGGACAAACACAAGGGGGGGGGGGGGTTCCCCGGGGGGCCACCGGGGGGGGGGGGGGGGGGGGGCGGGTAATCCCCAATACCTTTTCCTGGGGGCGGGGGAAAATTTTTCTGGGATTTTTCAGAAAAAAGGGCGATTTTTATCAAGAAAAAAAAAAAAAGGGGGGCGCGGCGGGGGGCTCACGGGGCCCAGGGGGAAACCAATCAATTTTCCGGTTCCCTTACAATCGGAACGAAGGGTGGGGGGGGGGAAAAAGGGGAAAGCCGGGGGCTGGTTTGAGGGGCTTTTTTGTTTTTTGGGGGGCCGTCCGGTTTTGGGGGGGGCCCTTGGAGGGGGGGGCCCGTTGTGGGGAAAACTTTTTTTTCTCGGGGAACCAAAGGGGGGGTTTTTTTTCCCGGCGGCGTGGGCGGTTGGGGAGGGGCCGGGGCAGGTTTAGTAGTTAAGGGTCGGGCCAGGTTCTTTTTGAGGGGGGCCCGGGGGGGCCCCCGGGGGGGGGGGGGGGGGGGGCCACCCCGGCCCGGACGGCCAGGGGGGGCAGCCCGCGCACCCCCCCCCCCCACAAGGGGGCCCAAAAAAAGGGGGGCAAAAAGGGGGGGACGGCGATAAAAAGAAAGGGGCGGCCATTTTTCCGAGGGGGGGGCTTTTTTTTCTTGGGCCGGGGGAGGGGGGAATGATAAATTTGTTGGCGATTTGGATGATTTTTTTTTTTTTTATATTTTTGTTGTAGAAGGTTTTTTGGTTGTTGAGGGAAAAAAGGTGAACTGGGGAGGGAAGAATGGGGGTTTTCCTCGATCAAATTGTTTTTTTTTTGGCAAAAACAAACCGACCGATTTTTTTTCTTTGTTTTTGTGTTCCGGCGGGGGGAAGCAAAGCACCGCCCCCCTCGAAATGTCAAAAAGCCCCCCAAGGGCGGGGCCAGCCCGATTTTGGGTCGCGCCGAATTTTTCTTCCCGGGGAAAAAACCCGGCCGGGGGGGTTTGGGGGCGGTTTTTTTAATATGTTTAACGCCGGGAAATTTATTTGGTGTTAACAAAAAAAAGTTTTTTTTTGTTGTGTTTGGAGTTTTTTTTTTTTAAAAAGCCCAATTTGTAGGGTCGGTCGGTCAGGAAAATTTTTAAGGGAAAAGGAAAAAATTTGGCCCGGGGGTTTGTCCGAATGTTTCTTCCTTTGTAATTTTGGGGATTTTGCGATTGGCTTTTTTTTGACGTTCGAATATTTTTTTTTTTTTGTCCAAAGGGGGGTGTAGTTTGGAACCCTTTGGGGGGGGGGGAAAACCCATCGTTCTTTTTTTTCCCAAAAAAAAAAAACCAGGGGCCCCCCGGGGGGGGGGGGGGGCGCGCTTTCTTTGAGGAAAGGGGAGGGGGGGGTTTCCGGGCGAGGGGGAAGAATTTGGGGGAGGGGAAAAGTTGTTTTCAATTTTTCACCCAACAAAACGGGGTTTGTTTGAAAGGTGTTCCAAGGGGCCCGGAAAACAACCATTTTTTTGTTTTTTCGGAACTTCAACATTAGGGACCGGGTTTTTTTTTTCTTGCTTGTTGGTAGGCCGGGGGGCCGGGGCGGGGGGGGGGGGACTCGGATTTTCGGGGGGGGGGACTTTTTGTTTGTTGGGGCCAAAAACAAAAACCGGGGCAAGATTTGGTTGGGGAAAACTTTGGTGGGGAAAAAAAAAAAAAAAAAAAAAAAAAAAGGTGGGGTTTGGGTTTGGGGCGGTCCAGGGTTTCCCCGGTGGGGGGGGGGGGTTCGGGCCGATTTTGTTATGTTCGCCGCACAATCCCCCAATTTCAAAAACATTTTTCGAAATTTTTTTTCGCATTTTCCACTGGGTTGGTCTTTGGAAAATTTACAGAAACTTTTTCTTCGCGGGGGGGCCAAAAGGGGGGAGGGGGGGGGGCACCGCCCCAAAAAGGTGTCGGCCGAGGGGGGGGGGGGGGGGGGGGGGCGGGGGGGTAGGTTTTTTTTTTTTTTTCCGAAGAGGTTTACCATTTTTTCCCCCCCAGGGCCCCGGCATTTTTTTCGCCCTCGCCATGGGGGGACAGGGATTTTTTTTCAAATTCGGAGAAAAAAATAAAAAAAAATTTGATCGGGGGCCAGGGGATGCCCCCCCCTTGGCTTTCCAAAAGAAAAGGGCGATTTCCCCCCCTTTTGAAAAAAAAAAAGGGGGGGGGGACGGGGGGTTGAAACCGGGGCCCCACGCCACTTTTCCGGGGCAGGCCCAGGATTCGGGAACCCCACGGGGGAGAAAAAGGCCCGAAAAAAACGCGAAACAAAAATTAAACAAAAAATGGGGGGCGGGGCCGGTGGTTTTGGGAAAAAGGAAACGGGGCAAAAAAAAAAAAAAAATTCGGGGCCCTTTCCATGGGGGTGATGTTTGGTGTTTTTTGGAATTTAGGGGGGGGCGGAAAGGAAGGGTTTTCAACGGCCGGGGGCATTCCGGGGGACGGCCATTTTTTTTTCGCACCGGAGAATTTCCGCAACCGGCCACCATGCCAAAACAAAACGGGGCGTTTTCCCTTTTCCAAATGGGGAAAAAAGGGGCACCCACATCGTTTTTTTTTTTTTCAGGCGGAAAGGGGGGGGGGGGAAACCCCCCCCCAAAAAAACCCCCCGGGGGGGGCGGTTTTTGGTTTTCTTTTGGGGCTGGGGGCAAAAAGTTTTTGGGGGAGGGGGGGGGGCGCCCGGGCCTGGGCTGTCGGGGAAAAAAAATGAAAAAAAAACAGAAAGGGGCAAAAAAAAAAACAAAATTAAAAAAAAAGAAATGAAAGAAAAATTTTTTTGGAAAAGAAAATGGTTTCTGAAACAACCAAAAAAAAAAGAAAAAAAAAAAAAAAAAAAAAAAAAAAATGGTTTTTTTTTGTTGGGTAAAGGAAAAAAACCAATAGGGAACAGGGGGGAAAAACAGTTGGTAGGAAAAATTGGATTTTTTTTTTTTTTTTTGTTAAAAAAATTAAGGAAAACTTTGGATTTTTGGGGGTCCGATTGATTGGGAAACCCGTTTTTTATTCCGAAGGGGGGGGAATTTCCGGGCAAACGGGCCCCCGGTTACCCGTTCAAAGGGTGCGCCGGGGGGCAAAAGTCCTGATATCGGTTTTTTAGAAAAAGTAAGGGGGGTTGGCCCCCGGTTCCCCGGGGGAATATTTTGGGATAATGGGTTTTTGAAGGGGGGCCAGGGGGGTGTTGGGAACCGCGGGGCCGACTAGGTTTTTTTTGGGGCCAGACCCCCCCGGGACCGGGGGGCAACCCATTTGTCCTTTCGGGTCGGTCCTTTGTGAGGTGGGTTTGGAAAGGGGGGGGGGGCGTTGTGATTTTCGGTGTTTTTTGGTTGGGGGGGGACAGGGGGAGGGGGTTGGGTTGGGGAACCGAACAAAAGTTGGGGGAAAATGGGGGGAAAAAAACGGGCCCGGTTTTGTGTTGTTATTTTTTTGTGTGTTGTTGGGGTTGTTATTTGCTTTGCCGGGGGGAAAAAGGCGGAAAAGGTGGGGGCCAAAGGCGGGGGTTTCCTTTTCCCGTGGGAAAGGTGATTTTTTCCCCCCCCCCCCCAAGGGGATTTTTGGGGGAAACACCGGTTTTTTTTTTTTTTTTCCTTTCGGGGAAAACAAGGGGGGGGGGGGGGGGCATGGTTTCAAGGGCCAATCTTGGGGCGCCCCAATTAGGTGCGGGGGGGGGCCGGGGGGCCGGGGCGGAAAGCTTTTTTTGGGGGGCTTGAAAAAATTTTGAAAAAAAAAAAAAAAAAAACACCACGGGGGGGGGCGGGATTATTTTGGGGGCACCGGGGGGGGGCGGGGACGCGGACCGGGGGGGGGCTTGGGGCTTTGCTTCCATTAGGAAAAAAAAAAAAGGGGGCGTTTTTTTAAAGGAGGGGGGGGGGGGTGTTCCGTGGGGCGGGAGGAAAAAAAAAGGGGGGGGGCTGCTTTGCCCTCTTTGCCCAAAAAGGCAAAGGTTTCGTTTTTTTTCGAAAGGTTTTCAAGGTGCCCACAGGTTCCCGTTGCTTTCGGGGTTCACCGGGCCGGAGAAGACGAGAAAACCCAAGGGCGGTCCACAATCCCCCCCCGTTTTTTTCGGGGCTTTCCGGAAAAACCCGGCGGCTGGGGGGGGCCATTGAAAAAAAACCAAAAGGATTGTTTTTTTTTTCCGGACCACCCAGGGGGGTTTGGCAGGTTTTTTTTGTTTTTTTTTCCCATTGGTACACCCCCGGTGGGTTCGGGGGGCGTGTGGGGCCACAACGGGCCGGTTTCCCGGTCCGGGGGGCCCGGTTGTGTTGTTTTCTGGGGGGCGGGGGGGGGGGGGCAGGGGAAAATTTTCATCCGAGGGGGGAAATTTTCCTCGGATGGGTTCGAATGTGGGGGGCGACAGGTGGTTTTCGAAGGGGGGACAACATTGTAGGGGGGGGGGGGGGGGGGGGGGCGCAAGAAAAACCCCCCCGGGGGGGCGCCTTGCCCGGGCCTTTTTTTTTTTTTTTTTTGGGGGGGCACGGCCCCCCTGGAATTTTTGAACCGGCGGCGGAGGGGGGCTGGAGGGGGGGGATTAAAAGGGGGGGCGCGCGGATTTTCGCTCGGCCGGTTTAAATTTCGTTTTGGGGGAAGCGACCTTGGAAGGAAGGGGGAAAAAACCCGGGGCCCCAACCAGGGAACCACGGACCGGGCGGCCTCCTCCCTTTCGCCCCAAATTTTTGTGGGTGCCCCTTGATTTTTTTTTTTCCTTTGATTTTTTGGTGGGGGGGGGGGCCACCCGGGGGACCCGGAGGGGCCCGGGGGGGGGGCGTTAACCCCCCCCGGGGGTTTCCCAGGTGTTTTCCGGTTTTTTTTTTTTTGGGGGGCCGAACGCCCCCCCTGATAATTTTTAAGGGGGGGGGGCCAAGCCCAAAAAGGGCCGGGGGGGCGTTTGGTCACCCCTGGGGAACCCCGGATTTGGGTGAACAAGGGGGAATTTTTGGGCCGTCCACCCCGGGAGGGAAATCCACGTTTTTTTTCGGCCGGAACCCGGTGGGTTTTCAGGAAAAAAACCAGGGGGAAACACGGGGAACGGGAACAGGGGGCAGGGGGCTGGGGCCGGGCCCCACCCCGGGCCCAAAAGGGCGTGTGGGGGCCGAATTTTGGGAAACAAATTTTTGGGGGTCGGCCGTTCCGGGGGGAACGCCCATTTGGAAAAAAAAATCTCGAAAAACAAAAAAAACGATTGGGGAACCCCCAAACCAAGATCGTAGAATTTTTCGATTTGGGCGAGGAATTTGCGGCCGGTGGCGTGCGCTTTCCGGGGCAGGGTCAAGATTTTTTTTTTTTTTTTCGGGGCCGGGATTTCATTCTTCTTTCCTTTTTCCCCTTTTTCCCTTTTTTTTCCTCTACCCCGGTTTTTTGTTGCCGTTGTACCGGTGGTGTTTTTTTTTGGTTTGGGGTTTTTTTTGTTCCACGTTGGTTTTGGGGTTGTTGGGAAGAAGGAGATTTGACTCCCCCCCCGGGGGGCGAAATTTTTTGCGACCCGGCGAAACGCCCCAACGCAAAGTCCGGGGAAAAATTTCTTACGAATCTTGTTGGTTTTTTTTTTTCATCGTTTCGAGTTCCATTTTTTTTGCGGGGGCCGGGGGGGGGTCGGGGGGACCAGGCCGAAAAAAAACATTGTTTCCAAATTTTTTCGGGGGGGGGCCACCCCGGCTGGGGGCGGGGGGGGGGGCCCGGGGGGGGCCAAGGGGCTTTGTTTTACGTCCCTTGTTTTCCCCGCTGGGGGGGAACCCAACCCCGGGGGGGTGGGTTTTCGGCCCCGGACGATCTTTCCTGAAACGGGGGGGGGGGGGGGGGGCCATCTTTGCAAAAAAAAAACAATTCCGGTCCCCCCAGGACAAAAAAAACGGGGGGGGGGGGCCAACGGGGTGGGCTGGTTAAAAATTATTTCAGGGGGGGGGGGGGGGGGCTTTGGGGGGGGCAAAACGGGGAAACTGGGGGGACCGGGGGGGGGGTAAAAAACCGCGGGCCCACCCTTCCGGCGCCCCACACAATTTTTTTTTTTGTTCCAAAGGGGCACCCAATGGGCGAAGGGAGCACCCAGGGACGGTCCTGGCCGTTTCCTCTCAAAGGTGTTTTCCGGGGGGCCAAAAAACCGGGGGATTTAAAACCCGAGGGCTTTTTCGGGCCGTCAATTTTTTTCCCAGGGGGGCGGGGGGGGGGGGGGGGGCAAAAGGGGGGGCGGGGGGGGGGGCTAAAAAAAAGGGGCCGCGGGTTCTGGCCGGGGGGGGGCCCAGATCCTCGGGAAAAACCCCCTTGGGGCACAAAAATTTTTCACGAAACATCGAGGAATTTTTTTTCCTCCGGAAAATTTTCTTGGCGGGGGGCAAGAAAACAACGGGGGCGGAGCGGGGACGGGGGCCGGGGGCCCCCGGGCAAAAACCCCAAACGGAAACATTGGCGGAAAAAAACCCCACCGGCCAAACTGTGGCGTGGGGGGTTTGGGGGGGGGGGGGGGGGGGGGGCCGTGGAAAATTTTTTTTTTCGTGTTTCATGGGCAGGGGGGGGGGGCCGGCGGTCCCCGAAGGGGGGAGGGGGGGGGGGGGGGGCCCGGAAACCGGGGGAAATGGAACCGCTGTTTTGTCTTTCGGGGGGCCCCGGGGGACGGGGAAAAAAACAGGGGTGCCTGGGGAAAAAACAACCTGGGGCCAACGGGGAAAACCCCTCTTTTGGGGGGGAAAAGGGGGTGGGGCCGTTTTTCCCCCGGGGGGACGGGACAAACGGCTTTACGGGGGCTTTATTGAAAGGGCAAACAAAGGCCCGGGGGCCGGGGCGGACGGGGGGGGGTGGGCCCGAAAATTTTTCCCGGGCGGTTGTTTTTTTCAAAAAGGGGGGGCAAGGGGCCTTCCGGGCCCGCCGGGAACCCCATATGTGGGGGCACGGGGGCCCCAAAAGAAAGCGGGGAAAACACCATTGGTGTTTTTTTCGGGGGAGAATACCCGTGGTTTTAAATTTCCCATGGGGATCAAATCCGTTTTACCCAAGGACCCCTGCAAACCACCTCCGCCTTCCCGGCCAGGGGGGGAAAAAAACACAAACCGGGGGGAGTTTTTTTCATTTTTTCCAACCTCGTCCCCCCAAAAAAACCAATCTGGACCAACGGAAAATTTTTCCCAGCGGGGCTTCAAACCAAACCCACTTTTTTTTCCAGGACCCGGGACGGAAGGTTTTTGCCGGGGGGGTCTGGCAAAACCTTTTTTCGGGGGGCTCGGTTTTCCAAAAAAAACCCCTGGGGCTCCAAACCATAATCCCCTCCCGGGGGAAAACGGGGCAAAAAACTTCGACCGAACTTAATGTTTGTTTTTTTCAGGGGGCTGCGGGGGGGGGCCGGGGCCCCAAAACGTTTGACCGAACGGCCGGGGATGGGCGGGATGTTTTGCTCGAATAAAAAAACCCGGGGGTTTTTTTCCATTTCGGGGACAACAAATTTTATGTAACCAACCCCAAATTTCCCGAAAGTAGGGGACCCCCCCCCCAAGGCCGCTTCCAAAACGTTTGCAAGCCAAAAACCCCGGACCCCCGGATTTTTGGGGGGGTTTTTTTAACACCTCGGGGGGGGGGCCTTTGATTGGGGGGGGCATTGTTCCCCCAAAGGGGGGGGGGGAAACGCGTTTTGGGGGGGCGGGGGGCCGTTTGGGGCGGAATTTTATCTTTCGGGCGGGGGGAAATTGGAGGGGGTTTTCGGGTGGGATTTTTGGCCCCGCCCCGGGGGTGGGACCCTTTTCGGGGGGGCCGATACCAGGGGGGGGGGGCAATTGGGGGAAGGGGGGGCGGGGAATTTTGGGGGCGTGTTTCCACGGGCCAATTTTTGGGGCTTTTTCGGGTCCGAATTTTTGGGGGGCGGGGGGGCGGGGAGGTGGCCCGGGGTAAACCCCCCGGTCTTTCAAAGGGGGGACTGTCGGGGGCCTTTTTCTGGGGAAGGGGGGCAAGGGGGGGGGGGGGGCCAATTCCCCCTTTTGGGGGCCGGATCGATTTCGAAAAATATTGGAAAAATTTTTCCCTGCCGAGGGGGGCGGAAGAGGTGGGGGGGGCGGGCCCCTTGGGGGGGGGAAAAAAAATAAAAAAACTTGGGGGGGGGGAAAAAAACCCCGCCTCGGGAACCGGGGGGGCTTCGGGCGAAACTGGGCGGAGGCAGTGGCCCGCAGAATTTTCCGGGATTTTTTCAAAGGGACCCAACCAGGGGGGGTGGGGGGGATGGGGGGGCGAAACAAAAATTTCGGAATGTTGGGGGATGGGGGCGAATTTTTTTTTTTTCGCCCAACTCGACCGGGCCCCACCATTTTCCAAAAAAAACATTTCTGTGCCCGGGTTGTTTTTTCCCGGGGGCCACAAAAAGGTCGAATCTTTTCCGAGGGGGGGGCGGGGGGGCCCCCGCCCTAACCATGGGGACCAAAAACCTTCCTTAAGTTTGGAAAAGGGTTCCGAAAACATTTGTAGGGGGGGGCGACTTTGTCCCCACCCCCGTTTTGGGTTGGAATGAAAAATTCCCCTTTCCATGTTTTTTGCGCGGGGGGGAAAAAACCCTTCAAAAAAAAAGGGGGGGCGGGCCCGGGCGGGGGGCCCTGTGGGACGAGGAAGGGGTCATGGGGGGTCAACGGGGGGGGGGAAACCTGGGCAATTTTATTTTTCGGGGGGGGAAAAACGCGGACAAGGGCATTTTTTCGGGCCAGGCATTTCGGGGACGCATTTCCCGGAAACGCAACCTTTCCCAAAAATTTCGGCTTTTTTTACGCCACCCGCCGTCGGGAGATTTCCGAAAAACAAAAGCGCCCTTGGGCTTGGATTTCCGAAGGGGCGGGGGGGCTTTTTTTCCGCAGACGGGGCAAAAAAAAAAAACGGCGGATAGGGGCAAAGTCGGGCCCAAAGGTGTCACTCAAACCTCTGACAATTGTTTTCCGCCCAAAATCCCCTTTTCCCCGGGGGGGGGGGCAAAAGAAAGGGGGAGGCTCCCGGATGCGGCACTCTAATCGGGTTCTTTGGGCCCCCCTTGGTTCGGCCCCCCCCACCGGGGCCGGCCTTTTCCCAAAGGACGAACCCTAACCTACATTTGGGGGCTTTCCACGCCAAAGGGCGCCCGGAAAAAAACCCCCATGTGTTTCGAGGGAAAGGGGGGGTTCCCCACCCGCTTTCAAGGGGGGGTGGCAACCGAAAGGGGGGGCAAAAAGGCTTTCACAAAAAGGGGTTTATCGTTCGAATGGGAACGGAATGATTTGTTCCCCCCGGCGCCCGGGGAGGGGGGGGGCGGACACCCGCCCCAAAGTTCTGATTTTTTTTCACGGGGGGCAGGGGGGATGGGGTTTGTTTCCCCGCCGGCCGGGGGAAACTGTTTCCGGGCCCCGGGCTTACAAAAGGGGGGGGGGCATTTCCATCGGAAAAAAAAACATTTGCCCGGAAATGGGGGGGGGGCGGAAAAGGGGGCCCTGCCAGGCTAAAAAAATGGGGGGGGGGGGCGGCACCAACTGCCACAATAAAAAAAAACTTCCCCCCAAGGGGGAAAAAAATGATAAACGGCCAATGCTCGGGGGGACTGGGTCAGAAAACCATCCGGGCTGGGCCGGCCGGGCCCCGGAGGGGCCGGCCCCGCTACCCTTTTTCATGCCCGGGGGAGAAAACTTGTTTTTTTCCACCCGCCCGGGGGGCCGCCCCCCCTCAATTTGTTTTTTAAAGGGATCAAAAACCCGGGGATTTTTTGGGCCCCCACCCCCCACTCCCGGGGAAAACCCCCGGCACCCCACCGACCCGGGGGGGCGGGGGGGGCACGGCCGGGGGTGTGGTTTTCCCGGGGGTCGACGACAAAAAAGGGGGGGCGGGGCTGATCCAAAAAAAACTGGCCGCTGGGGCCCGGAACCGTCAAAGCCAAGGGGCTTTGCTGGGGGCCGGGTTTCCAAGAATACCAAAAAAAATTGGGGGGGCCTTTTGGGGGAAAGGACAATAATCTTCCGGGCCGGGGGGGGGGCTGTGCCAAACCCAATCACTTGGGGGGGATTGGGGGCGGGGACCGAAAAAGGTTTCATTGGGGGGGGGGGGGGGGGGCCAGGGGGCCCGGATTTGTATTTTTCGCGCTGTTGGGAAGGTGTTTCGGCCCCACGGGGGCGGGGGAAACGGTTTTTTTTCTCCCCAACGAGGGGGGAAACACGAGGGGCCGGGGGCCCCGCGCCCAATTTTTTTCCCCCAAAAAGGGGGGCGCAACAAAACAACCTTCGGCCTTTCTTTTCGGCCGGGGGCGGTTTCCCGGAAAGAGCATTCAGTCCGCCAAAACAAACATCGTTTTTTTTTTTCGGGGGGGCGATTTTTTAAACAAAACCGGCCCCCAACCTCCCACCAAAAAAAATTCCGGGGACATGGGGGGCCGGCCAATTTAATTCTGGATTTGGCGGGGGGGCAATTCCCTTTTTGGAAGGGAAAGGGGCGAGGGGGGGTTCCATACCCCCACACTTTTTTCAAATACAAATTCGGTTTCCCGGGAAAAAAAAAAGGGGCCTTTTCGGGGGGACCCTTAGAAAAAACGAAAGGGGGGCGAAGGGCTGCTTTTCAAACCCATGTATCCGGCCCCCGAAGGGTGTTTCCCCTTAGGATTTTTTCACCGAAAGCAAGGGGGGCCCCCGGTCGGGACCCAGTTTTGGGGGCGCTGAAAAGGGGGGGGGCCCAACAAAACCCAGGCCAACACCTCGGGGAACCGGGATTTTTTTCCA
>Ga0179593_1307162_pt1 | contig 20840 bp, 21 predicted proteins | sample CZODoug2_1_08_16_FD_185931 | JGI IMG/M metagenome (GOLD analysis project Ga0179593, IMG submission 185931) | Vadose zone soil fungal communities from Angelo Coast Range Reserve, California, USA - CZODoug2_1_08_16fungal (PacBio error correction) | ecosystem: Environmental > Terrestrial > Soil >... | reverse complement strand
CTTAAGAGGCCTTTCCACCCTTCCAATACCTTTTTTTTTTTTTTTTGGTTAGAGTTTTTTTTTGCGGCACTTGGCGCCTACACTTTAACGCCCTACTTCTTTGCTGATCTCGTCTAGTTCAAAATACTACTTCCCCTGTAGGAAAGTAGGTCAGGTCCCCTTTTTTGGTGAATAATCTTAAGTCAGTCGTTCAACGGGATGGGGACCGGTGCAAGCCTCCGGACCGTTGGCGTTCCCCCTAGGCATTGACTCTACTTCAAGCATATTTTTTGGCACGGGGATACTCGCCGGCGTACTTCCCCTACTTCCCCCCCTAAGTTTTCGTGAGACGAACCCCCAGCTCGAAGGCGTTTTCCCCATATCCCCCTTTTTTTCTACACGCTTCACAATTACCATGCCGAGGCACTCGTCCCATTTTTTTCTCTGGTAGAAATTCCTTTGAAAGCGGTTCTGGGCCGCGTGATGTGTAGTTTGGATACCTCCCTTCGCACCCACAGCGTTACTTTTGCCTCTTGCCTCCCACTTCCCCCTCCATTGTCACCAACCCCCTTTTCACCCCTGCCATTGTGCTCGGGCCCGTGCGTTTCGATATACCGGGAGGTGCACCTTTTGTTTTGATAGCCCGCATTCTCCCCAATTCCTTCCCACATTAGCTTTTGCCAATCCCCTCGAGTCCCACACGGGCTGGTGGCAAGCCTGTCTACTTCTCCCTCTCCACTTATTCCCCCAACCCCGAACCCCCCCCCCCTCGGTTTTAAACGATCACACCATCACCCGTGCTCTGATCCTCCGGCTCGCCTTAAAAAACAACCTTTCATTCCTTCACCCAGAGACTTCTGATTCGAATCACCATTTTTCCCGAAAGGGATAACCCCCGAATGGCGGCAAAGCCTTGGTGGCTGGTGAGTTTTTCCTGCTCTCATTTTTTTTTTGCCAGCTTCGGTCAGCACCGCTTCAACGATCGTACCGGGTTTACTTTTCCCAAGGTATAGTTTCTTCCAATGGCCAGTAACGCTTCCAATATTTTTAATTTCTAAACTGGCACCAAAACCAAGGGCAAACCCTGGCTTCGCTCATTTTTCTTTTCTTTCTTGTAAACCTTTTTGCCTTTTTTACGTTTTGTCACCCCCTTGCGTTTTTGCGTTTATTTCTGGGGGCGCCTACCGCCTTTGTGTTTTTATGCCTTTTGTTTAAACCCCCCCTTTTTTCCCCGTTCCCCCAACCCCCCACACTGCGAGTCAACCCACCCAACGGTTTCCGTTCAATCTTCCTTGACTGTCATTTATTCCCAGGTTTTTTCCATATTGCGGTTCTTCGGTTTTGCGGTACCTACGGCGACTTTCCATTACCAACACTTGGTCGGAATGCCCCCAACCCCCCTTCTGTCGTGCTGTTTGCACTACGTCGGTACCTCTTGCCACTTACCTTTCTACCCCCAGTCCAAGATGTTTGCCCCCCGACCCCCACATTTTTTGTGTACATTGGCTCGTCCAAAGCGCAAACGTTGTCCCCCCCCAATTTCGGATGTTCCGCTGACAAACCCCGTTTTATCTTTAGAAGCTTTTTCTTTACCCGATCCCTTCACCCTTCTGTTCCCCCCAGGACCGCAGCCTCTGTCTTCCAACTTTTTACCAAGTCCCCTTGAATTTTATTTTCCCCGACCCCCGGCTTTTTCTTCACCCCCCCGTCCCCCCTCCTTCGGAATCCGTCCACGTCTGGAAAAAACCCCCCTGCTTTGTTCTAATCCTTCGACTCACTGGGTGTGGTTTTCCTTTTTCGTTTCCCCCCCCCCCACAAAGCACCCTGATAGAGGCTTCCCTAATTGACCCTACGAGTCGGGCCCTGGGTACATGGGTTTCGGTTCAGCCATACCGGTGAACGCTCCCCCTACTGGACAGGGAACTTCTGTCCCAAAATCCTTGCACCCCTTTCCCCCCCAACCGGTCAGGCCCACCGACTATGCAACCTTTATTTCCCAATCAGTCCCAGGGTTTTCTTTTTACCGTCCTTTTGAATCACCGCTTGCCTGGTGGTCGACGGAAGGTAAACACGCCAACGCCCAACCCAACCTACTTCACTTTTTTATCCCTCCCCCCTTAACCACAGTCCCTCTCGTGGCCGACCCCGTGGTCTTCTCAATGGAGCGGCTCGGTACTTCAATCGGACGGTAATGTCCTCCCTCCTTTTTTGACCCCCCCCCCCCCCCCTTCCCGGTACCCCCCCCTCGATATTCAACCGGATGTGGCCTCACGATTTTGCGCCAGCCTGGTTTCTAGTTTTTCTTTTTTATCCACCTATCCCGTTCTCAGGTTTTTTGCCTCCTTTTTTCGACATTGTCTTTTGACCCCATTTGTTCTTGGGAAACCAAAGGACGGGTTGCCCGATTCCGTTGCCCCCTTTCCCCCCATGCACTTTTTTAGTGATGGGCAAACCCTGATCTTCTTTGTGTCTGTTCACGGTAGCTGAAAACGCTTTCCACATTCAGTTCTTTTTCCTTTCATCAAGGATCAACTTCCTTTGGGATGCCAACCCACCTTCCCCCCCTCCTGTTTTTAAAAGCGGTTATGTACTGCGCAACTTCATAGGCTCGGATGGTTTGTTTGTCCCTTTTTCCATTACCATTTTCCAAGTGTTCTGTTTGGCTCTGCCGGGCGGAATCGGTGGGTCGCGTTGGGGTGGTGGTTGGTGGTTTTACCCCCTTTTTCATTGGTCCCCTTGTGCACCATAGCAGGGTGCTTTAGTCGTGTTTGCAGAGGCTTGAACAATTTTTTCCTCTTTTCTTTCTTTCTTTTATTACTACCCCACCCTTCTGTTTATGTTGTTTTTTTGTTAGAGAGATATTGTCGCTTCAAGACTTCCCCACCTTCTTCTCCACCTCCCTCTTTTTTTGACCCCCCCTTTCCTGAAATTTTTTCCAGAGACCCCCTAGCCAACCTTTTTTTCCTTCCCCTAATGTTCCACGTACCTTATACCCGAAGTTTGCCGCTCGTCGAGGCGCCTGTTTTGTGGCAGCTAAGTGTGGTTTGTCCCTTCCCCCCCCCCACTGTTCCCTTGTCTTTTTTTTTTCCCCCTTTGTCCAAGTTCTCTCTTTTTTTTGAATTGTGAAGAGTTTCCCTGTTTCCCAGTTGGGTTGCCAAATCACTCGCTGCATTTTCAGTGCTTCTCGTCGTGTTTTCCTTCCTTTGCTTTCTAGCCGTCTACTCCTTTTCTTCCCCCCATAAAGAGTCGACATAGACACGTCCGGTTTCCCCCCCCCCTGACCCTCTACCGCCAATCTTTTTAGCCAGCATTTAAATTCGGTGCCTTTGGTTTCGTTTTTTTACCGTTTTTTTTTCGGTGTCTCTTGACTCTTCCCTGATTTACCGTTAAAATGTTCTAGCCTCTTCTTTTAGAACTCCCCCTTCGACTCGGTTGACGCTGACGTCACTTTTTCTTTTTTTTCTTTTGTGCCTTCTGTATTTCCCCCCTTCACTTTTTTTTTTTCTACACCCAGTATTACTGCCCCCCCCCCGACTACGGTGTTTTGGCTCGGTTGATGTCTTGGGGAGATTCCCGTAGTCGGTGTTCCGCTTTTCTGTTTTTGGGTCCCTTTCAAGTCGCCCAACCCCCCTATTGTGCCCACCCCGAGTGTTTTTTTTTTTGAAAGGTTCATTAGTCTCGTTGTATCTGCCGCGTACGACCCCTCGGTAACCCCCCCGTTCCTTTCTCTGCTTTTCTTTTTTTTCCCTGACCCTGCCCCATTTTTTTAATGGCCTTTGGTGACCTTTCCCCCGACCTTTCTGTGGTCCCGGGGTCGCGGCGCCTTTTTAGCCCATCGAATTTTTTCCCCAGATGAAGTTTGGCCCCCTACCTGAACTGGCCCCGTTGCCCTTCCCAGTTGCTTGTTTTTTCATGGCTAACACACTGCGCCAGTCTCCACGTTGTTCATTTTTCCTGCTGTCAACTTTTATTTCAATGTTTTTTACTTTCCCCTGCTGCCTCGCCAAATGTGCGACGTCCCTGTAGCTTCTTTCATTATTTTCCCACCCAATTTTCCCTTAGGTACCCTTCCACCCCTCCTCCGTTCCTTCCGCACCCTTCTTGATCTGGAAAATGTCTCTCGCACAGCACTTTCCAACCCTCTTGCATTCTCCTGACCCCATTTTTGTAAAGTTTTTGTTATCCGTCCCCTCACAATTTTTTTTTTTTTTGGACGCATCTTGAACACGTCTCCCCGGGCTTGTCTTCTCCAAGTCTCCTCTGTTGTCCCCTGTTCCTCTTTCAAGGTTGATCTCACTCTCACTTCTGGAGTCCCTTGTTGACCCCCTTGTTATTTTTCTCTTAATCGTTAGGGCTGGACCTGCGAACGAAACTTCCAGTCCCTACCTTTCTCATCCAGATTTTCCTTTTCCACCTTCCCCTTCCCCGATGCGATAGAGCCACTTGGTATTTTCCCGCCATGCCAGCAATTTGTTCCCCTCGAGCTTTTCCTTTTGAAATTTACTGCTTCCCAGTCCTTCGGTTCTACTTTAAGTGGTAGTTTTTTGTTCTTCCGTGCGCAGTTCACGATGTGATCGTTGAGTTTTCTTTTTTCTTTGACTCCTTTTTTGACTCCCTTGCTTTTCTAGTTTCTTTTTTTAACTCTATTTGCCCCAAGCTCCGTGGACCTGATCGAGTAGCAGGCGCCGCAGTGGACCCTAGTTGTTCTCTTTCCTGAGCTCTCCCCTCCCTTCTTCCAGGGGAAGGTCACTTACTTTGTGTCCATTCTCCTATCTTCGGTTGATTGAATAACGTTTTTTTCGTGTCACCCCTTTTGTATGACGATGGCGCCACCATGACGTTCAATTTATGCTTTTTTTTTTTTTTCCCCCCACCAGGTCCTTATCGTCTCCCTCTCCCAACTTTGTCAGACGCAAGCCCCTGGGACACCCCGTGTGCCTGTCAGTTTTTCTAACGTCAGTTTTGCCTTTACGGGTCTTGCCAGCCGTTCCACTCATCGACACTCCTGCGGCTTTTTTTTCTAGCCCCTTAAGTTCTTGTGTCCTTTCCCTTGTTTCTTAAGTTCCCTTTTTTTTTGAAACCGGTTAATCGCCGTTGCATCGGGCCCCTAGAGTCAGGATTTCCTCGCGTTTGTACAATTTTTTCCTAAAGCACCAGGTTTTTGCCCCCGTTTTACGTTTGTGCTCCAGTGAAGTGGTCCGTTGAGTCCCTGCCCTTTTTTTCCACGTCCGCCAGATATGTGTCTTAGTTCAATTTTTTAACTTTTTTTCTTCTTGAGTCTTTTTTCCCCTGCGCCGTAGGATTGTATCGCCAGGCAACGACCCAACAATTTTTTTTTTATTTTTTTGTCCCCCCCTCATAGTGCTTTCCTTACTTCTCTTCCCCTTAATCCTTTCCATTTTTTTTTCTTTTGATCTTTCCCGAGTGCGGAAAGGTAAACACCCCCTTTGTTTCCCGGGGAGGTTATTTCGTATAACCACCATCTTCTCAGCCCTTAATGCTTGCTCTCACTCCTCAACCACACAAATCGACTGTCCAGTCTTGCGAAATCTGTTTCTTCCCTGTTCCCCTATTTTCACGATTCAGGGCTAAACTTTTCTTCCCAAGGTGTATGATTGCTCCCCCTCCTCCGTGTCCGGGGTCTTTTCACCAATTCCAGACCGTTCCCTTCACATCCCCCCTTTGATGGTCTTTTTTTCTTACCCCCCTTTCTCGTCTGACTGCCAGCACCGTTCCCTCCAAGACGGTTCTTTCCGGTCCACGCGGCGCCCCTGTCACTTTGCATAGCCCCCCCTTTTCACAAAGTTTTTTTTTTTCCGCCCCGCAAATTACGGCCCCCAGTTGTTTTGCACGCCCCCAGGCCCCCCGGTGATCCCACCCCCCCCGTTTGTGGTCTTTTTTTTTTTGGCTTTTCCTGGGGTAAGACCCCGGCCCCGGCGCTGGTTTTTCTCGTAAGGCCGTGTTTCGCACCACCCCCATCCTGAGTGGCCCGAATCCCCACCAATCCTTTCCCCTCCCCCTTCCCACCCCTCTACCACTTTTCAACCTACCCCCATCGTCGGCACCCCGCCGGTGGACAATCACGTTGGGGCACGTTCTTTCGCTGTATCTCCTAGTCCTTCCCCCCCCCCCCTGATCAAAACTTTTTTCGACGACCACATCCCCCCTCCTAGCCCCCCCCCCTTTCACCACGGAGTGGCACCATTTGGCCCCCGCCCTCTATTAACACCCTGTTCTGTGGACCCCCTTGTAAAAAAAAGTTTTTCCACAATTTTCCCCCCTTCACCCCCCCCGTCTCACTTAGGGCTTTCACTTCCCCCCCCAGCCTTTTTTTTCCATATACCCCCATATTCCTTTTGCTTGTTTTTCGTATACCCCCATCCCGGCCATGAACCACTGAAGAATTTCTGATTCAACCCCCGTGTTTCTGACCCTAAAGTTTCTGCCTTTTTGGTGGCATGCTCCTTTTCTTCTGGATTTTTCGCGGGCAGCATTTTGCTACCTACCCTTCGCTTTCTTTTTTTTTTCGGGAAGGTTGTTGTGGACCATCGGTCCTTTCCCCCAGGCCGCCTGACTTATTCTTATCCATCAAAAACACACACCATTTGTTTCTTCCCCCTTACCCTAACCTTGGTCTTATCCAAACTTTTCGGCTACGTCAACCCCTTTCCTTCTTTTAACTTTTTGAAACCCCTTTCCGAGACCTTTATTTTCGGGCCATTTTACCAATTGTGGTGTTTTTGTTTGATTTTCTTCCGTTTTTTTCACCGATCGTTTTAACCCACCTTGTTCCTTTGATACCAACGGGCACTTTTCAGCTGTTCTACGGAGAGTCCTTTTTTTTTTTTCCAGTGTTTTTTCCTAGGCAGTTTTTACACCCTACCCCTTATGGACTCCCACTCTTACCCTCAAAGACGATAGGGTGAGAATGGACCTATTGTCCTCGACACCCCTCGTTACAGCTGGGTGCTCCCGATGTAACTACAGTGTAAGTTTTTTCTTTGACGTCCTCTACATGTTATCAAGGGATAGTGGTTCCCCCCCCCCCCTGGACCCATGTGCCACACTTCATCACCCCCCTTTAATTCCCAAAACTAGTTGTTTGCCTGGCAACCAGGACCATGTTTTTCCGTCGATACGGATGACTGCATTACCCCGACTTAACCAGTTTGCTCACAATTTCTCATTTAACCCAACCTCTTTGAAACCTTTCAAAGAGCTCTCTCTTCCGATGAATCTGTTTTCCTGAGTCTAAACACTCCATCCCCTTTGCCCTCTACCCCTTTCCCGGTACCACTTTTGTTCGTCGATGTTGACCACATTAGTCAACGTAGATAGGAGCTAAGGCTAACCCGTTTCGCTGGCTTTTAAATCCAGTCTATTTTGTAACCCTTGCGACCCCCCCCCCAAATTGCTTGTTGATTGATAACCAGGTCTGATGTTTTTCCATTCGAGGGGTTTTTTCATACCGAGGACTATCCCTCTTTTCTTCCCTAAAATCTTTACAGGAACGGGCCAGACCCACTTCTTTCACCTATGTTTTGCCCTCCAACCATAACGAAAAAGTGGACTACACCTACGCTCGGGCCCCCTCCTCCCCCCCCCTCTCCCTCCTATCCGCATAATTGACCCCCACCGCTTCTCCCCTTTCCTTACCGGAACGGGCCCTGACTGTCCTTGCATTCCTTCGTATTCTTAATTTAAAGCATTCTTTTGAGCTTGTCCCCGGAGAGGACCCCACAATTTAACCGCCAAAACAATAACTTTTTTAGTGCTTCACCCCCCACAACCCCCCATCGCCATCTGCTCTTTGTGTCCAATTGCGCGCTGTTTCCCTAAAACTGATTAGTACTGAGCGCCCCTACCTTTCCTCAAAGACAACCCTGCGTGCATTCGGGACACCAGATAAACTCTGATTTGAGCTAACAGTTTCTTTTACTCCCCGATCCGGGCTCCCCGCAGAAACTCTTTCCAACCTGCGTCAAACCCCCCTTCCCCCCCCTCGGAACCTCTTTAAAGGACTGTTCAACTCCCTCCCCTATTTTTCTATCGCTTACTTTTTTCTGCAGCTAGATCTTTTCGGGCGTTACCGTATTTTTTTTTCTCTCCTGCGATTTTCCTTAACATGGTTTTGGTCCCAGTGGACGTCTAAGTCCCGGCCGGACCCAAAATTTTGGCCGGTGTTTTCCCCGTTCAACCATACACCGGGTAGGAACGATCAGCCTGTTGTGGCACTGGCAGGGGCTCACCCGTTTCACATGATAAACTGTTTTCCCCCGCCCTTACATGGACCAATGGTACCGCTGACCACGATTAACCGCTTTCAAAAAACACTAGTTCGCTTCGCCCCCATTTTCGCTTTCTCGACACCCACGAGTCCTTTTTCCCCTTTTTTTTCTGGTATCCCGGACCCTAAGGTTAAAGAATGGTGCCCATTGTAAACCACTATGTCAGATCGCCTCAGCAGGGTTTGCAGGCTTCCCCTCGCTTACTTTCATGTCACCTTTCAATAATTCTTTCTTTTTTTTTTGACTGTTTTTCTGTCTTGCGTGTCCAGTTTCAATAAGGATGTGTATGCTTAGTAAGGAGACAGTGTAAGGATAAGCGTTCCCGGTCTTGGGAAAATAGGTACTGGTGGCACAGCAGTTTGTTCTTCCTTTTCATCACCTTTTTTCCTTTTTCTTTCCCCCCCCTGACCGTTTCCCCCCACATCTTCTTTTACATCACTCTTTGTTTTTTTCATCGAGATACTGATGTTCCAGTTCCTCGCACCCTTTACTGCGAGCCACTTGTTTAGTTGTCCCCCTCCCCCTTCCCTTATTTTTCCTTCTCCTCTAAAACTGGCTTCATGAATAATTTTCCCCCCCAAAGTTAAACTTCTTTGTACTCCTATGAAGTTGCGCAGTTTACTGTTTTTGACCCCGCGCTAGTTTGTTGCAATACACTTTTACGTGTTTGACTATGTGATCCCTCCCTTTTCCCATCCTCGATTTTTTTTTTCTCTTTTGTCTTACCCCCCCCTTTTGAAAGGTCAGACTATTTTTTTTATCAAAATCACTTTGCATTTGCCCTTTTTGCCTTTCTTTCCCGGAATTTTTACTTTCCCTGCTCGTTTTCGCCCCTCTCTCCTTTCAGTCCCCCACCAACCTCTTTTTTTCCCCGTTAGTTTTTCTGAAGCAACACTCTGGTGCTAACTTCTTGTGACCTTAGTTGAGGCACCCAGCCCTCAACATATGGTTGGCCGTTTTGTTAGTTTGTTTCTTTGAAAGTGTCCTCTTGTTCCCGCTTGTTCTTTTTTTTCTTTTCCCCTGATTCTCTTTTTCCAACTTATCCTCTTCTGATTTTTAGATTCTTAGTTTAATGGTCTCCTTTGTTTTTTGACTCTTTCCTCAAGCTCCTTTTTTTGCTCTTTTTTGTTCCCATTTTAGTATCATGAAGTTGCATGTTAAGTTCGCTTCAGGAAGATTTACCTTTAGATGTTTTTAATTTCCCTTTTGTTTGAAGCTTTTTTTTCAGTTTTTTTCCATTGTGTTCTGTATGCCTTGAGTGAGAGTTTTTCGGTCTTTGGTTGACGTTTTTTTAACACACTCTTCCCCTGAGTGGCCCGTTCTTCCTCGACCCTTCTGAGTGTTACCTTTCTCCTCTTCGATGAAATGTTCCCTCACCGGCGGAAAAACCTTCGATTTTTTTTCAGTTTATACGCCAGCATTGTTTCCGTATCACCTCAGTCTGTGTTTCCCCATTTCCTCATCTATGATGCTTTGTACCCCGAATTTTTTTTTTTTTTAGGCCTCATGCTGCCCAATATTGTGACCCGGGTCCCAAGATACCACGGACAGGGACTTGTTTTACTTTTTCCTTTGGGTGATTTTATCCGCTTTTGTTTTTTCCCCGATTTGACCACCCACCCTTTTTTCTACCCGATAACGTGCCGTTCAGCGTGTCAATCTGTACCACCCTTTTCGAGACAAAATGTCGTTTTCCCTATTTTTTTTCAGTTTCTCGTGGTTCAATAAGAACGCAACTTTTTAACTTTTTTGCTTCTCACACTCGTTTTTAAGGAGGGGTCCATGGCCTCAAATGTCCCATAATTATCCCCTGTCCCATGAGATGTTCGCGCTGTCAACCGCGTGTTTTTCCCCCCCCTAATTTCCCCCAGCACACCTTCCTCTCAGTTGTTCGTGTAGCATGTAACAGGGACGTTGTTTGTCGACAAGACCGCAATTACCCCCACGTTTTTCTAGTTCCCTTCAGATATTTCTACCTCATCTTTCCTCCCTCCCCCAACACCCTGTTTTTTTTTTCTTTCCTGGTTTTTTCACCGAAGTAAACACGAGTTGGCACCGACTATCGCCTTGTCTACCCCCCTCCACTGTGGGTGATTAGTCATGGCATTCTGTTGCCCTTGTTAAACTGCTTTCCGTTTATACCGGTGGTTAATATATTTAGCCCCCTTTTTACTTTTTTTTTTCATTCGAAATACATCTTTTTTTCCCCGACAAGTCTAGGTGATACTGAAGACGTTTTCGTACAATTATGTGCGGGTAGAAAGTTTATAAGTGTGGAGTAACCTTGCCCAACTCCCGACGGCTTCCCCTTTTTCCCTTTGTCGTCCCCGTTTCGTGTCTTTCCCCCCACAAGGGTTGCCCCAGTCGTTCTGTGTCATGTCTTCACGTCTTTTGTTCTAACCGACCCTGATAGGGACCCCCCTGTCCTCTTCGTTTGATCCCTCGTAACGTCCCTTTCCCTGCTTGTTTTCTTCTTTCAATTGGCGGATGTATTCACTGTAACACAATGCCCACGCGCCGGTGGTTTGATAGGAAAGTGTTTTTGTTTTTTACGTTGTTTTTTTCTGTTACGTTTTATTTTTCGGGTTGGGCTCAGCAGCCAGCCTTTGGTGGAAAGATACCTCTTTTTTATTTCTTAGACTTTTCCCCTCCTTTTCTCCCCTCTTTCGTCCTTTTTCACCCTCCCCTTTTTCCCAGCTTTTCAGACGATGGGGCTGGCAGGTGATTTGAACGCTGTTAATTTGTCTGTGATCGACAATGAGGCTTCCCGTATGTGTGCGACCCCCCCCCCCCCCTTCGGTAGCTCCTCGTTCTTTTTTTCCCATCGCATTTTAGGGACAATACAGACCCCCACGTGCGGATGGGGTTGCTCCGCAATCTGTTCCTTTCCCCCCCGTGGATTCCTTTCGATTGGTATGTCCCGAACCGTGTTGATATTATTCCTTCGCCTTTTTACGTTTTTGCTGATTTCTCTCAAATTGGCCCCCGTATATAAAGTTCGGTGCTTGTTAGTTCGGTATCTTCCCCTTTTTTTCATCGGGAGCGTCTAGACCTCTTTAACTTGCTGTATGTGTACGTCGCGGATTTTTCCCCCCCCTCCCCTCATGCAAGCGCGTATTGAGACGACCTGGGTTTCTTATCGTTTTTTTCCTGGGCCGTGTTAGTGTATGTTGATGAGCTCTTTTGTGCCTGTTCGATCTACCGAATGTGGCCTGTCCGTAAGAGTGGTCCCGATGGTCCTTCGATAATCCCTTCCCCGTGAAGTGACCTATCCGTGCTGTGCCCTCCCGCCGTCCCAGTAGTATTAGTTCCGTTTTCTAGTGATGTTTGGACTGCACGCATTTTTTTGTTAGGCTCGCGCACATAAGTGGCAGAACGATTATGCCCAAAAATTGTTTACGTCAACGGTCCCTTATATTTTTCCTTTTTTTCTTTCCCTCCCTTGTTTGTTTTTTTTTTGATCTCTTTTACTGTCTCACGATTTGACTCGCGAGAAGCCCGGCCTTCTATCTCGGGATTCTACGGCCAACTGTATTCTTTGCCTTCTGGGCTTCGTGTTTCACCAATTATCACTCCTAGGAGTTAGAGACGTTGGCGGACTTAAACTTGGTTCCATCGACAGTATAGTACAAAGTGCTCCTTTATAGCACGCCCATAGTCCCGCACGCACCTTCCGGATGTTTACCGTCCCCCAGTGGCTGGTCGACCCTCACAGCGTAGTGTTTACAAGCGAAAAGAGTATTCAGATTTCCTCATGTGTATGTCCTGTCCGAGAGACCGAGGGACCACGCTTAAGCCAACTTTTTTGTACTCTTCCCGATAAACCTTATGTGTCGTCCACCCCGGAACCCGGTCTGATAGGGAACGAGATACATGATCCTAAGCAGAGCATTGAGAATTCTATAAGTGAATTCATCCCTGAGCACGTAGAGTAGGAACAATTGTTCGCCGCGGTCAGCGAGGTACTTCCCGCACCCCAGTTCCCGCAGTGTTCGCGCGGGATATATAGTTGTATCACTGGTACATCCAGAAGCGATCACAGTCTCTGTTCCTGCCGCGAATACCAGGGCTTTTTTCTCTTTTTTTTAAAGTTGCGTCGGATAGACTCCCAAGGCAAATTGCCCTCCCAAGTTTTAAAACGGACTCCCCTTTGGCGGTCAAATACCTATGGATCCCCTCCACGTTCTTTTCCTCTCCCCCTTTGGCCCCCTTTTCCTCCCCTCCAGACATTACCAACCGGAAAGCCACGAGGTTGCAAACGTTGTTGGCGGGTTCTGTTTTGACACTAGTGCTTTCTCCTGTTGTCTTTCATCCTTGGTCGTCACCAAAAAGCTTCTTCGGCGCCTTAGCATCCACAAACTTTTTTTCCCCCCTCCCTGATCAAAAAGGGTATCCCCTTATACAGGTCTCCACGAGCGCTTGTTTTGGGCCTTGATTTTTGCATAACGGGCGGTGCAAACGGCTGTCGGACCTCGCTCCACGCGCATGCCGCCCCCCTGTAGTCTTTCCAAAAAACTTCTCTCTTGGTTTCACACTTCTTTTTTTTGCGCCCGCTCTCAAAGCAAAGCACCACAAAGGATACGACATACCCGAAGATTAACTTTTTTCCTCTGCCCTGCCACCCCCCTCCCCAATTAACTTCATTGGTCTCCTCGTTTCGTCGATAGTAGATATGGCATAATTTCCGAGATTGCCGGCTCTCCCTTCCCAAAGAATGGAATGGGATGAATGAGCATCGAATTTTTTTCTGTTGATTTTGCTTGACGCTCGCTTCGCGCAACGGGGCGTACGGCGCACATTAGGGAAGGGCAACCGCTTTATTCTCTAAGGATAGTGGATTTTCCCTTTTCCCCTCCTCCAGATTTTCCCTGTCGGCACGTTTCCTGATGTATGAACAATGGTAAACTACTCTGTGGTTCTTTGCCCTCCGGCTGGGGGCCGCGGGAAGCGGAATTTTCCGCAACGGCACAACAGTGCAATCCTTCCCCCCTTTCGCCCACCTTCTCTATCCCGGACACTTTGACTTCCGGGCCCTCGCCTTCTTTCGGGCGCTACGCCGTGGTTGTTCCTGTTGTCGCTATCCCCCCCCCCCCCTTCAGGCTCCTCCTACCCCCCCCCCCCACCAAGAGGCCCTTTCTTTCATGTCGCTCTTATTCCCCTTGTCACGTGCTGGTTATCTTTCGGCAATGACGAGTCGGGTCTCGTCGATTCCAGTTTCAAAGTGCACCGTGCCAGAAAGGTTTGCACGACGGGCGATGTGTGCTATTCGTTCGTGTCTGAACGAAGTGGTTACCACCGAATTGTATGTCGGTCCGGAGGTGTGATAACCTGCTTTTTCTCACAAGCCTCACAAACGGCCCTCGGCCAACGACAATTTGGCGCTGTTCGTTGTCTTATTTTTTGCCTTAGGGGCAACCTTTTAGGAGAACCCGAAGCAGACGTTGAAAGTATCGATACAGTTCACTGCGAGCCTCTTGTTCAACTTTTTCTCGCGAAGGAAAAGGTGGGGAGTTTGTTACTTGATTTCCGCTATGTTAGGTTGTATCTGCTATGCCGCTGTAAACGGTCTATGGTCATCACCCCCCCCTCCATATAATCTCCTCACCGAGTATTACGGTCAGTGAGGAGCCTCCTTCAAAGATCCAATTTGAGTTGACATACACCCTTTAGACCGTACAGTGCCTGTTCCCTTTAATAGCAGTCTACCCATTCCCAGTTGCTGGTGGTCGTTCCGTTCTCCATCTTAGTGAATTAAGTAGGGGCAAACCCACTTGGCGCTAAGAGGAGCTTTACCCCTCTGTTGGTGTTCATTAGGGGCAACTTGTTGGATCACCTGACCTCTATGATGATTATTCCAACTATTCCCCACCGGGAACATCGACACTCGGGACTATATTGTTTTTCACGGCAGCCATTATAACAGAACGAAAAGTCCAGTCTCGTCCCCCCTGTGTCCACGTTTGTGTGGTCCCCTGGCCACGCATACAAGTTCAACTTGCAGCAAAGGCGACGACTCCCTCCCTGTTTCTTAATGATATTGTAGTTCCACCTTCCCTTGACTTTTACTGGGTAAGTGGACTTTTCACGTAGTCATTCTCCCCACGTATACGGCAAAGCGCGCAAATGAAAGCTTCGGTGCAATTTTAGGCAACAGTCCCCCCCTAAACGGACGTCCTTCAATGTCCAGAGTCGAGGAAGGTCTTTTCTCCTTCCGTCGTAAAACGCTTCAGCAAAATCCGGGATGTTTTAGCTCCATACGAATCGCAGTCATGATCCAAGTTTATTTCACCCCCCCCTTGCTTTCCTTCCCCCCCTTCACCGCGGGAGCCGTTTTCTTTCGTTGGGTCTTCCCCCGTTTAGAATTTTTTCTTTTTACTCTTCGAGTTGCTCCCCCAAACGATGTTTGCGGTAAATTCGACGGGAAACGGATTCACGGTCCTTCCCCCCTTTCCTTTAGATGTTTCGTTTGTTGTACAACCCCCCTCTTCTTGAAAGTTTGTGTGTCTTTGTCACTGCCCACAACCTCAAAAACATCCCTGTTACATTCTGATACCAGATCTTAAGTGTCGGCATGGGCACAAACTTTAACATCCAGGTTCCCTCCCCCTGACAGAGCTTACCTTCTTTCCTTCTCTTTTAAAACCTGGTTTCACGGTGATTCTTTTATTGAGGCTTGGCGGTTAGCTTTGGTTGGTGGCCCATGGTTACTGGGGCCCAAGCGCCTGCTCGCGGACGGTTTTCCGTATTTTGAAACGGCATGGCCAAAGTCTACTTCTTTTCAATCCTACTCATTTTTTGTTTTTTTTTTTTCCCGGGAGTTACAATATTGGAGCTGGTCATGACTCTTTCCCTTCCTTTCCCGAGATCTATCGTTTTCCCACCAGCCCTGTACGCGGCGCAACTGACCTGAAATGCCCCTTAACCATCCCTCTATCACCAGTTCTCGTGGTGTGATCTTCCCCTGACATGTGGTTTCCCCTTCTTCCTTGTTGAGGTTGTCCCCTCAAGTGATGTGCGACTGAAGCTTTGGTGTTTGAATCGTTTAAGTTTTTCCCTTTCCCTTGACTAGTTTTCCAATCCCCCTCCGATGCATTTTTTTTCCCCTGGGGTTTTCGCCTTGACGCCAGTCCTTTTTTTCGCCCCCCAGTCAAACTACCGCGCAAAAAGTCCTCTTCCACAATACTGATTCCCAGGATCTTCACCATAGTGGTGCCCCAGTTCTTGAAAGCCGATTGTTTGTAACACGTGAAACTTTCTTGTCAGGAGGGAGTTTCCCTTTACTAGAGTCAAAGTAGTACCCATTTTCCTTCTTTACTCGTGCCGTCTTTAGCTGCGGTTTTGAAGCTGACGACGTGCTATTTGTGATTGTAGTTTGTTGTTCCTTTTCTCCAGGTAGGCTTTTCTTAACTGGAACGGGCGGGTGAATACTCTTTTTTCCCGTAGGTTTTTGAGGTTCTTGCCTCCTGGGGGGGTTTTGTAGTGAGCGGGTCCTGTTCTGTTGGCTGTAAGCAAGTCACACCCCCCCACCCCTTCCCGGATTGCCGCCGGTCAAGCGCTAGTTATTACTGTTTTTTCCCCTCTTAGCTGCCCCGTTTTTTTCCCACCCCGTAGTGATTTCTTTATCGCCCATTGGACGCGTGCTTCTGAAACGTGCTTCAACTTCTTGTTTTTTTTTACACGGTTTTCCCTTCCCCGGAGATGAGAATTCCTTTCAAAACCTGCCCCGCGCTGGCGTTGATCGTGCTGTTCAGGCTCTACCCAAGTTTGTTTATGGACACGACCCCCATTGACGTTTTCCCTCGTGCATACGAATTTTTCCCCTTTTTTTTAGTTGACCCTCGCCATGGCCGTTGCAGGTTGCCTTTTCGTTGAATTTCTCCTCCCTGACCATTTTCAGAACTAAAAGATTTTCCCGTTCGGCCCTTTGTAGTGTTAACTTCCGTTCGTGCCGCCGAGACCATCACCCCCCCACCTTCTAACTTCAGGGTCTTTTTTCTTGAACGTGGTTTGTGTTGTTAAACCGCGCCCCCAATTTTTTTTTGCCTTCTGTTTTCCCACAAGTTTTCCCAACCCACGTTTCCGGCGCGTTGCGATAAGGTTTTTTTTTCACCCCCGTTCTTCCCTTTGCTGATAAGATGCTTTTCCCTCCCGACGCCGTTATTCTTGAGTCTGCTTTATCTTTTTTTTACTAGTACCTTTCTTTTGCTTCCATTTTCCGCAAGTCTACCTGTTTCACGAGTCTCTACGTTCGCAAGGTCAAAGGTTGCTTGCCACTTCCGACTGTGTTCCTTACTTTTGATCCCCTTTCCGTTAAGAAAACCGTTTTTTACCCTTTCACATTCGGCCTTCGGTCGATTGATCGAACCTTGAGTCGGAAGGCGGTCTGTTTTGACAGGTCGACGCGAGTTTTTATCGTCTCTGTTTTTTGAATTGACTGCCGTGGTTCCTTTTTTCCCCCACGACGTTTTTCTGCGTGGTTCGCCCATCTTGCCACTTATAATTTTTTTTTCAAATCTAGATGGTTTATTGTTTTTTCGATTCGTTTTTGCCCGTGATGTGATCCTTGGCCCGCCGATTTTTCCGAACGTCTTGTCTCCTTACCATTTTTGGGGTTTCTTTCACCCCCCGGTTTCCCTTTCTTGTCTTTGGATGGAAGATCGTCCTCGCTTAAGCTGTTGGGCGACAAGGAGGTGGAGCCTTTTTTGTTCAGCACCTCCCCGCTACAGTCCCAACCCTTTTTGACTTGTAGTTCTTCCTTCTGTGTTTTTTCCTTGTGTGATCGAGATGTCGTTCTTTAAGGGCTTTGACTTAGAGCCCCAGACTTCTTGGTCAGTGGTAGTTTTTGATTTGGCAAGTCCGAGAGCCTAGTAACTCTGAAACGTGCATCGACTGCCGAAGCTGGTCGGCGTTTTTTTATGTGTCCCACCTAAGGCCTCCGTTGTTCATCCCCTTGTGTAAGCCCCTTTTTCCCTGTGCTCGTGATCTTACCTGCCGGCGCCGCTTTAAGTCGTTTTCTTTTTGCGTCCGGAGAAAAAGCGTTTTTCCAAATCTTTTCTCGCCCCCCCCGTGCCCTCCATTTACCCCCCCCCCCCCCCCAATTTCTTTTACCTTCTTTTACCGCTGTGAATCTCTTTTCTTCCGTTGTTTTTTTTGATCGTCCTTTCTCTTTTTTTTTTTTTACCTTCCACCCCCTCCCTCTTTTTTTGGGCCCCTGGTGCTGCAACTTGTCTTACACCTTAAGACCCCCCTTTTTTTTCCTTCTTTGTTGATCTCCGGCGGCACTCTAAATCGACTGGCCAGCGTTTGCGTTCGTCGGCAGTGACCCCCCCTGATCACCTGAACTTTTTATGGTACACTTTTTCTTTCCCTGGTACCGGTCCTCCGGATTTTCTTATGGACACCATTTTCGAATCTCTCCGATGGACCAATTTTTTTTGAGCTTTTTTTCGCCTTGACCTTCCCCATCCCCCCCCTTGAACCTTAAAGACATTTCCTTTGATCCCTTTTCAAGCGGTCTTAGTTCAAATCGGGTGATGGCTCTGGCTAACCGTTACAATTGTCCCCCCTTCCAGGTCAAATCCCCCCCTCCCTTGACACCATGTGTTTTTTTTTCGGATTTGAGATGTCTAGTACCATCTGCTCTGACTTTTTCCATAATTTGGTTTAGAAAAACCTGATTTTTCCCAGGTGCTCATTTGTCTTTCCTTCCATAAAAACGCCCCCCCAGACCTTGTCAAACCCCCCGTATTTCCCACCGACCGCTTCGTATTACCAACTTTTTTGGCCCTGTCCCCCTTTTGTTTTTGTTGAAAATTCCCGTACCTAGGGCCCCCCCCCCCCTTTTCCGCCCCCATCAGCCCTCGTCTAACCTACCCTTTCTCCCCCACACCACGTTTTTTTTCTTTGGCCAAATAACTCGCTGTGCCTCCCCCGCGATCAACTTTTTAACCGCCACACCGTTGAAACGTCTCAAAAAAGCCCACCAGGTCAGATCACTAGATGTCCATTCCAAACCCCCCCCCTTCCCTATCCCGTGTCGCCCCTAGAGGGTGTTGTTCGATCACATTCCCATTAAAGGGCTTTCCCAACTAATGTTGGCTTACCAGTTTTTTTTGAGGTCAGTATTTTCCGGTTACTGCTCTTCGTGCCCGCAGGCTGTCGTGGCACCGGCAACTGCTTACCGTCCCCTTCGTTTCACCTTTTCGTGCCATTTTTCCACGTGGGTAGCGTTCTTCCAAATGGCCATTGCCGCCTGTTTGACTGATTTTTCCTCTTTTTTTCCACGTTCCCACCTTTCCCAATTTTTTTAACCTCCACCTTGCCTTCTATCAACCCCTTTCCGATTCAAGTGCCAACAATTGTCTTCCTCTCCGGTTTGACCACCAATCCTCGGAGTTTTTAGGGCCTCTTTTTCGACCGTTTTGGTTGAGACGTGTTTTTCCCCTCCTAGTTGTAAAACCCACCCCTTGTGATTCGGCTCACACCACAAAAATTGTTTTTCACTTCAGCGGCCTCTTGAAGTTTTTAGAGTAAGTTTGTACTTGCGCGGTTTTCTACCTCTTCCCCATACCCCCTTCGCTGATCATTTCCCTCTTCTACAAACAGGTTTTCGAAGGAACACGGTTTTTTCTTTTGATGTCCTCGGATGTCCCTTTTATAATGTCCCCATACCCAACGGTTTTACGGGAACGAATTGGGGTCAAGCGACCCCCCGTGGAACCCCTTCATCTTTTCCCCTTTCCCCCTTCCCAGGTTTCTTTCTTTGTCTCCCCTGCTTGTTTTCGCTCCTGACAAAGCCTTACGATCAACAGGCCCTGGCCGACTGACTTTTAAAACTTTGTGAACCCTTCTTTTCTTCGCGCCCCCCTTGGGCTTCCCCCCCAGGCCGGAATCACCACGGGCAAACCACAATTCTTTCAGATATCAGTCTTGCTTTCCAAATCCCTTTGCTGTCCGGCGGGGGCAGCTAAGCTGGCACTCTCCCTTTTTTCCCCCTTTTAAATTCACGAGTTTTTCCAAGGAACGTGGACAACATCTTTCAATTATTTTTTCTTAGTCTCAGGGAACCAACCATCTCACCTTGGAACAGGCCTTTTAGCAACCTAGACTTCACCGGTGAATGTTCCAACTGCATTCCCTAAACGTCTTAATTATGTTCCGTCGGCTTCTTCCACCTCCCCTTTCTCCTTGAAGACGAATTGACCCACAACCGACAACGTCCAAAAATTAAGTGCCCCCTAATCCAAGAGGCCTGAGACTTTCCCCCAGAACTTGTATTACTCCAAATCATTTTTTTCGCGGGGCTAGTTAATCAATAGGGTTACATCTTCCCTCGACCCCACGTCAGTGGTCAAAACCGCAGTTCACATCCCCCAATGATTTACTTTTCAACTTGGAGACAGAAGGTTTGGTGGAGGCTGGAGTTCTCTCTTGCGTGATACAACCGTTCGGCCATGGTAGTTTTGTTTTCCCTGCAATGTCGAACCCTAGACTTTTTGGATGTCCCCCATGCTTAACGGTTTTTTACCACGATCAGGGCCTTTTCAAAATGTGCCATCCCCCAATTTTTTTTGGCAACTCTTTGGTCTTTTCAACTGGCAGGTCCACGCGGAACCAAACGCCTTAACACCCCCCCCTTCGCTTCAGTTTTTCCCCCCCGCCCATTTTTCAGTGTCTGTTTTCACACGCTTCCCCCCCTTGGCAGGTCCGACGGATCGGCACAAAAACTCAAATAGGCCTTGTCGATGTTACCTGGTTTTTTTTCAGTCTCCGTCTTTTCTCTTTGCGGCTGTTGGTAGGGTTTAACATAAACCCTTTTCATGGTAACTTTTTTGGTACCCCTCTTTCCTTGTGATAGCCCAACTCTTTGTGTTCGTTTTTTAACCGAGGGTCCCCATATCTCTATATATTTTTTATAATAATCCTTTGTTTTTCTCTCTCGTACAGATGCTTGATTTCTTTTCAACTCGTCACACCGTAATCTCCCCTTTTTTATCGTTGCCCCTTTTACCCGTCCAAGCGCCCCCCTGACCTGAATTCCATTCACCCCCCCCCTTAAAATATCAACTTATCTCCAGTTGAAGCTCTGGTTTTTTCCTTGCCTTCCTTTCATGTTTTTGGCTTATTTTGTTTGCAATTCACTGACGTGACTCTGACTGGCAAGCGAGATTTTTTCTTTTCAGCGTGTCCCCTGTTCCTTTCAGTCTCCCAAATTTAACGAATTTTCTTTGCAAGTGGCTGTCCCGTCCGCATTTGACCCCCCAGGTCTTTGTCTCTCAGTTTTTCAAAAACCCTCCCTTCCTCAAGTGCCGCCTTTTTCCAACCCCTTTCCCGCTCAACTTTCGCACAGAGTGGCCGCCCAAGCAAGTGAAATCTTTGCCGAGCGGTTGTTGACCGTTTTCTTGTCTCTTTATCTTCCCCCCCCTTACTTGATAGTACCTTTTGATTCCCCCCCGATCGGATTTTGGTTTCGAAGACGTAGTTTTTGGAATGCGCCGTTTGCTGCGAAGTTTTTTCCCTCCTTGTTGCGTGGGTTTTCTAGTCTTCAAGTGACGGGTGGCGAAACGAAGCGGA
>Ga0179593_1284807_pt1 | contig 20840 bp, 30 predicted proteins | sample CZODoug2_1_08_16_FD_185931 | JGI IMG/M metagenome (GOLD analysis project Ga0179593, IMG submission 185931) | Vadose zone soil fungal communities from Angelo Coast Range Reserve, California, USA - CZODoug2_1_08_16fungal (PacBio error correction) | ecosystem: Environmental > Terrestrial > Soil >... | reverse complement strand
AAAATGAGTCTCCCTTGTTTTCTTAGCGGGAGGGTTTTCTCGACTCATTTTTTTTTCTTCCAATTCCTAAGCTATATGCCAACCCCTTCTGCTTTGATGGTTCCCCAGTTCTCTTCTTTCTCCCGGTTTTACTGATTTTAACCTCCTTTTTCCCCTGGGGTAGTTTCATCCCGCCTTCTCCGTCTTTATCCTTTCTTTTGTCTTCCGGCAAACGCTCCAGTTCGTTTTTTCTTCCCCCACTCCTCCCGAATTATCACCTTTCCTTCTCTCCCCCCTTTTCGCCTGACCTCGATGATGCCAGTGCCCCTTCCTCTCCCCCCCCCCTTGGGCTCGAGTGGGGGATTTTTCCCTTATAAATTGGGATCCTTTTTCTCCGATCTCAATCTGCTATTCTTTTTTCCATCCCCCACACAGACCTCTCGTTAATCCCCCCTGTATCGCCCCCCCGTCTGCAATCTCGAGCCCCCTTTTTCTCAACCGGCCCCCTTTGTCTTCCCCTGTGTCCTTCGCAACGGCCCTTTTTTTTTTTTGAAGGGCCGATGTTGCCCCGGTCGCTGAGTTCGGTGTGCGTTTCGGTCTTTTCGATTCCTTCCCTTTGCCGCCGATTGGGCCCCAACTGGGGCAGGGAATGTGCGGTTTACCTTTCCGTTTTTTTCCTTTCGTCCGCCTTGGGCGTGTGCCCTTTCAGGAATCGTGTCCCCTTCCCTTTTCTTTCTAGGCTTGTGCTCTCTGTCCCGATGAAGTTCTTCTTCTTCCCTTTATGTCATTTGCACTTGGAGAGAAGGTATTTTGAGCTATCGGTCATTGGTACTTCTCTTTTGATTCCCTTAATTGTTCCGCCTTCCTTGAGTTTCATCCCCCCCCAATCTTTATCGATTTGTCGCACCCTCGATTTTTCCTCGAGAGCGAGTTTCAGGCCAGTCCCCGCTTCTTCAAACTGAGTGCGCCCTCTTCGCCCCTCCAAGCTATGAGAAGCGGCTACTTCTCCGCCTTTTTCTTCCTTCGCTGGCTTTCCTTGTTGGACTGGGGAAAAAAAGTTTTTACTTTTCCGCGGGAGGTTTTTTTCCCTGTTCGCGCATGGTGCGTCGGTTTAGTTTCCCCCTGGCTTAACTGGTAGTCCATGGCGTCCTCTTCTCGTACAAGATGACCCCCCTGATTCCACCCTGCCTTTCTATGGTCTCTAGCAGTCCCAGATTCAGACCCTTCTGCGGTTCAGGCCTCGAGAGAACCCGGCCTGATGTTTTTTTCTTCTGGGCGGTAGTTGAGCTTTTTTCCTTTTTCGATTAAACTTTCCGTAAATTTTCCGCTCCTGTCAGTTTCTGGCTCTGGCGGATCCGATTTCGGTAGAAATCTTCTTCCCAGCTTTCCCTTCTACCCGCTTTCCTTTCGACCTTCTTCATACCCCACTATCTGGCGTTACGTCGCGGTTCCCCTGGCCCCAGAGAGTGTCAGTGCCGCGTGATGTCAATCCTTTTTTCCTTCTCCACAGTTCGACGTGAGGGTATTTTCCGAGTTTCCCCTTCGGTCAAATTAGTTTCTGTCTTTTTCCTACCTCGGGCTAAATTCCCATAGACCCGGCTTGTTAAGTGTTTAGGAGGTCTCTTCTTTTTCCGGCTTTCCACTTGTCTTCCCCGCGCCTAGAGGAGAGTTCCGTTTCTGTTTACCGACTGATTCCTTGGATGCATGAACACCCCCCCTACCCCCCACCCCCCCACCCCAAACCCCACCCCCCACCCACCCCCCCCCACAACCACCCCTTTTCCCTTTGGTAACACCGATTCAGTGAAAAATATACTTGCCATTCGATTCTTTTCTCTGACATTCCAGATCTCGCTTTGGGAGAAAGACTGCCCTTTCTGCGCTATTCGCCGAGGGCTGCAGTTCTTTTAGAGATGACTCCCGTTTTTGGATTTTTTCCTAGAGTCTTATTTTTGGCGTCAAACATGGTCTTACGCTTTCACCGGGTCCTTGATTTCAGCGTGGCCCCTTTCCCCTCCTTCCTGAGATGGGTTCTTGTCAGCGAGGCCCCTCATCGTGGATTTAACGGATTCGTCTTACTTCCTAAGGTTCCCTTTCTTACGACTCTTTTTTTTTCCAGTGAATAGTTCTGCCGAGTGATGTTTTTCTCCTCCCCTCGGAAAAGATTCCCTTTGACCAGAAAACGTTTTCCTTTTTCTCGCCCGTGGGTAGCGTTGACCTACTCTTCCTTTTTATGAAACTTGTGTTCCTACTTATACCGGACCAGTTTCCCCATCGATAGCTCTTTTTTTTATTTTACCCCCCTTGCTGTTCCTGTGGTCGGGCCTTCTGATGGTGATTGAACCCCCTTTTCTCTCTTAGCCGAATTCCTTGCCCCCCCCCCCACCTTTTTTTGAAAGGATTTGCCTGCTATGTGGCTTATTTTTCCCCCCCATTGAAGCTTGAAGGAGTTTTTCTGGCAAGTTTTCCTGCAATGTTTCACTCTTTTTTTTTCGTGACCTTTACGGATCCAGGGCCTCCTTTAGAACCCTAGTCCCTTTTGAGATTTCCTTAGTTTTCGTTGTTTTTCTTTTTTTGCCCCCAAACACCCCCCCCCCCCCCCCCCCCAACTCTTTTTTCTTTTTTCTCCTGCGTGGAAAATCTCTCTCGTCCCGTTGTGTTGTTGAGAGATCTCCCCCTCCCCTTCTTCCTCAAGAAATTTTTCAATCCCCCGAAACCTTTTTTTTCTTCCTCTAAAGTCCGTGTCAAATCAGATTTGCCAGGCCCTTTTTTTCCCCCGATGTCTCCGTACCCTTTCCTCCTCCCGCTTTTTTCATATCATGTAAAGGTCAAACGTGATTCCCCCCCTGCCTCGCTTGGCCTAGATGAATGTGTCCTTTTTGATCAAACATCGGCTTTTTTCCGACCGCGTTTGCACGCTTTTCCCGCTCGCCCTTGACCTTTCTATTGGTTTTCCCCCCTTAGCGTTTCCCCTCCTGACCCCCTTTCCCCAAGCAGCGTTCAAGTTCGCAACCTTTTCTTACCCCCCTATCCTTCAACGAGCACCGGAGTTCTGGAACGTGTCATCACCCGCTTCCCTTCCTGCCCCCTGCCGGCACCGCACCACCCCTACTGACGGAAGTTTTCCTGTTCCCCCTACGATCGCCCCTCCTTTTTCAGATGAACCCACATCACTCCCTGTTCTCCGGCTGCCGCCTCATCCCCTGTTCCTCAAGATGAATTCCCTTTTAGCCGAAATAAGCTGCGAACTTTTCTCCCTTGGGACCCTTTTTCCCCTCTTCGGTCCCGTGTGTTACTTCAGTTCCACGTTTTGCACTCCCCCCCCCTTAACCGCATTTTTCCCCCCATTTGTCCCCCCCCCTTCCTAGCGAGATGCTCGGTTTTCCCCCTTGAAATTCCCCCCTTCTGCTCTGCAAACCCCGCTCCTCTTTCCAAGCCCAAAGGAATAAGGACTGTCTTAGAAGGCGAAGAGGCTCAGTTCTCCCCCTGGAACACTGTCGCTCGCTATCCCGTGGCTGGCTTTTTTTCGCTCCCCACGGCTTTTTGTCCCTCTGGTGTTTTCCGTTCCAATGAGAGGACGTAACCATCTTCCTTCACGTGAACCATTTCTTCGGTTATGGGGAAATTCCTAGTACGACTGGCGACCGCCCCTTGAATTCCCGTTTTTGGCACCTTTCCCCCCCCACTCCGAAATGTTGGAGAAGTGCGTCCCCATGTATTTTTCCCTTGCCCCGCGTCCCACCTTTTTTTTCCCTTCAATGTTCTTCACTCGTTCCGCTATTTAATGAAGCTCTTGCCCTCCTCCCTTGCAACTCTTTCTCCCTGAAAGTTCAGCCTTCGACCTTTTCCCTTTTCGTCGTCTGAACGAAATCTGGCCTCCCCCGGTTTCGTTACGAAAGTTTGATCGCCCGTAGCAAATCCGAGTTCCCAAATAAAAGAGAACCTTTCCTCATTATCCTTTCCCCCTTCCCTTCCCTAACCTGACGTCCAACAATTGACATGAAATTCTTCCCCCCGATGGTTTTAATTCGTTTCCGTCAAAAAAGCGGCAGTTTTTTTCCCCCCTTCTTAATTTTGCCAGAACTCCTCGTCGAATGGAAGAATGCTCAACCAAATCCTCCCCCATCGAGCCCCGTGGCGCCCCTCAAACAGGCCCCAGTCACAAAGTTCGTGATTGCTACCCCTTTTCCCTTTTTTCTCCATTTTTCTCCAAGTTCCCCCGCCAGGAAACCGCGTACTGCCCTCCCCTTTTCCTAACGGTGGCCTTCCTTTCTAGACTTTTGATCCCTTCGTTTTCCCTCAGGTAATGAGGGAGCGTCGCCTTTCCCCTTCGAGGCCCTCATTTTTAATAGTTGATTACTTGTGTCCTTCTCCGTGAGGCTCCACTGATTTCCAGCCCCTGATAGCCGATGTCTCCGTTCGCGCGCCCCCCTCTCGGCACACCTTTTTTCCCTTCCCCCGGAAATCGAAGGAGCCCCTTCCATGAAGAGCCAATCACCTTCCCCCCCCGCGTGCCTCCAGATTTCTCACGTCATAAAGAAAAGGTCCTTTCTTTTCCCCCCGTGAATCCCCCTTCCAACAAACCCTCTCCCCTTCCCCCTTTTAGTGAGGATAAGGTTCACCAGCTGCCACTCCCTCCCCCTCCCTTTTTTTTTTTCGAACCCTCTCCTCGACCCGCTTCCCGATGTGGCCACCGGAATCCTTATGTCTCACCCGCCCTTTGGCCAGTCCCCCCCGCCTCCCGGTGCCCCCCCTCCCCCCTGATCGCAGCTTACATCTTTCTTCCGTGGATTTCGACTCCGCTAGCATTTTCTTTTTTCTGATCTGGATTGCGTATAGATCCTCTGCTCTTTATTTCATCGCCCTCCCACCCTCCTTTTCTTTCCCATTTTTTTTGCAGTCAGGCCGTTTCCTTTCTTCTCCTCCTTTTCCCTGGCGGAACACATTTTGATTTAACAATTTTCCGACTTAAGTATTAATCGTTCTTTCCTTTTTTCGAATTTCGTTTTGCGGGCCCCAGACAGCAGACGAAATCCTGGAGTACCCTGACTTCTTTCTTTTGATGGGTGGGGGAGCCAGCCCCCCCATCCATGAGATGATCCCCACTCCCTCTTTTGCAAAGAGCGAGCCTATCCAATTTTTTTTTTTCCAAACCTTTTTCCCATTGGACAATTCCTGACTCTTCCGGCTCCTTAAACCGGTTGGATTGCGGCTCTTCCAGCCCCCTTTTTTGGCAGCGCAAACAAGTCAGATTTCTCTCTTCCTCCCTTCCGGTTTTTTTTTCCCCCTCGTGGCGGAATTGTGCGCTTTAGCTTTGTGAGGGTATCTGACATCCCCCCCCCATCCTTTCACTCCTTCCGGGACAACTCCTGTAGCCCCCTTGTTTTTTTTTCAAAGTCAAATTGCTTTAGGCAGCGTTTTTCTTTTTGACAGACTTTTCCTTCTTCCACCTATAGGGAAAACCTTCTTGGGTCCTGGCTCCAAATCCAACACTATCGAACCCTTACTCCTGGATTCGGCTGGGGTTTGCGCCAAACCCCCTTCTACCCCCCTTTTCGAATCCCTATCGCCAAAAACACCTTACCTTTGTAGCTTTCTGCCATGTTGTTACCCTTTTCCTTACCAGCTGATGACCAAGTGTGGAAAACTTCTGTCACCCATGGCCCTCTGGGGAGAATAGCTTGTGGCGCCCCTGGGGAGGCTTTTTTTTCCTTGATGCTATCAACCCTCTCACGCAAAAAACGAAAGACCGCTCCTCCCATGGAGGAGTCCAGGTCTTTTCTTTTCTAGAATTGGATTGTTTTTCCAAACGTTTCTTCCCCGGTGGTTTCCTGCCACAGTTGCACCCCAGATCCTGCTTTTTCCGTGGTTTCCGAGTGGGGCTCTGCTTTTTCTTGCGTGTCGAGTTCGGTTTTTTTTACGCATTGTAGATTTTTCCCCGCCTTCTCCGCAGAAGATGGGCCGTTGGGGACCTTGTGACTTTTTTTTACTTTTCCAAAGCTCTTTTCTCCTTTCAACGCATGGGATTAGGCTTTTTGAAGGCCCTGGGCCCAAGCGTCCTCTTTCTCTTTTCTTCTTTTTTAGCGAATGGAATTTCTGATTTTTTACAAGTGATTGTACTTGCATTTGGGCTCCTCCTACTTTCCGTTCGGTCCTCATTGGGAATCTTTAGGTGTTTTCCCTCTTCCTTCGGAGCCGCAGAACGGCCTTCCTTTAATTGAAGGTTGTCCTTTTTCCCCCCTAGGTGTCGCGCGCTTTCATCCTAGAGGATTCCTACCGCTCCCCTAAAAGACTCCTTCCCCCCCGCTAACGAGGCCAGACTCTGGTGACCTTGCTTCCTTTTCCCTTTTCAGGCAGTTTACTTTTCTCAAACCTTTCTCTTTGCAGCCTACTTCTTTAGGCCTCTTACTTTGCGGGAGGGTTTGGATAACGTTTTTCCCCCTCTTTGATAAGCGTTGGGGTCCACTTGCTGAGGTCCCCTTTTTTGATCCACCTATTATGCAACCGGCCTGCCCTTTCCGTTTTAGCGGCAAGAGGAAAGCGAGCCCATTTCATAGGGAATGGTTTCATTTCTTTTCTTTTCACCATTCGATGCAAGTTTTACGGCGGCCGGTCCGTTTCTTTTCCGCTATTTGCTCCGTGTCCTTTCCGTCTCCTCCTTGAAGGCCTTTGCTGTTTTCTTTTTTTCCGCACGGAGAGGACGGACTCAATTTTTCCCCTCTTTTTCATATCCTTTGCATCCCTATTTCCCCGCTCATTCCCCGATGCTCCCTTTAAATCCTCTCAGAGTGAATTTGGGCAACTTTTCCCTCCCCCCTCAGTGACGCAACCCCCATCCCTTTCTGTCTTGTGGATGGTGCGTCCACTTCGCAGTCACTCTTGATGTTTTTCATGTAATCACCCCCCTTCCTTGTCAAGGGTTTCTTTTTTTTTTCCCGGCTCCTCATTCGGTTCACCTTCGTCCGGCATCCCCAAGTCTCTTTCTGGTACGGCCTTTTCGATTCCCCGCACTTTCTTTCCCCATCAAATTGTTACAACCGCATCCCCCCTGATGCCTGGCGCTCATCCTTTTTTTTTTTTGAGCCCCCCTTCCTCGCAATTTACGTTTCCGAGGTCTCCATGGAGCGTCTCCTTTTTTTTCGATCCGTGGTAATCCCCTTTGAGAAGCATTTTTTTTTCCCGGTCCTCCGCATTCCACGGTTTTCCGGTGAAGATTGTTCCAAGCGGTCTCGCTTCCTTTTTCTCCGCTGGTTTCTCTTTTCTTTTGCTCATCCGTGGCTCGATTCTGTCGGCGCGGTCAGCATCCCCCTTGAGGGGCAAGTTTTGACTTCCTTGTCTTATGTCTTTGCCTCTGGCTTTTCTGTAACCCTTTAAATGCGCGTCCTCCGGTTGTTTTTTTCCACTCTCGGGTGATGACACGATGGTTAGGCTCGTTTGACAGTTTCTGCCATCCTTTTCCCCTTTTTGTACCGGGACTTTGCCGCCGCTGCTCCCGTTCGGAACAATGCGATAATATAATGCTTTTTTGGTTCGCCGGCGCCCCCCCTCTAATTGCATTTAGTTCGTGAAAGTGTTTTAACGATCCGATCGGGACCCCGGCTTTAGGTAGGCGCGGCCTTTTGCTGGGCAAGGTTTTTCTTCAATTCTTTTTCCCTTTTGCCTTTTCGACGTACCTCCCTTTTCCCCTTTCGTTGCTTCCCCCCCATTTGATTGAGAAGGAAAGTTGCGTTTTCCGCTCTTTGACCCAATGGTTTCTGCCGTTTCTCTAAATCTCATTTCTTTCCTCATACCCTGTTTGTTTTTGTTCTCGATTTCACACGAGGATTCCAAGACTTTCTTCTTTTTTTTCCCCCCAATCCAACCCCCGCTTGGGACCCCTTCGCGTCTTACCCACTTCGTCCTTTTTTCTTTTTCCCCACCTTTTTTGTCAGAGCACCTTTGTTCCTTTCCTCCCCCCCCAGTCGAGCAGGCTGCCTTTGAACCTCCCTTAGCAAAACTTGACAAGCACCTTCCCCTCCTTGCCTCATGAATTGTGCACTCTCTACACCAAGGCGGGGTCATCTCCCCCTAAACGAAGCGTTTTTCCCCTTTCCCCCTCTTGAGTTAGGTTCCCTCCCCCCCTGAGACTTTTTTTTCGTCCAACTTCTCTTTCGTCGGAACGGCCCTTCCCGGCCCGGCAAGTCAAAACCTTTTTCTCCTTCCCTTCCTGACGGGAAACTGGTACCGGAGCCGTCCTTTTCACCCCCCTCCGGTTTTTCCCTCCCCCCCGCGTCCCGTCTTTCTCTTTCCCTTTTGCAACAAAACTTTTCCTTGCCCCCCTTGGAACTTTCCTTTTTTTCCAAATGATCCTTCGCCTTTTCTTCCTCTTCCCCCATTCATCTCCGATGCTTTTTCTTTGCCGTTCCCTTACCCCCCTTTTCTCAACGGATGCTGGTGCCCCGCGGCAAGACTCCACCTCAAAACTCCTTCGTGCCGGTTTCCCCCCGGGACCGTGGAATTGATCGTACCCCCCCCTTTTCCCGACCCCAACCCTCTTCTGGCAAAAATTCTTTTTTTCCCATTCCTTTGACATGAGGCTCCCCCCCTGAGAATCTAGCCAACCCCAATGGAGAAAGACCGTCCTTTGGTTCTTTTTCCCAGCTAAAGGCGAACGGATCCTTTTTTTCCTGATGATTGAACTTTTAGATTTCTCTTGCGGGTCCTTCTGACTCCCAAGGAACTATCAGCTTTCTGGGTCTTTGTGTGTCGACCTTTCTGCTCAAGCACAGCTAGCTCCCCCTTCCCACAAGTTGACCCCAGTCGTTTAGGTTGATTCTTGTATAACTGACCCTCTCCGGATTGAACACGGAGTCCTTTGATTGCCCATAACTTGCCTTTCTCTTCTTTCTTTCTGCCCATGGGCTTCTGCCTGCCCGTGAAAAAATTCCCCCGCTTTTCTTTGAAATGTCTTTTCACCTCTCGCGCTCTCCTTTCCTTTCAGTTCCCTGGAAGGCAAAGCTGGATCTTCATGAGTTTCGCTTCTTCTTTGGCCGGTCATGCCCTTTCCCTCCCTCGGCCGTCTATAGGAACTCTTTTCTTCGAGGTAAACAGCATTTCGATCCTTTCTCTGCCCGCCGATACCTGCTCCGGGCCCTGACCCTTTTCCTGACCCTTCTGAGCGGCTCGCTGCTCGTATACTCGTTTCTTTTTCCTTCCCGCCCCCGCCCTAGGGTCTTTTCCCCTTCGATCGTCTCGTTTTCCTCTTCTCCCCAGCTTAGAATTATAGTAGGACGCCCTCACCCTCCTTTTCTTCCCCCCCCCACAGGCAACGTGCTTTTCTCCGTAACGGCGTCCCAAGCGCCCCCGTTCACTAGAAACCTTCTTTTTTTTTTGCCTCCGCTTCTTCCTTCAGTCGTGGCGTCCGTCGGTGCAGACTTGAGCGGCTCTATTTTTCTTTGCAGGAGAGATTTTAGCATCGAGAGTACAGTCCTTTAGGTTTTAGTCTTCACCCTTTGTAACGATTTTTCTCAAAGCGTTCTGGATCCAACTTTGACTTTCCTTCCGTTCGATGATTCCACCCTTTTCTATTAGTCCCTCAAGTTCCTGGGCACTGAATCCCTGCTTTTTCCTTCCCCTTTCCAGAACCGACCAAGCTCTCAGGACCGCTGTTCCCCCTTTTTTACTGCCCCCTGCAGCACGCTGCTGTTCTTTTTTCAACCCGCTCTTCAATTCCCCTTTACAGATCTAAGTTCCCCATTCTTTGCGGTCACTCCCAATTCTCCATCCCCCCTTTTTCCCCTTCCGACAGACGTTCCACCCCACGCCTAATCGCCCCGCTTCCCCCCCTCTTTGTGGTCCAGGGCCCCCGGATTTTGCACCACCTCGACACTGGCACAAGTTCCCAAACTCCCCGGTGTACCCATCCCCCCCCCATTTTTTTTTGACGCTCCATCAGCGGGCTCCCATTCGTGCTCCGCTATCTATTCTTTTTTTTCTATCAGATTCGACCTCCCCTAGATCTCTCATTCCTTCTTCCTTCTACCCCAAACTCAGCTGCGTTATCTTTAGCCCTTTGCCTCTTTCCCCTCTCGTCAGTTTCTGGCGGAACTTTTCAGAAATATCTTAAATGGGATTTAAGTCTCTTCCTCTGACAGGAGCATTGTTTTCTTCCCCTCCCTTGAGTTTGGGCGTAAGACCCCCGTTCAGCCCCTCCCGGCTCCTCGGGGCCCGCCGGTAAATCATTGCGTGAGGTGTCTGGAGCCAGGCTTACCCAAGCACCCCTTTTTCCTAAGATAAACTCTCCCACATCTTTCCCCACGAAATGCTGCGCATAGTCTCATTTGGAGACATAAAAATTGGACAAATCTCTTGGATTCCTTCTGAGGTAGTCCCCTCCCCCCTCCTGAGTGATCGTTCCCCTCTCCCACATCGGGCATCTCAATCTGCCAGAATTGTATACCTCTTCTTTTTGTGAATACAATCTGCTCTTTTTTCCCCCATGACAGCGTCTTTCTGCGTTTTCTCTCCTCAACCTTGACTGTAGGTCCCTCAAGATATCTTCAAATCCCAAGTTCGTCTTTTACTTTATTTCACAGCCCTTCCCTGTTTATAGATATTTAGTTTGGCCCGTCCTGAGGGTTATAATGGAAATTCTTGTTTTTCCAACCCTCCGCATGTTACCCCCCCCCGACTACGGGATTTCCCTTCTTGGGCCCCCCGCCTCACCTTTCGATCCCACCCTCTGCCCTGATATACTTCTTTTTTTTCTCTTTTTAGTGCAAGTTCCCTTCTAACTTTCGCTTTCCCTTGACCCAAACTCCTTCTCCATTTTTTTTTTTTTTTTTTTTCCTGCAGTTTCTGGTTGGCGGTTTCTGCCCAGAGTCTTCATATGACAGGATGTTAGACTTTTTCCCTCTGTTGAGGCCCTCAACTCCCTGACCCGCTTTTAGGTCGCGGATGGACGGGTCGCGCACTTGATTTTTGGGTGGACTACAACACAACCCACACCAAAACAAACACAGGGATTCTTTTTCCGGCCATTGAGTCATGCCCTTTTGCGCGGACCCGTTCCCCTTTCCCGTGACGGGGGCGAGATCTTTGTGTCGAAGTCGTTACGGTTTCTTTTGATGCTCCCGTCCATTGGATTAGCTTTCTCCTCTCATGGAGAAGGGATTGGATACCCTGGTTGAATCTCTCCCCTGCGGGTTGCAACCTGACCTTTTTTAGTGAGTTCCCGTTCCCTGCTTTCCTTGAGAGGCTTGCTCTCTTCTGATGGAAAGTTTCGGTCCTCTTGATGTGTGCCCTTTTCGCTTCCCATTTAGCGGCATAATTGGTCTCCCTCCTCCGGAGAAGGCTTATCCTTCCTTTTTTCGCCGCCGCTGGCGTTTTTATCATCCCCATCTTGCCGTTTCCTTTTCGAAACCAGTAGTTTTCTATTTTCTCGCTCGATTACTCCATGAGTGACCTGAAACCGGATAAGTACTCAGATGATAGGAGGCTCCCCCCTCTGTCTTCGCGTCCTTCGTTTCCCCGGACGGGAGGGGATTCGTTGCTGCGTGCTTCTGTCTAGTTCCGAGGAGCAGGCCCTCTCGATGGCCTGGCTTTGTTTTTTGCGGCGTTCCTCTGGGGATCAGAGAGTCCTCGCTTTAGGACTCACCCTTTAATTTGTACTGACCCCCTCTTGGAGCGAGGACTGCCACTAGTTTTTGGTTCTTGAGCAGCTCCAGCTCAATCGCGGACCTGTTAGTATGTTCCTCGTGCAAAGGCCGAGCATCCGGCGGCCGGGCCTTTCTTTTTCGATTTGGCGCGGCCCTCAATTTCCCCCCCTTTACGCCCCTCCTGGGGTCTTTGCCTTCACGAAGCATTAATTCGCCTGAATGCCCCTTTTACCAGCTTTCATTTCTCGATTTTCCCTTTCGTGCTTCACTTACTTCTTTCTCTTCCCGTCGTTTGCCTCTTTCCTGTCCCCAGAGAGTGTCCTTGGTTTTCCCGCTAGACCGCATTTCCCTTCCAGCAGTTGGAGTGATGGGGTCTTTTCCGGTCAAAGGCTCCCCAATTTAGTCGTTAGCCATGTTGCTCCACCCCCCCTACTACCGTCCTCCCCCCGTTTTTTCGGCTCTAGCTGTTTTTTGACTTCCCGCATTTGAGGAAACGTCCTTCCACTGCCAATCGCGGAGACTTTCTTTCGGCGCAGCGTTTCCCCGCCAACGGGCTTTCCAATCGAAATTGTTTCAACCTTAAAACTGATCTACTCCCTTTTTTTTTGCCCATTCCTTCCCTTTGGCCTCCTTCTCACTTATTTGCGAGATTCTCCATTGATTGCCCTTTTCTTCGAGAATTGCGCCTCTTTGGCAGAAAACTGAATGAAGCCGTATTGGTTGTTGTCCTTTCCAGGTTACTCCTCTCACCCACGGGGGTGAAAGTTATTTTTTCTTGTAAGTCGGGCCCCTCCTCTACTTTTCGCAGCTGAGGATTGCGTCCCTTTTGCCCTCGAACTTTTTTTTTCCCCTTTGCCTTAACATCGCTCCCCAGTGATTTTTGCAGATTTTATCCACTGTTGTTTTTGCTGCACCGGAGGAAGCTCCGTTTTCCCTTTTCCTCCCCTTTTGAGGTGAGGGCAGGAGGTTCCTTAGTTTGGGATGATGTCACCTTTTTCTCTTTTTTCAGGCGGTGACCAGTTCTCCCCAATCATTTTTTACTACTTCCTGGGTGCACTTCTTCCCTATCTCTTTTGACGTCCATTCCAGTTCGTTTGAGGGGCTACTCCTCTCCGAGCTTCTGGAAGGATGCCGCGTCTTTTTTTCAGTAGCCAGCTGCATCGTCCGGGCCCGCCCTCTTCCTTGTGAACGTTTTCCTGTCCCCTATTTCAGAGTGTACAGACCTCTTTTCTACGTCAGACCCCCTGACCAGAAGTGCTCTCCCTTGATGTCCCGTCCAGTGTTATTTTTTTGGATTGCCCAATCGTGTGTGCCGCCTCGACTTTTTCTCATACCGTTTTTTGTTGAGCCTAGTTCCCCGAGCGGAGGCCTCACTAGATTTTCATCCTGGCCCCTCTCCCCTTACCGTTCACCAATGGAGTTTTTCCGTCGTTGATCTTGACCCCTTCCTTAGTTCTCGAAGTCAGTCCCAATCTGAAATAATTGAAGACACCATTTTTCGGACTTTTGCCCTAGGCCTTCCCTAGCTTTTTTTCCCTTCGCGCCACCAGCGTTTTTCCCTTTTCCACGAACGCATTTTTTGCATTGCGCTTGCGCTTCCCCTGAGCTCAGTCGCCTTCCCTGCGGAACCAATGAGTTCTGACTTCCCCCCTGCCAGCAGCGGATTTCCTCGCCGGTGCAGCTCGTTCCTTTTCCCCCCCCCCCCCCTGGGCCGGAGCTTCTTCACCCCTCACCCCCATCCCCCCGACGTTTCTGCATTCCACCCCCTGCGCCGCAAAACCCTAGTCAAGACGGAAAATCCTTTTTTTGCCCGCAAAGATTCATCCGGATTCCCTTTTGCCCCTCCTGCAGCCTCCTCTCCGTTATCTCTCCCGTCCGCCGACACTTCCCTGCAATCACGTAGTCTTTTTGCGCCCCCGCCCCAATTCCCAGCTTCGATCCCGGCCCGGCGACCCCCCCCCCCTCTTCGGGATTTATGTCTTCTTTGTCCAACCACTTCCCTTTTTTTTTTCAATCATGCTGCGGACTTCTCGCGATCTTGTCCCCCTGCACCTTCCTCAATTCTCCAAATACCTTTTTTTCGCGTGTTCCCCAAGCCACGGTGAATCCCCTTCTCGACGGAGAGCGGATTCTATGCGCAACCTCCTATCTGCCCCTTTTTGGTATCCCAGTTTTCGTCCACGGAACTCTCCTCGATTTTCTCTTTTTGGAGAGGTCTTCCCATGCGAGCCGGCTATAGTCTCTCTCCCCCCGAACCAACTGTCTAGTTTATTTGGTTCCTTTTAGCCTCTCCCCCAGATATTCCTTCCCGACCGAACACCCCCTTTCAAAATGGAGATTGCGTTCCAATGCGGTTCTGCTGCAACGAATTGCCACCCACCTTCAATATTTTTCCCCAGTTTACCCGCTCCGGTCCCTCTCCTCTTTTTTTCAATGTACCTGGCCCTCCTTCAAGCGTATCTTTATAAGCTGTGCCTTCCCGCCTGCTGTTGTCGCCTGTCTTCCAGCTTACCTCATTTTGATCAGTTGCCGAGGTCCCCCTTAAGCCCTCGCACTAAACTACCCCTTCCCCGATTACTTCATCCTCTCCCGAAGACCATTCCCCCCTAAATTCCTTTCCTTAAATTTTCGTCTGCTCTTTTATCACCACCAAAGCAGTTGAAGAGTACGTTTGAAATCACTTTGGTATTCAACTCTTTCCCTTCGCTTGACATTCAGAACCGGGCTCACCCGCCATAGGAAAGTGGCTACATCCCCCCGGGCGAAAAGCGGCCACAAGTGGAGGGTCCGTTTCAGTCCATCTCGTTTAAATTGTCCCCCCCAGCCCTCGTTCCTGGCTCCCTAAGGATGCGACGTTTCTCTTTTATTCCGCTGCGAGTTGTTCCCCTTTAAGGGGGAAGCGGGCCCCCCCCCGCGCCTCAGTCCTTCCGCCGGGCTTGATCGAGTGTGCGAAACCCCCCCTTTCAAGTCCGATAAGATTGCCCCTCCAGGCCCTTTCATTTATCCTACGCCCTGGCGATCCCAATCTTGCTCTCGCGCCCCATTCCTTTCCTCCCCGTGCAGGACATCACTTGACCTCCCTACTTCATTCCTTCTTCTCGAGCAATGCCTATCAAGGCCCCTGCGTGTTTCCAACGATTCCTGCCCACCTTCTTTTTGTTCTATGCGTTGCTTGTCCACCCCGTCTCTCCAGAATTACCTTCCAAGCAAACGATCACCCCTTTTTTGCTCTCGGGAATCACCCCCCCCCTCCGTCCCCAGCACGAAGCCCGCCCGAACCCTCCCACTACTCTCATCGCCCGCTTCCCATACGTCGTGTCCACCTTTAAGCTGAGTGCACTCCAATCCGCCCCTCCCCCCCAACCCCCCACCTGCTCAAACAATCCAAGTGCGACGATTCACTTCTTGCCGCTCTCCTCTTCTTTGTTGCGCCCGTTCGCATCCATCGAGAGGCCCCCATCTCCCCCCTTCCCATTCTTTTGAGGTCCCATCTCGGAGCACCATTTTTATTTTCAGCTTTTTTAAATTTTTCTCTTGCGGAAACCCACTTCCTCATAAGTGGAGAACTCCCCATTCCGAGAAGCCCTTTGCTTGATCGAAAGTCCTTTTTCTTTTTTGGGACCCGCAGCCCGTCATCCCTTTTGCGTAACCTTGACCTGCCCGAATTGCCGGTCTCTCCAACCCCCCCTAAATTTCAGTCATGTATTACTTCCTTAAACCCTTTGCTGTCCCACCCGACGCATCATAGACCCCTTCCTGGCATCAACATTGGCCGCTACGAGGATTGTCAAGATATCTTTCTTATCCCGCCAGTTTTTGAGCGAGACCTCCCCCAGCTGCATTCCCAACCAACGCCCTCATTATTGCTCTCTCTTTTCTCCTCCGTTGGTTGGTTTTCTTTCCTTTTCCCCTGGGCGACTGGCGCGATTGCCCTTTCTTTGTCTCGCTCCAAACTGCGGAGGATTCAAGTTTTCTTGCCAAATCCCCCAGTAGAGATCAATGTATGGCCACTTCCAATTTCTCTTTTCTTTCGTTGTTTCCCCAAGCAAAAGGTCTTCTCTCCCCTCAACTGGGGTCAGATGGATCACCACCCCTCCGCAATGTTACCCCGTCCGGTACTCCTTGACGTCTCCGTTCTCCTCCCTCCACGGACTTCAAGTTAGACCCCCCCCAGGCATTATCTCTGTTTCCTCCCTTTTATGCAACGTGTTCCGGCAAGAACCCCCAGAGTTTCCCCCCCTTTTAAACTCATCTGCCCTTTGGCTTCTTTTTTGCATTGCTTGGTTTTTTTGCATGTACTAATGGTTCTCCTTCCTCTGTCTATATCCCATCTTCTCTCTTCTGCCGTGTGCCCCCCGAAAGAATAGCTAGTTTCTCTGACCTTTTCTGAGGATGGGAAGCGTACCCCCTTTCACTTGATTGTGTGGAACCGGTCTGATTTTTGGCCCATGAGTTCTTTTTTCCTTTCAGACTATGGGATTTGTGGCCACTCCTGTTGGTTGAACGGGGCATTTACTTTTGGGTCGCCGGTGTTTTGGTTTTGGCTTTTCTTTGGACAGAGATTGTGAGATTCCGCGTTTTTTACATGGGCTGGCTTTGATTGAGTAAATGTGTTCCCTAGTTGCTGGAGCAACGCCGCTTTTTTGAAGCGATTCCCTGGGTCGTTCTCAGTGTGTTTCCCCCCTCGCTTCCCCCCACAATTTGTGACGGCAACCAGAGGCTTGCCCCTTTCGGGCGCTCTTTGGATCCAGTGATTTCTTGCCTCGAGCGAATGCCCTATCGTGCATAGGACATAGCGGAGCAGGTGTTTTATTTTTCCCAGTTGGTAACCTCCATTTCTAATCCCCCCCCTTTATCAGTTTCTTTTCGAACCATCATCTTCTGTGCGCGCCTCCTGCGCACGAGACCCTTCTTGAACCTCGAGACTGAAGCCCTTATGCTACCTTCTAGCTGCAGCCCCTGCCTTGAGGGCTTGTTCTTTCCCTGAGAACACCTGGACGTTGACCCCCGCAGCCGGATTATCCTACAAGTTCGCTGCCTGGCTGTGGGGAGGGTTCCCGGTTTCTTGGCGTAAGCGGTTGGGGTCTGGCAGGCGGCCCCCTGGTTTCAAGTTTCGGACCCCCACGCTTTTTGCATTCACCATATATGAGCAACTGAATGACCGCTTTCTGTTCTCTTTTTCGCGTTGCCAGCGACTTCCTTCCTGCGGCCTGGTTTCTTCCCCTCCTCTGCACATTGTCTTCCCTGCGGCCGGGCTTTTTCTGCGGATGTTGACTCGATTCAACTTTTACGTAACTCTTTTTGACTTTGGCCAGGCTGGCAGCATTGCGACCCGCCGGCAGGCAGGAATCGAACTGCTGCCCAGCTTTCATCCTATCCTGCTTCTCTTGCAAGCCTTTTCATTAAATAGAGCGTTTCCCTCGTGTGAATCCATTTCCTTTTCGTGAAGTCGGGCCCTCTTTGGAAGAGGCCGGGTCTAAATAAGTTCCGTCTTCATTTGTCAAATGCTTCTTTTCCCCACTTAGATTTCGTGTTCTTTTTCCCATGCTCCATGACCCCCCTTCCTTGTTTTATTATATGTTCCTTTAAGGCTTGACTTGCTTTTCTCGAGGAGGCCTCTTTCCACGCGGAGCGTTTTGACGGGCTTTTTCCCCGTTCAGCCACGTTCTTTCTCTAATGACATGTTCCCCCTGAAAATGATCCTTAGCTTCGAGGTTGGGAGTTTCTCCCCTCCCCGATCCCTTGGCGTCAGACCGCCCTTAGCATTTTTTCCCATCTCAGCAGAGGGATCCATTTTTCTCAGAGTACATCCGCGCCGTGCTGAAGCCACCCTCCTTGGAGAAGCTCTTTATTTGTTGTAGTTACACAGTCCTGCCGCGCTTTTCCCTGCCCGAAGATTGCCAATGTCCGTCCCTCCTTTCTGCATTGATTCTTGAGCCTCTTAAGCATCCGTTGGATTCCGGATTTTTTGTTTTTTTTTTCCTTGCCTGCAGCGTTGGCCCTGCATCGAATCTGCTTGCACTTTTCTCTGGACTTGGGATCTTGACTTGCACTTTCTTCAGCTTTCCCCTTAAACCTTTTTTGCTTTCTTGTCAGGCCCGGAAAGACGGCGCGTTTTATGTGGGGGTTCCGCTTTTTTTGCAGTTTCTGTCGTAGCCTGCGACCTTTTGTTTGCCAGATAGCGGCGGGAACCCGCCCCCCCACAAAAAACCGCCCCCCCAAAACCCACCCTTACCCAACCCCCCAACCCCCAAAAAAACCCCACAACACCCACGCCCAAACCCCCAAAAAACACCCACACCCGTCCCACACTCAACAACAACCCCCCCCAACACCACAGACCCCACACACCACCCACCACCCCCACCCACACAAAAACCCCCCTCCCCCCCCCCCCCCCCCCCCACAACCCACCCCCACCCCCCCCCCCCCATTTGTTTCCCCGCTCTGTTTCCCTCATTGATAGGTTCGTGTCTTCGCCTCTCCATCTTGCCCGCTTCTTTCGTTGTGCCCTTTACCGATTGGTGGCGCATCTTTTTTGCACGGTAGAGTTTCCAGTTGGTTCTTCTTTCCTGCGTTAGTTTTCATGATTTTGCCTGCTCCACTGTTCCCCCCATCTTGAAGTGTTCTCTCCCCCCCGTCTGGAAGAAGGGATCTGTACCTCTTTTCCGCGGTATGCCCCCCCAATCGCTTTTTCGGCTAATCCAGCTGTGGTCTATTTTGTACCCCCCCCTTTTGTTGAGATTGTTCCCCGCGGATCCGTATGGGTCCCCCTCCCCCGACCCTTCCCCATGGTCTTCTCCCCGATAGCACGATGGGTTCCCTATTAGACAGTCCCCCCTTTCAACAGCCTTCTTTTCCTCTGTCCAGCCCCACAAAATCCCCCCTCAATGCTTTTTGCCGATGCCCTTGTTCCGGCCAAAACGGAGTGCATCCTTCCCCGCTCTGTTGCATTTTGTTTCCTTCTTCCGGCCTACGCTTCTTTTTGAGTCCCCCAATCGCGCTTTCTCCGCACCTGTCCCGAGGCGGCAAAGGTAGTTCCCAAAATTTTTTTCAGGCTCTTTTTTGTGTTCACCGTCTCCCCGGAAAACGTCCTCCAGATTAGCCTGCCCAACCTGCCGTGAACCACCCCCTTTGCCAACGAGAAGCTTTTCATTCAGCAAAGAATACTCTCGTAAGATGAACATGTTTCCCCCCCACCATTTTTCCCCCTGCAGATTCTACAGCGATTTCAGGAGAAATTTCATTTTTTCTCCGCAGGGATGATGGCATCGATTTTCTCCCAAAGAATACAGCTACTTCCCCGCGCCTCTTGGAACCCTTCCGTTCCCCGTGGACCTGTTTAGGGGAAAGCAACCCACCGCTTCTGGACCCCCCTTTTTCAGTTTTGCCCTATCTCCAAGTATGCTCGGCTTCATGCCCCTCGCTGAGGCTCTCAAAAAAGTTTCCCGTTTCTCCAAGCCACGGGCATTTTCCTTCGGTCGACCAAGGCGGCGGATCAGGGTTATGCTTTTGTTGTCCCCCCTTTCGAATGGGCGTGCTCGGGTCCTTCCTTCGTTCGCGATCCCCGAATCTCTCTCTGGCCTTGGGACGAAGAACTGTTTTTCGTTCCATCAGACTATGATCCCCTCCACCGTTGAACCCAGTCCTGCTAATTCTTCCCCTCTGGAGCACCTCAGGTCTAGATCCCTCCTTTGACCCTCTCATTGAGGCCCCACCCCCTCCTTCCCCCTGAAGTTGTCCACTGGCTTTCTTCCGACAGCGTGCCTTCAGTTTCATGGCTTCAGCTGCAGCACCTTCCATCTGGACCCTATTTTCGGAGGATGAATGAAAATTTTGTAAGTCAATCCTTATTTGCTTCTCGCCCATGTCATTGCCCATCGCCCCTTTCGGCGTCCGACATTTTCCTCTTCCCCCCCCCCCGCTGCTTGCAACGCGCTGTTGAATGGGCCGACGAATACACTGCCGTTCCTTATTCTAATCCTCCCTTTTTCAAATTCCCTTTTTGCAATTTCTTCGCTTTTCCCTCTTTGTATTTCCAACAGGTTTAGCGCGTCATAATATTGTGTATTACCCCACTCCCTTTTCCTGTCGCAGAAACTTTCTTTTAACGCTAGCAAATAGAGCCCTGTGCAATCAACACCTGCCCTGCGATTATCCCCCCCTTTGATTGATCGCTCTGTCTCCGTTTTCTCCCAGGTCACAGCCCTTCCGCGGCCATTAATGAGGTAGTGGCGCCCTAGTTGCAGACTTTCTGCGTTTTTTTCGTTCACGCCAGGGTTCAGGTCCCGGAACTCGGCTCTCCTGGATGATGTGTTCGAACCCGGCCCCCCCTTCTAATTGTGATTAACTCTTCCCCCCCACACCCCCCCCCCATCATACACCCCCCCCCCAAAAACAGACAGTTCTTTATAGAATATTGACCCCCCCTCCGCTTATTTTCCGTGCGGCCCCCCCTCCGCAGTGACTTCCCTCACTGTTCAATCGACGAATCCCTTTCGCGCGTCCATAAACAGATAAAAGGAATGGTTTTCCCCCCGACCCTCTACTACCCCTTTTTCTTTTTCTCGTTACCCGCAGCCCAATTCCCGGACAACACAGTTCGAAGCGCAACTTATTTTCTTCGGAATCTCCAATATATTCCAAGCCCTCAGCCGCGACCTTTCCGCCCCACTCCCCTGCTCCAGGACCCTCTTCCCCGGAATTCGTGGCCACCTTCTCGCTTTCCCCCCCCCGACTGGACAAGGACCAACAAGTATCCCGGTTGTCCCCACCACACCAATTCTTACGACTACGGGCTCTTTCTCCTCTACTCCTCTTCAAGGTGACCGAAGCATCTGATCTCCATCACCCTGTCAAGAGATTCCCTCTTTTCTTCCCCATCGCCTCACCACCGTTCGTATTTCCCCTTCGCACCATTTTAGAGTTTTTCCTAGCTTGAACCTGTTTTCCTGGCGTCCCCACCTACCCCTTTTTCCCTCCCACCTCGATGATAATTCTGGCGGGCTGTGGTGATGCGTTTTGCTTTCGTTCGAAATCCCCCGCGTTTACATATGGCGAGGTGGCCTTAGCACTCCCATCCATAATGATTAAATCTCCCCCCCTTTGTTTCAATTTCATCTCACGTCTCTTTGCACCACACTGTACTCTGCCTACCTTTCAAATATCGTGTTCTTTTTCGGAAATCCTCCTCTTGGAACTCCCATCTCAACCTTTTCTCGTCTT
>Ga0179593_1713049_pt1 | contig 20841 bp, 37 predicted proteins | sample CZODoug2_1_08_16_FD_185931 | JGI IMG/M metagenome (GOLD analysis project Ga0179593, IMG submission 185931) | Vadose zone soil fungal communities from Angelo Coast Range Reserve, California, USA - CZODoug2_1_08_16fungal (PacBio error correction) | ecosystem: Environmental > Terrestrial > Soil >... | reverse complement strand
CAATTTCTTTTCTTTTCCCCCCCCCCCCCTTCCGTCTAACGCGTCCTTCTCTTTTCCTCCGAAAAGGGAACTCTCTTTCCTTTTTTTTACCGCTGCAAGTATTTTGAACGCGGCCCCCTTCTTCAAAATCGTTCACCCACCCCCTCTTTTGACCACTTACAATAAGTTCATTGTCGTCGCTTTTTTTTCCCCCCCTCCTTTTTCAGAGATGCGATTTTCCCCTAAACCTGCTATTTTCTTTTTTCCCCCCTCGATGAGAATGATGAAGTAAGTGATGATCCCTTTCCCTTTTTCCTTTTTTTTCTTTTTCTCTCGGCTTTTTTTCTTCCCTCTTTCTCTCTCTTTCCTTTTTTCTTTTGATGGACAGCCGCTCGCACTGTTTTTCCCTTTTTGATAAAACGCGTTCTTCTTTTCAAATTAATTTGTAAGAGAAAACGCCTTTTCCCCTTTTTTCTCTGTCTTTTTTTTCTCTTGCAATGGAGATAGTGGAGGACCTTCCCCCTCTCTTTCCCTTTTTTTCCTCTCGTGATATATATGAGAAGGACAGGCGGCCCTTCTGCCGAATATTCAAGACTTTTTTCCCCCCCGGAGGGAAAAAATTAATCGAATCTTTCTTCCTTTTCCCCCCCCCCCCCCCCTTCTTACTGTAAACGTGATGGAGAAAAGGCGTCTCCCCTTCTTTTTTTTCTCCCTTTTTCTCTCTGTCTTAAAAAAGAATGAAAACCCCCGAGAAGTCCTTTCCTTTTTCCTTCGTAGAAACTGCGAGTCGCGTCTTCTTCCCCTTCCCCTCTTTTCCCTCCCTTCCGAGAGTGAGGTTAGGAAAGGAATTTTCTTTTTTTTCCCTTTCTCTCCCTTGTCAGTATAGGGCGCCATTCCCACTTTGTTCCTTTCCTTCTTCGAACTATATTGGGGTTTTGGAGACGCCTTTTATTTCTCCTCCTTCTTTCTCCCAGACTAAAGAGGCAGATATTCTTTCTCTTTCTGTACAAGAATTTGCTAAAATCAGCGGTTGTCCTCCCTTCTTTCCCCCCCTTTTTTTTTTCTTTCCCTTTTTTTCCATTGGGATCAGACGATTGTAGTCGGCTCCTACTTTTCTTCCTTTTTTTTTTATAGAAGAGAGGCCGAACCTTCCATCTTTCCCCCCGCTTGGAAAAGTCGCGCGTGCGGGACCCCCTTTTTTTTTTTTTTCCTTTCCTAACCATTTTTCAGCGCGAATTTGCTTTTCCCCCTTTTTTCTTTTCCCTTTCCCTTTCTCGCTGAAGAGCCCTCTTCCGTATTTTTCCCCCACCAATATAGTTCGACTCCCCTCTTTTTTCTTTCTCTCCTTCAGAAATATTTAGCGCACGCTGAAAACCCTTTTTCCTTCCCTTTCCCCCCCCTCTCTTGCGATCGCCGAATTTTTTCCTATCGAGAAGCTATACGAACTCGCGGGCGTGGTTTCCCCTCTTTTCTCTTTTTCTCCCTTTTTTCGCCAAGAAAGGGAAAGTCAGAGGTTTGTTTAAGTTTCCTTTTCCTTCCTGTTTTTTTTCCTTGTCAGTCAGTTGCACTTTTATGCTTTTCTCTATGTCAGACTGGAAGTCTTTTCTTCCTATCTTTCTTTTCTTCCACGAAAGTAGAGAGGAAGTGGTCTTTCCCCCCTCTTCCTCTCTCCCCCCCTTTTCACCCTCAGACGTTCTCTCCTTCTTTAGGATAGAAAAGTGAGACTCTCCTTTTCTCCCCCCCCTCCCCCAGTGAAAGTGAGTTGGGGAGAGGAGGAAATCACTCCCCTTTTTTTTCTTTCTTTTTCCTACCAGAGAACGATTAGCCGGCCACGTCTCTTTTCCTCTTTTTCATGACTTAAGAAATTACTTAATAATTAGAAATAGATTCCTCTTCCCCTCTTCTTTACCTTCTTTCTCGAAAAGTTTTGTGTCCCCCTTTTTTCCCCCCCCCGAAATTAGAGAAAAACTTTTCCCCTTTTTTTTTTTTTCCCCTGACCTCAAAGGAAATAGCTTTCTTTTTTTCGACGAAGATTTAGACGCCTTCCCCCCCTTTTCTTTTCCCAGGTAGAGGATATAGGTTCCTTTCCCCCCCCCCCCCCTTTTCCCCTTCCTTACTCTTTATGAAGGACTTTTCTTCTTCCAATCACCACTCCCCCTTTCCAAGCTTTTACTGTCAGGTGGTAACCACCCTCCTTCTTCTCTTTCTTTCGTAATAGGAACACCCCCCTTTCTTTCCTTTTCCACTGGAATTTTTTTTCTTAGGATCGAAATCCCTTTCCTTTCCTTCCTTCTTTTCCATGTCGAAACGAGGGAGGTGTTCCCTTTTTTCCTCCCTTATTCATCCATCAGATCTATGTTTTCCCCCTCGACTCAAGACGTAGTAAGATAGACTCCCTCTTCTTCCCCCTTCCCTCCTTCTTCCCTCTAAGGAAGTAGAGAGATTTTCCTTTTTTTTTTTTCCCCCCCCCCCTCCTTCCTCTCCCTCTTACAACTACATCGCTACGACCCGTGATAGTTTTTATTTTTTTTTGAAAAAAGAAAGGTTTCGCCTCCCCCTTTCCCCTCCATGGTTAAATCCCCAGGTCTGTGTTCCTTCCCCCCTTTTTGAATAGCTGGATGAATATGCACTTTCTCCCTCTCCTTTTCTTTCCCCTTTCCTCGGGGAAAAATATTAATAAGCAGATTGCATGCCTCCTTCTCCCTTCCTTTCCCCCCTCTCCCTCCGTAATGGATGTCCCCCCCAGTACGCTTTTAAAAAACTTCCCCTTCCCCTGTTTAAATTGTGCGCATCCTCTTCTCCCCCTCTCCCTCTTCTGACCTGCTCTGCTTGACTTTTTTTTTCTTTTGTTGTTCCCAAAGAATGATTCCTTTTCTTCCTCCTTTCTTTCCTTGATTAGGAAAAAGAAAGTTGACCCCCCTTCCTTTCTGTCCTCCCGCCGAGTTCCGCTGTTGTTTGATCCTTCTTTGTTGGTGCAGTAATGAAAGCCCCCCCGTCCTCCTCCTTTTTTTCCAACGAAATGAGAAGAATTTTCTTCCCCCCTTCTTTTTTTTTTCCAAAGGTCGTCACTTTAATAATAATGATTCCTCTGGAAGCACTCTTCCTCCTTTACGACCCGTAGTAGAATCAATTTCCTCCTCCCCTATAGAGGGAACTTTCCCCCCCCTCTCCTAACGACAGCGCCCCTCTTAGGGTATTTCCCCCGTTCCCCTTTCTGGGATTAGTGGAATAAGAGTCATTCTGCCTTCTCTTTTTGGAGGGAGGGAAGGGTTTTTTTTCCTTCTTTCCCTTCTTTCTCGAAAGACGGGCCTTTTTCCTATTAGATTGATGTTACTTCCTTCTCCCCCCCCTTCCCCTTTTTCCTCTTCATGGTCGATTCCTTCCTTCAAGTCCGATGCAGATCGGGCACCATCCTCTTTTCTTTCTTTTAAGAGAGAGAAGAGAAGGGCTCACCCTCCCTTTTTTTCCCCTCGATCGAGTCTCTTCAAGGAAGCTTTTCTTTTAATTGTAAGTCGTTTCCCCTTCCCTCTCTATTTTCCAACGCTGCTCTTTGCATCGCCCCCCTTTGATCGAACTTCAATTAGCAGGTGACGCGACGTTTCCCTTTTCTTTCTTCTCCCCATCAGAAGAAGATAGAGCGACGAGAAATTGCTCCCCCTTTCCTTTCGCACTTGCCCTTTTCCCCCCACGATTGCCATCGCGCGCTCGGTCTCCTCCTCTTTTTTTTTTTTTCGATGCTTGAGGTAAGATGAATTCCTTTTTTCCCCCCTTCTTTTTTCCTCCTCCCGTATTAGTGTTTTCCCCCAGCTTTCCTTCCGCCACAAAATGGAGTGTCATCCTTTCTTCCCTTTCTTTTTCCCTTAAATACAAGCTCCCTTTCTTTCTCCCCCCTTCTTCTTCCCCAATGGCCATTGATCCCTTCGTAGTGCTCCAAATTGGTCGGGATTCATAGCGTTCGCCCTTCCCCCCCTTTTTTTTTTCCCACTGAATGTGGGATAGAGTACGTGAACGTCGCTTTCTTCCTCCCTTTTTTTTTTTTCCCCCTCTTCCTTTGTCATACGCTTTTCTTCTTCCAAAATCCCTTCTTTCGCATCGGTGGACGAAAACCTTTCTTTTCTCTCTTTTTCACGCAGGAGTAACGGCCCCTTTCCCCTTTTTCCTTTTTTTCTCAACACTCGATGTTCCTTTTCTCTTCCCACCCAGCTAAATAGAATGCCCTTGCCCCCTTTTTCCCCCTTCCTTCTGGAGGAGAACTGGACATTTCTTCTCCTCTTTCTTTTTTCCATGTTTCACAGTTACCAACACCTTTCCCCCAATCGGCAATAATGCTTTTCGCGTTGAAATCTTTTCTTTTCCCCCTTTCCCCTTCCCCTTTCCCACAGCGAAATTAGGAGGAGAATGACTAGACTCCCTTCCTCCCCTCCAGTTTCCTTAAAAGTCATCTCTCTCCTTCCCCCCCTCCTTCCCCGAGAGGAGATGGAGTTTTTTCCCTCCCTCCTTTTTCTTTTTTTTATTTTAGTAAGGATAAGAAGGACTTTCCTTTTTCGCCGATACCTCTGCGTTTAACCCCTCCACCGAAAAGCATGGATTGCCGCTTTTTTCTTTTTTTTTCTCTTAAACAAAGAGGTTTTCTCTTCCTTTTTTTTTTCCCCCCTTCCCCGGCGTCATTTTTTTTTTTTTTTTTCAAGGTAAAGGTGCCGCAGCGTCGTGTTTTTCTTTTTTTTTTTCCCTTCTTGAGTGTTAATGATCGAGAAAGAAGAACTCCCCTTTCCCCCCCCCCTTCCCCCCCCTCTCCTTCCTGCGGGTTGCACAGGTGTTTTTTCCCCCCAAACCGCGCTCTTTTTCTTCCCTTTTTCTTGGTGCACGTCACCGATTCCCCCCCCCCTTCTTCCTCCCCTTCCCATCTCCGTTTTTCTGTACCCGACATAGAAAGCAACACAAGCCTTTCTCTTTTTTTTTTTCAGTGAAAGGCCTTCTTTCCTTTCTCCTCTCCTGTCAAACTTTTCCTGCGGTGATTTTCTCTGAATCCGACCAATTTCTCTTCCCCCTTCCGAAAGAGTAGAAATGGCATTGCTCTTCTTTTTTCTTTTTTCCTCGCCTGTAGGTGCTTCTACGGCAAGCCCACTTTTTTTTTTTCCTTTTGGAACGTAATTGCTTTCCCTCTTTTCCCCCCCTTCCCGGGCGTCGCCCTTCGTTTGTTCTTCGAATTAATCCTACATCAAGCATCGCCCCTCCCCCCTTCCCTTCTTTATTAGCAGAACGCGTTCCCCCTTTGTCCCCTTTTCCTTATGGTAAACGTTTTTTCGTTTTCTTCCATGCTAATGATGAACGAGATGCCCCCTCTCCCCCCCTTTTTTGTGTGAGTGCGAGTTCTTCTTTCTTCCCTGACAACGTTACCGGCTTCCCGGCGGAATTGAAGTTCCTCTTCTTTTTTTTTTTCCTTTTCCCCTCGTTGGAAAAAAGCGTCTTCCCTTTTTCGATGTGCCTCTTTCCGGACAAGGGAAACGCTTTTCCTCCCCTTTTTTTTTCTTCCCCCTTTATTACCCCTCGCTTTGTTTTCCCCCCCCCTTTTCTTTTCCTCTTCTGTGGAAAAGTTCAAAGATCTCCCTCCTTTTTCTTCCCTCATTCATCGGACTTCATCCCTGGACTCTTCTTTTCTTCACCTTGGACGATCGCGCAAGATGGAGTTCTGCCCTCTTTTCCTCCGACAAAAAGAGCCCGGTCGTTCCTTCTTTCTCCCCCTCTTTTTTTTCCCCCCTCCAAGGAAAGACTTTTCACTCACGGTACATTGCAGCATGGAATCGGCTTCCCATTATCTTTCTCAAAAGGATAAACGAATGTACGCTTCCTTTCCTCCTGCCTTCTTTTAAAGTTCCCTTAATGGGCAGTCGAAATTACCCTCCCCTCCTCTCTTTCCCCCCCCATCAGAAAGATAGGAGTCCCTCTCCTCTCCCTTTTCCTTCCGGCTGATTTCCTTTGGTGTGGCCTTTTCTTTTTTCCCCCCTATTTCGAATAGGGGAACTTGGATGTCATGTCCGTCACCCCCCCCCCCTCTACAGTAAGAAAAAAACCCCCTCCTTCTCCCTTCTTGATGGACGACTCTTTTTTGGTGTGGGGTCCTTCCTCATCCGGATAAATCCCCCCCCCCTCCCCTCGGGCAATAAGGCCTTCCCCCTCCCGACTAAAGAACATTTTTCCCTCTTTTTTGAGTTTATATTTAGGACTTCCTCCTTTCCCTCTTTCCGGGCTTCCCAGTTGTTTAGCTTTCCTGAGGCGGGAAAATCCATTCCTTCTTTACTTTTTTCCTCGAGGGATGAGCTTTTTTTTCCCTTTCCTTCCTCCTCTTCCCCCCCAAGGAAGCTTCCGGCCCCCTGCACTTTTTCTTCTTTCGGAAGTCACAAAGAAATACCGCCCCCTTTTTTTTCTTTGCTGTTCGCAAACCCTGTCCTTTTTCCTGGCCGGCGACCCCCCCTTTTTTTTCGAGTCTTTTTTCTTTCCCTTTTTTCCGGATATGCGTTTCCAAACGTTTTTCCTTTTTTGGAAAACGGAAATATCTCTCCTTCTTTCTTCTAAGTGAAGATGGACTCCCCCCCCCCCCCCCCCTCCTTCTCCTTCCGTTACTCTTTGGTCCTTACCCCTTACGCCTACGACCCGAATATCAGGGTCAAGGCTTCTTTCCTTCTTCTTTCTTTAAGGAAAAAGAAAGAGTGTCGACTTTCTCCCTTTTTTTCTTGCGGAAGGGATTCTCCCAAAACATCTCCCCCCCCCCCCCCCCTTGTGGACTTTTCCATTTGTTCCGCTTTCGCCCTTTTCCCCTTTCCCCCCCCGCGCCGGATAATTTGTATGAAAAACGGACCCTTTACCCTTTTCTCCTCTTTTCTTCCAAGTGAGGATTTTCCTCTAAAAAGTCCTTTCTTTTCTAGGGAGAGTTTTTGTAAGCCTCTTTACCCCCCTTTCTCTTTTTCCCGAATGAAAAGGATGGGAATTTTTTTTCCTGCTTCAGAAAAATCGCCCCCCCCCCTATTTAAGTGGAAGTAGTTCCCATCTTACCTCCCTTTTGTCGAAGAATGGGAGGTTTTTTTCCTCCCCCCCCCCCACTTTGAGCGATACGCGGGGGAAAATTAGAGAAAACTGCTAGTTCTTCTTTTTCCCCCCTCTTTTTTTTTCCTTCAGTAATTTATGGATTTCTTAGCCGGGCGAGTCCGGCGAATCGGGCTTTTTCCCTTCCTTTTTTTTTTTTTTTTTTTTCCCCTCCCGAGCAACAAGAAAGGAACTGTTTTCCCTTTCCCCCCTCTGCGCCGCTTCAAGTTCCCTCTTGTCCGCGACAAGAATGTCTACACGTCGTGCTTGTTTTTCTTTTCCCTTTTGGAATATTGCACTGGCGCTATTTTTTTTTCCTCCTTTCTTTTCCCTTTTTCCATTCGCGCGCCTCTATATCTTTTTTTCCCCCCTTCCGCAATTCAGCGCCAGCATTCTTCTTCCACTCCCTTCCTCCTTTCGCGCGAGAAAGTGAAAAAAAAGCTGACTGTCCTTTTTTTTTCCCCTTCCCCTTCAAACTTCGGCGCGCTTCCCTCTTTTTTGAAAACCACAGCCCGCGAAAGTTCGTTCTATTTTTTTCTTTTCCCTCTTTTTTTTTTTCTTTCCCCTCTCACGAATGGAGTCGATAGAACTCCTCTTCCCTCCCCCTTCCCTTTTTTCCCTCGTGCGCTTAACTCTTCGTCCCTTCCCCCGTGAACGCCGACAAAGGTGAAGGCTTTCCCTCTTTGTTTTCCCTTTTTTCTCAGAGATAACGGAAATGCACCCCCCCCTCGGGCGCTCGTCCAACTCTTTTCTTTCTGTAACAGAATTTGCTCAACTCAGCTTTCCCTTCCTCCCTCTTTTTTATCGGAGTCCCTTTCCCTTTTTGATCGAGATTTGTAGTCGTCTTTCTCTGGTTCCCCCCTTTCTTCTTTCGCCGACTACAAGAGCGATGCCAAATGTAGATTTGCGCTCCCCCCCCTTTTTCCTTTCTGAAAACGAGGAGGTGAGAAAAGTATGTTTTCCCCCCCCTTTTCCCCCCCCTTCCCTTTTTCTGAAACGACCTCCCTTTTTTTTTACTCGCTGAAAAGAAACTGATTCCGAGACCCCCTCTCTCCCCTATAGTTAGAAGCCTTTCCCCCCTTTTTTCCCTTTCTTCTCATGACCGGCTTCTTTAGAGCATTACCTTGCGCATTGAATTCAAGTTTAAGAACCTCACCTCCCCTTTTCTCTCCCCTCCAGAAGAAGAAGAGAAGTTTCGACGCGTCCTTCCTTCTCCTTCTTTTTTTCCCTTCCGGGCGCGCGACCGGACCATCTTTTCAGTCAGCGGTTGTTTAAGTTATAGAGCGCCCATTCCTCTCTTTATCCATCCTCTTTCTTTTCCCCCCTATACTTGAGGAGATGAATTGAGAGTGTAGACTGTTCCTTCCTCCCTTCTTCCTCCCTCTAATGGCAACTCCCCCTGTACTGAGCTCTCGCCAGGGCAAGATAAATTCCTCCCCTTCTTTCTCCCCTTGAGGGGACGGAAAAATAGTGGCTTCCTTTCTCCTTTTTTTTTTTTTCTCAAAAATCGCCCCCTTACGGTGTTTCTCTCCATCAAGCAAAAACGCCCTCTCCCTCCCTTTTTCCTCCTTGCTAGAAAGGATATGGTTTTCACTTTCCCCCCTCCCCACTCTCTCACTTCTCAATCCGAGGTGCCGCCGATATCTTTTTCCCCCTCTCAGATCGGAAATTTTGAAGGGATTAGCAACTTCCCTTTCTCTTCCCTTCCCCCTTTTCCTTTGGTAACGACTTCCCCTTCAATTTCTTTGCCACGATTTTGAATGAAGAAGCTTTCCTACCTCTCTCCTTTCCCCTAGTAGAAAGTAGAGGACTTTCTTTTTCTTTTCCTCCCCCCCCCAAAAGATGCCTCGATTCTACTTGATTTCATCAATCCTCCCTTTTCTCTCCCTTCTGTAAGGTGTGTAACCCCCCTCTCTTTTTCTCCTGTTTTCTTTAGTCGCATTTTTTTTTTTCTCTTAGGTCGCAAATTTTTTTCCCCTTTTCTTTTCCCCTCCATTCAGAAGAAAGCACAAAAGCGGATTGTTTTTCTTCTTTTTTGGCGTATGGTCCCTCTTGACCCTGATATTCGAGAGTAGGCTGTCCCCCCCCCTCCTTTTTCTCGGAATAATAGTAAGAGAGATCTCTCCCTCTTTTCCCTTCCCCATCCTCGAGATTTCTTTCCCCAAAAACTGCTTTTCCCCTATCCGGAAACTCCATAGACGAATCGTCCATTCCCCCTTTTTTCCTCGAATGGGAATGAAAACCTCCTTCTCCCCCCCTTCTCCGTGCAAACCGACCTATCGTCGTCTCTCCCCCCCCCCCGTGGTGCCCGCTTGGTGACCTTGCTTTTTTTTTTCCCCCTGAGAATTATAAAAGTGGTACTTCTTTGTCCCCCCTTTTTTTTTCTTTTCCCTCCCTTTTCTCCGACACGGTATAAAAGACGGAATGGATTTTCCTTCCGTCTTTTCTTCTCCTTCCGGAAAAAATTCAAACGGCCCTTTCCCCCCTTCCTTTTTTTCTTTTCCGAACTAAAAGCCACTTCTCTGAGTGCCGGGGGTCTTTGAATCTTTCTTCCAGAGCTTTTCCCTCTTCCTTCTTTCCCTTCCCCCCCTCCTTTCCCAACACCACCCTGCAGTGTTTTTTTTTATTTTAGTAATCTTCTATTCCTTTCTTTTTTTTTTCCTTTTTCGGTGGCAGAAAAGACAATTATCATTTCTCTTCCCTTTTCTCCTTCGTGGAATCTAACACTCCCCTTCCTCTCGGGACGCAGATTTGAGTTTCTTTTTTTTTCTCTTTCCTCTTCCAATTAAGTTACCTAGATCTCTTCCCCCTGGACTTCTCAAATCGCCCTTTTTTTCCTTTTGGCCGAACTAATCGAACATCTTTTTCTTTCCTTTTTTTTTTCCAGAATAGGAATTAGGATCGTTCGTTTTTTCTTCTTTTCCTTTTTCTTACAATCGGGCCGTTTTCAAGAATCCTTTTTTTTTTTCCTCCGATTGTGTAAGATTTCCCCCCCTCTTCTTTTTTTTTATTTTTCCAAGTGGGAAGAGGGAAATGGCTTCCCCCTCCTTTCCCCCTCTGAAGGTCCGCATTCCCCGTCACTCCGCAAGTTATTCGATTCTTTACCTCCTTTCCCAGCGAAGGGGAGCACCCTCCTTTCCCCCCTCTCTTCTCTGTAAGAATTTTTCTCGACTTTTGACCGTCCGTCGTGACCCCCCCATAGGGAGAAATATTTAAGGCCCCTTCCCCCCCCCTTTTCCCCTCTCTTTTCAAAACATCCCCATCAGCTTTTTTCCTCCGACGGGGACGTGTATGATATGCTCTCCTCCCCCCCTTTTCCTCCTTCCTTTTTTCCTCCGCCAGAGGAAATTGCATCTTTTTCCCCTTTCTTCCTCGTGCACTTTTCCCCCCTAATGCCCCTCGCGCGTAGGCCGAATAACTTCCTCGGAAAAGTTTGATGTTGCTTCTCTTCTCTTTTTTTCCTTCCTCAAAATGCCTTACGAAGAACAGCTTCCGTTCTTAGAGAATTACGTCCCCCCCCCCCCTTTTCCCCTCGCACCCACTGGCTTGCTCCCTCAACGCTCACTCTTCCTTTCTTTTCGCTAACAAAGGACATTTCCCTTTCTCCCTTTTCGTAGTTGCTCTTCTCCCATTGGTAGGCATTATCTTTCCTCTTTTTCCCTTTTAATATGATAATGTGAACACTTCCTTTTTCTTTTTTCTCCCCCTTTTCACGCCAGCCTCCCCGTTCTTCCGATGTAAGGGTCATAAAGCTTTTCTTTCTCTTTTTCTTTCCGTTCGGAGAAATCTTTCCCTCCCTCTCTCTTCTATCCTCTGAAATTTTTTCAAGCCTGAGTAACGTCCTTTTCCCTTTCTTTTTACAGGATTTGCTGGAAAAAAGAGATTTTTTCCCCCTTCTTCTTTTTTTCCCCCCCCCATCTCAATCGCATGCACCTCCCTGACCCCCCCTGTAAAGGATGAGGCGACCTTAGGACGAGAAAACTTTCCCCTTCTCTTCCATTTTAACAGTCCCCAAATATTTTTCCCAAATAAGGAAATCCAGGCTTTTTTTCTCTTTCCCTCCCTTTTCTTTTTTTCCCTGCGAAACATAACATGGAAATTAGGAGTATCTTTCCCCCCCCCGTTCCCCTGTTTCTTTTTATCCTCTATTTTCCTCCTCCCCCTTTTTCTGAGATTTTAAAGAACATCCTTTTTCCTTTTTTCTTTTTTAGTCAGGTCGACCAGGTGTAGCCTGATACGATCTTCTCCCTTTTCCCCCCCTGAGAAAAGAATGGAGGCCTTTCCCCTCCCCCCCCCAAGATGCCTTTCGGAGTCCCGAGTAATGGAACGGTTTCTAAAAGTTTCCCCTTCTTTCATGTTGTTTTTTTTTTCACTTCCGAGGATGGGTGAATTATCTCTCCCCTCCCCTCCCTCCCCCCTCTGGGTTGGCCCCCTCCATCCTTCTCCCCTGGTAGACAGGCCGGTATTTTTTCTTTTCCGTGAAAAACCAGAGCGATTTTCTCTTTTCTTTCCTCCCGGTGTCTTTCCCGATTTGGTAAACTCGAATGGTCCCCTCCCCCCTCGGGATGAACATGACATCGACTTCCCCTTTCCTTTTCTTGACGGCGACGTGCACGACACCCCTTTCTCCTCCATTAGAAGATGAATGGACCCTTTTCCTTTTCTCCGCGATTCACCGGCCGGAGCAACTACGCCCTCTTTCCCCCTTTTTTTTTGGCCGTTCGAGTTGATCCTCCCCCCTTTTTTTTTCTTAGACCTTTTAGTAACCTTCCCGCCCCTCTTCTTATATTTTTTGCGTAATTGCGCGACCGTTAAAAAAAGGGAATACGGGCGTCGTCCTCCCCTCCTTCCTTTCTTCGCGACCTCAGTTTCCCCAAGCAAACATCAACGTTTCCATTTCCCTCTTCCTTTTCTCTGGCAATAGTGGGGCGGCCCCCCCCCTTTCCTCTGTGCCGTATTTGCATACTTCCTTAATGATGAACGCTCTTCCTCCTAGAGCCAATTTCTCGTCCTCCTTTTTTCTTTTCGCGCTCCCTTTTTCGTCAGAGCAAGCCCCTTTTCCCGGCGGAAGTGAAGTTCGATCATGTTGTATTTTTCTCCCCCTCTCTTCCGTAGCAGAGCGTTCTTTCCCCCAGATTTCGCCCGATGTGAATTTTTTCACGCTTCCCCCCCTCCTCTGACTGTAAAAATTCGTACATCGATCTGTGCTTCCCTTTCCCTTTTGCGCCTGTTCTTTTTCAAGGAAAAGTTCAAGACTCGTGCCTTTAAAAATGGAGAACGTCTTTTGTTTCCTCCCCTTCTTTCTTCGCGAGCATTTCTTCTTCCGCCAGATTGGATGCCGAAGGAACAGCCATCGCACTCTTTTAACTTTCTTCTTCTTTGGAATCGAGACAGATGTCTTCCTCTTTTTTTCCTCTTTCCTCCCGGACACGCCCGAGCCTATTTCTAGCATGGAATCGGAGTCACTCCCTTTTCTCCCCCCAAGGATAACAAGATGTCGCTTCCTTTCCTTTTCCCTTCCTTCTTGTCCATTCTCCCCGAGGGGAATGAATGGGAGTCGAAATTCCTTTCCCCTCCCTTCCCTCTTCTACAAAGTTCCTTTCTTTTCTCTTCTTTCCCCCCTCACCCTCCTTTTTCTTTTCGTTGCTCTTTTCATTTCGTTGCTGCCACGATTCGCATTTTTCCCCTTTCCCCCTTCTCCTCCCCCCCAGCAAGAAGAGAAGAGGACGAAATCCACCCCCCCTTTTTTTTTTTTTTCTTCAATTACGCTTGTGGTTTTAACTTTTCCCTAAAGACCAAGCGGTCCCCTTTTTTGTGGGTCCACATGCCCACCGGTCAGCCCCCCCCTCTTCCATCATGTTGAGTTATTATTTCGGACTTCCCCCGTGATCGATTTCTCCGGCTTTCCTATGTCTGTCATGGTACCAGGAAGGACGGACCCCCCCCTTTAAGAATAGAATTCGCCCTCCCCTCCCCTTTTTTCCCTCCCTTCTTTCCCCTCTTACACGTTTGAGACTCTACCATCTTCGGCCCAGAGTTCGCCATCTCCCCGGAAAAAATGGAAGGATTAGGAGTCCCCTCTCCCCTCCTTTCTCCCCTTTCGCATTTGTTTTGCGAATTTTTCCCCCGCGTCTGTTGTAAGGCAACTCTTCGAACAAATATAAGGCTTTCCTTTTCTCTTGAGTTTCAGGATATTGCGCTCCCCCGGGGTTTTACATCTAGAGACTGCAGGAGGGATTTCCTCCCTAGTAGTAGAGAGTTACGACCTTTTCTTTTTCCTCCCTTTTTCCCCCGCCACGACCTCGATATCAGTGGTTTCCCTTTTCTTTCCCCCTAGTAAGCAAAAGAAAGCGTGTCTCCTTTACCTTTTTTCGGAAATTTTCCGACTCTCTTTCAAAGGTGCGGAAAATACTCCTTTTTTCCTCTTTTTTTTCCCCCCCGAAGAGAAGGGATAAATTTTTCCCTTTCCCTCTTTTCCGTTTGATTATCTCCGTTATCTTCCTCCAAGGTCAGTCTAACGCGTCGCGCCTTCTTCTTTTCCTGGAAAAAAGAGATCAGAGACCTTGTCCTTCTCACATCTTTTTCAATCTTAGTGAAGTCACTTCTTCCCCCTATAAGTTGAAAACTTTATTTCTCTCCTTTTCCTCCCGAAATTGCTTCTTAGTCCATTCCTCGAGCTGCTCTTCTTCTTCCTTCGGCACAGCGATTGAGATGGATGAACTCTTTCTCTCCCCCCCCCCCCTCAGCCGGGCGAGTCCGGCCAGGCTTTTTTTTCGCGGGCCGGTTTGCTTCTGCCTCCTTCCCTCCTTTTGATAAAACGAGCGTCCCCTCTTTCCCTCTTTCCTCCCCTCCAATACTGTCTCCGGCTGCTTGGGTGTTAAGGCTTCGATTGCCTTTTTTTAAGAAGGACAAAGGATAGAGATGGCCGTTTCCCTTCCCCCTCCTTTCCTCTCCTTTTCTCCGGCCAGGCGTTTTCCCGCAACTTTCTCCTCAACTGAAGGACAGAAACAATCTCGAAATAGAGGACTTTTGGAGCATCGAACTTAAACAACGCTGCTTTCCCCCCTTCCTTTTTTTTTTTCCTCCCCGATTTTTCGTGCTCTAAAACACGCCCGCGAAGTTTCGTTTATATCTTTCTTTTTTTTTTTTTTTCCCTTCCCCATAAAAGAATGGAGTAGATAGAAAGCGCTTTCTTTTCCTTCGCACCTTTTCCCTTCTGCTAACAGCTTCCCTTCCGCCACGTTGAAGCAGACACAGGTGTCAGTCCTTTCCTCTCGTTATAGAGGAATCAGTTCCCCTCTTTTTCATCCTCTTCTCCTCTTCGCTCGTTTCCTCAACTCCCCCGACCTGAGGTTACCAGAATTTGCTCAACTCATCGGTTTCCCCCCTCATTTCTCCATCTACATTGGGATCGCGATTGTGAGTGCGGCCTCTCCCCTTTTTTCTCTTTTCCCCCTCGCTCTTCCACACTTTTTCCCCTTCGCGACGTGGCGGGACAACCTCTCTTTTTCGCCTTTTTTTCTTCCTCCTCTCGAATTTGAGGAAAAGAGCTTCCCCCCCCTTTTCTCTGGGCTTTCTCGTATCCCCAAGGAACTGATTCCGAGATAACGAGCTCCCCCCCCTCCTTTTTGTCGAGTTTAAAGTGGCGGAAGTGGCGCCGATTTCTTCCTTCTTTTCCCTTTTTTCGCATTGAATTCACGTTTCCTCCCGCAACCCTTTTCTGACTTTCAGAAAGCTCCCTCCTGCTCATTCCCTCTTTTTTTTTTCCATTATGTGGTAAAGAACGACGCGAAATTCTTCTCCTTTCCTCTTTTTTTCCTTTTTTTTTAAGTTATCGATCTCCTTCGATCGTTTCCCCGTGAATGATAATGCGAGCGTGGAATTGCTCTTTTTTCCTCCGATAGAGAAAGAGATGCTTCCTCCTTCTTTTTTTTTTCCAATCGCGCCCTTTCCTCATTCCCCCCTCCGCGTGTAGACATCTTTTCGCGGCCCCCCCCCTTTTTTTCCTTATCGACAAGTGAGCGAGGCGCTCGTTTCTCTTCCCCCCTTTTTTTGGTCGGCGGCCTCAAATTCCCCTCAACATGATCCTTGTTCCCCTCCTCTTCTTTTCAAGCGGCGAATGGACTAGCACTTACTCCCTCCTTTTCTTTTTCCTAGGGCCTTTCGCTGTTTCCAAGTTTGTGTGCGTGATTCGCAAACCCTCCCCCCCATGAAAGGGGAGGGGAAGGTGGTCCTCCCTCTTCCCTTTTCCTTTTTTTTCTGTGCCCCGATCTGACGCTACGCGGGAAAGACTTGCAGCCCGGTCCTCTTTGAGAAGGATCTCGTTTCCTTTCCTTCCCCCCCCTTACGGCTTGACGTTTTTTTTTCTTCAGCACGAATCACTGGCGTATCCATTCCTTTTTTTCAAAAAGTTCTCCCCTGCTCCCCCCTTGTTTTGCTGGTCTTTTCTTTCACACCCCCTTTTGCACCTGTGAAAATGGGACTGTGGCGCTGTTTTTTCTACGCAAAAGCGGGATCCTTCTTTTTTTCTTTCTCCGCTGTGTGACTCGGTCTGGGCCTGATTTTTTCGCGACTTCCACGCAGTAGTAAACGCTCTCCTTGTCAATTCTCTTTTCTCCTGCAAGAGAGAGATTTCCGTCCCCCCCCCCTTCTCTTCTCTCCCTCTCCTGAAAACTCCATCTCAATCCCTTTTTTTCTCTTTGGTCGCCGACAGTGACTGACAACCTCCCTGGTTTTTCTTCCCCTCCTTTCTTTTAAAAAGCAAATGGTGAAATCTTTTCTTTTTTTTTTTTTCCCCTCTCCCCCCCCTCTTTTGACTCTCCTTTTCATTCTTTCTTTGGTGAAGGAGAATTACTAACCTTTTTCCTCTTCTCCCAGAAGATTGCATGAATCTTCCTTCCCTCTTACCCCAGACGGAATGGCTTGTCCTCCCCCCCTTTTCCATACTGAAAACTTCCCAAAGGGTCCCTTTCCCCTTTCCTAAAAATATTCCCTTGCATGCTGCCTGAGACGGGGGCTTTAGCGTCTCTTCTTTTCCTGAAGAGCTGGGGGATTTAGCTTCTTCTTTTCCATCCCCCCCCCCTTCCCTTCTTGCAGCCCTTCGTTACCCCTTGTCCTTCTTTTTTGTTTGTGCAGTCATGAAATCCAAGTCACGCTGCGAATCCTGTTTTTTTTTTTTCCTTTTCTGAAAAGAGCAATCAGGCTGCACTGCTTTTTTCCCCCTTTCATGACTAACTTTAAGTTCCGTCTTTCCCCCCCCCTCCCGTCGTCGAATGTAATTTCTCCTCCCTCTGGAAAATAATGGCTCCCCCCCTTTTTTTTCCCATTTTATCATTTGGCCGAACTTACTACTTTGGATAGATAAATGACTCAATTCTTTCTTTTTTCTCGTGGAGGTATTGAAGTGTATTTAGCATCGATTTCCCTTTTTCCTTTTTTATTTGTTGTCGCCCATCGCGTCCTTCCTCTCCCCTTTTTTTTTTCTTCATAAACTTCCTGGAAATGGAGTAGCGCCTTCAAATAGATGAAGGTCGCTTCCTATCTTGCCCCTGGTGTAATGAGATTACGTTGAACCCTTTTTTCCTTTCTTTCTCCACCGAAACCGTTTTCTGCCCTTCCTTTGAAAGTCAGCAGTGATTGATGATGTTCCTTGTTCTTTTTCTTTTTTTTTTCCTCCTATTTTTAAAACGATGATCAGCTGCAGGCCTCCTCTTTTTCCCCCCTCCCCTTTCCTTTTACGCCGACGGTTGACTTTTTTATGCCGACCCCCTCCCCGTAAGCAGATCAGCGGCGCGGAAATGAATCTCGTCTCCCTTTCCTTTTGTCTCCTTCACCCGAGGGAAATGGTAAAAAGAAATGTACCTCCCCCCTACTCCTTTTCTTTTCCCTCTCCCTAATCTTTTTCCTTTTTCGATGCTTGATGTAAGAGAATTCGCGGCCTTCCCCTCCTCGCAATTCCTCCTTCCCTTGTTCACTTCGCGCAATTACGCCACAAAATTTTCTTTCCCCCCCCTTTTTACCTTGAGTTAAGTACCTCCTTCCCTTTTTTTCTGACGCCCCCCCCTCTTTGTAAGATCCTTGACATTGAGAAAGCTTTCGTAGTGCTTCCTCCCTTTCCAAGTAGAAGAATAAAAGCTTCCCTCTTTTTTTTTTTTTCCCATGAATGTTGGCTTTTGCCCCCTTTCCGCGAACGCTTGTAGTTGATTGTCGATGTCGTTTTCTCCCCTCTTTTTTTCTCTTTTTCCTTCGAAAAAAAGTGAGCGATGTATATAAGCGCATTCTTTTTTTTTTTCCTTTTTTTCCTTCTTCTTTTCCTTATTTCTGGCACCTCTTTTTTCCTTTTTTCGCTCAATAGAATGAAAGGGGCCCCACCTTTTTCTTCTCGGAGAAAGGGAAAGTTCGGCTTCTCCCCCCCCTTTTTTTGCCAAGTTTCCCCCAAAAAAACCTCTTTGTACGAGGACAAAATTACGGGCCCCCCTTTTCCCCTTTTTCCCCAGCGGAATAGAGTATCGCGGCGTTCCCCCCTTTCCCTTTTTTTTACTAGTCCTCATCTATTTTTACCCCTCTTTATCTCTCTCTTTTTCATCAATAAGTGTTGTTGTTGTCTCTCTTCCCCTTACGGGGGGAGGAGAAATGTTTTCCCCTTTTCTCTTTCCCCCCCCTTGAGTTTTGGTGTCTTCCCCGTTGAACATCAAGGATTGTACAACGCGAAAATCCCTTTTTTCCCTTAGTAAAAAAGAGGTTTATGTTTCTTTCCTTTTTTCCCTCCCCGGTTTTTTCGAGCCCGACTTCTCCGCAGCAGTCGGGTTGTTTTGTTTTTCTCTTTTTTATGAGTGGGTTTCTTCCTCTCCCTTTTCTTTCCCCCCCATCGAGGTGCCCTCCTCTGATTTCGGTAACGCCGGCGTGCAAAAAAACAGCGCGATTGCTTGCTCTCCTTTCCCTCGGCAATGATTGGTAAAAGAAGAACGAAAACTCCTTTTCCCCCTCCCCCCCCTTTCCCTCCCCTCTTCGCTGGCTTTTTCCGTGTCACGTTGGGCACAGGAGCAAGATGTGAACACTTTGGAAGTTTTTTTCTCTTTGCGTCCGACGCGAGGAATCCACTCCCGCTTTTTTTCCTTCCCTTTTTCCCGCTTTTCACTTTTTGTTCGCTCTCTATAAATATTGGGTGGCTTTCCCCCTCGCCCGAAATGGTTCTCTCCTCTTTTTTTCTTAATGCGCCCCCCCCGTTGTGAAAACACGGAATACGGCGTTCTCCTCTTCTCCTTCTTCCCTTAAATCAAGCATAGCAAAGCAAACATCCCCTTTCTTCCCCCCCGCTCTCCCTTTTTTACCTTTTTTGTAAAAGGGCACGAGTTGCCGTTTTTCCCCCCCTCCTCCCCCTCGCAAGTTATAGGCCGCGCTTTCTTTTCCCTTTTTTTCTTTTTTCTTACGACCCCGTCACCTTTGTCACCGGCGGAATTGAAGTTCGATCATGTTTGGCTTTTTTTTTCTCTCTGGCCCCGGAAAGAGCAGCGTTGGACCAGTTGCTTTCCATTCTCCTTTCTCTCCTTGCCCAGGCCCCGCCCCCTCCCCTTTCCATCGAGCTGATGTGCCTCCCCCTTTTTCTTCGCATGAGGCCTTTTGCAACAGTTTCTCGGCAACGAGACGGCTGGTGCCCTCTTTTTTTCAGCGAGACGACATTGCCGCTTCCCTTTCCCCTCTTTTCTTTCCTTTCCTGGAAACCGCAGCCCTTATCTTTCTCCACAAAGAGCCGTCGTTCTTATCGAGCCGGATGTTCTTTTCTTTTTCTTTCAGAAAAAAGGAACTCCCCTTTCTTCTGGCCTTTTCTCATTGCTTAGTCAACGAATCAACGAGTTTCGCTTATTTCGGCCCCCCCCTTCTCCTTTCCTCTCTTATTTGGAGAAGGCAAGGATTTTCCCTTTCTCTCTCTTTTTTTCCCTTAATGTTCCCCCCGTTCTTTTGTGCGTAAAAGGCAGTTTCAACGTAAATCTTTTTTTCCATCATTACAAAGCGTTACAAGGACGGGTTTTCTCCTTTTTCCCTCCCCTTTTTTCCACGCTTCTCACTTTCCCATGGATTTATGACCCACAAAACATCACGAATAGAAGATTACTAAATCCCCTTCCCCCTTGATTGCTGGATTGAAATTATTTTTTTTTTTTTCCCCCCTCGGATACAGCCTGAGTTTCTCAGGTGTGGGAACAAAACCCCCTTTTTCCCTGGAAGAATGGAATTTTTCTTCTTACTGCGCCCGTTTGCTTCTGTGGAAGGAAGTTTCTTCTTTTCTTCCTTGGTAAAGGGCCCTTCTTTCTCTACCGGGTTCCCCGGACTCTTTTTGCAAGCGGGAGCGGGACTTTCCTTTTTTCCCTCTCGTCCCTGCAAAAAATTTCTTTCTTCTCTTCTCCCAAGCTACCCAATCTCTTCTTCAGACACCAAAAGTCCTACCTCTTACCCCCCCTGGCGCATTTGTGCTGGCGTCCCACCTCTTCTTTCCCCGGCTCACTTTTAGGGCGATTCGGCGATGGGAGTTCTTTTTTGCGAATAAAAAAGGGTCTCTCTTTTTTCCCCCCCCCCCTTAAATTCTCTTTCAGTTCGGCCCTTTTTCTTAAGAGTAGTCGAGCGTTAACGGCTCTTTCGCCGGAAAAGGATCCCTTTCCCCTAATATCCTGCTCCCGGAGTAAAACCAGATGTACCGCCCCCCCTGGTCTCCTTCTCTTTTTTTCGTACCTTTTGTAGATTCCCCCCCAAGTCCATTTTAAACGGTGTCTCAAGAAGATGGGGTTCCCTCCCCTCCCAACATTCGACTCCCTGAGAAATGGGTGAACCCCCAGAAAGTAAAATTCTTTTTACTGTATGCGTGGATGAATCCCCCACTTTTCCTCTCCTTGAAGGGGATCGTTTTTTTCTCCTTTTTTCCTCTCTCCTCTCTTTGACTTTCCCTTTGAAAGAGGCTCCAGATGAGTAAGGAAAAATCGTTTCACCCTCCCCCCCTTTGTCCCCTTCTTTGAACCATTCTACCCTTTTGCTAGAGAATGAGGGTTTCGCCTTTCCCCCATGGTAGAGAGATGATCTTCCCCTCCACCCTTTTCTGTTCCCCCTCCCTGAAGTAGTTGATGAAGTAATTCGCCTCTTTTTTTTCCTTCTCTTATCTTTTTCTGATTGTATTGCTGGAGCGGCAGAGGTTTGATTGATTCCAGCCTTCCCTCCCCCTTTTCAGTTGATAAACTCTCCTCCCTTCTTTCTTTCTCCCCCTTTCCAGCGACCCTCCAGTGTTTTTTAATGGATCTTGCAATGGAGGCTATTTTACTTCCCTCTTTTGGAGGTGACAATTTTCCTTCTCCCCTTCCTGTCTTCCTCTCGACTTCCCCTCCCTGACTGACCGGAAACAATTCCCTCCACTCTCTGCCTTTTCGCTAGATAAAATTAAACAAACCCTTTCCTTTTCCCCCCTTTTCCCCCCATTAGTCCTCTCCTCGGCGTTTTTTTCCACCACGCCCGCGAAGTTCGTAGAGCGTCTTCGCGTCGACCTTCTCTTTTTTTTTCGATCGCAATGAGAGTGAGGTTTCGTCCCCTTTCCCTCTTCCCTCCCCCTCTTCTCCAGGGTCCCCCTCCGCCCTTCCTTCAGGCTTCGAACATATTGGTGTTTTTGGCTTCCCCCTCCCCCCCTTCTCCACGGCAATGCCAGCCTAACGAGGCCCCTTTTTTTTCCCCCTTCCCCCTCTTTTTTTGGTACCAGAATGTGCTCCATCCCCCTCTTTTCCTTCCTTTTTTTTCCCTTGCGAA
>Ga0179593_1758056_pt1 | contig 20842 bp, 18 predicted proteins | sample CZODoug2_1_08_16_FD_185931 | JGI IMG/M metagenome (GOLD analysis project Ga0179593, IMG submission 185931) | Vadose zone soil fungal communities from Angelo Coast Range Reserve, California, USA - CZODoug2_1_08_16fungal (PacBio error correction) | ecosystem: Environmental > Terrestrial > Soil >... | reverse complement strand
AAGAAGACCAAGTTCCCCCCCGGTTTTTTCCCCCCCTACTCCTTAGATAAATAAGCCCTTTTACCAGAGGTTTGTTTTTCCTTGTTGGCTTGTCAATCGTGTTAGCAGGCTTTTCTCGAGAGAGTACGGGCCTTTACTTTTTTTTCAACGCTCCCCCCGCGGTTTTTTCCTTTTTTTGGATTCGATGAATCTAATGTAAATCCGGTCTTTTTTCCTGGTGCACGGCTTTTTTTTTTTCGGTCGCTTTCTTTTTTTTTTTTCCTGCCTCTTACCAACTTCCCCTCCACTTTCTCCGTTGTCAGTCAGTTACATCGACCGTTCCCCGGTTTTTTCGCTTTGGCTTTACGTCGTCTGTCTTGCAGACGTTCGTTGGCAGACGGACAATTGTTCCGAGCTATTTTTTCGACCCCTTCACCCTTTGCTGCCCAGAAAAGCTACCCCATTCTTATCTCTTTCGATTTCTTCCTTTACTTTGGTTTTTCTCTTTTCCCCCCCGGAGACAAGGCTCGTGGAGTTTGGGTTTACCCTTTTTTCCTGCGTTTTCCTACGCCCGCCTCTCCCTTTGAGCGTTTTTTGTTTCTTAACCTAGCGATCCCCCAACGCAGCCCTATTTGACACTCTTTCTTCCCTTTTTCTGGTTTAGAGCACTTCTTTTCACATCTGAGATACTCTCCCCTTTACGGCTTTGGGCTCTGCCCTTTTTCTTTCCGGAACCTGCCCGCTTCTCCCCCCGAACGCGTTTCCCCGAATAATGTTTTTTTTAGGCTTCCAGGACCGAGACACTTTCTGTGAATGCTTTGGAAACTTTGAAAGAGATTTGGGTCTCTGGACTGTGATGGGGGATGGTCAGCCGGAACTGTTCTTCGTTTTTTGCTGCGGCTGTTCAGCCCTTCGTTTTAGAACAGAGCCTTGGACGTTTTCCCCGAGGCTAGCACTCGGATTCGTTTCCTAGGGGCGCACCTTCCCCAATGCAGGCTTTTCCTTTAAGCCCCCAGAGTGAAGTCCATTGGCTTTGGAAAAAGGTGTAGGCCGGGCCCTAGATTCCTTCTGCCCTACGCTCGCTATTTCCTTCTTGACAGATTCTGTTACTCGAGAGGATTCTGAACGCCTTTCCCTGTCGTTCCCCCCTTTTTTTTCGTCCCTTCCCGTTGGTTTGAGTCTCCGTAAATTGCCCTCGAGTCCCCCTTGACCCTTGGTTTCTAAGGAATTTCCTCCCTCGAGATCCCCCTGATTAAGTCGACTTTCTTTAGAGGTGTTGTTTAATTTCTTTCTTTCAACGTTTTTTCTGATAAACCTCCAGTGAAAGGAAATTTCAGTTTATCTCCCCGAGACGGTTTGTAGGTTCTTCGTTTCTTTTCCAAATGGGAAAAAAGCTCTCACTCGCCAATATTCCGAGGATCTCGTGCCGTCCCCGAGAATGTTTTGACTCGAGGCCGCGAAAATTGGCATTTTTTTTTTTTTTGCCCCGTCCTTGTTTCAGTCAGCGCTGTTCCGACCTTACTTGCATTTTGAATGTTTGAGCCCCCTTTCCCTGCGCCCTCTGCCCGTTCCCCCCAATCGCTGTGTGCAGCATAGTCACAACTTTCGTGTCTGGTTTCCTAGACCCCAAACTTCCCCTTTTTCATTTGGTTTTCCCGCCGTCTTTTCCAACTTGATATCGGTCAGAATCTCCAGGCGTGCCAGCTCTTTTCCGAGTCCTTTCTCATCCTATAGAGATTTGGAGATCGTTCCAAAGGGTGAGGTGTCTTCTGATTCCCCGGTCCCCTGGACGCGGGGCCTTGACGTAGTTGCGTCGATTTCTACGTGGGTCCTCCCACAAATAAAATGCTCCGTTGCTTCGTCACTGAGACAAACTAGTTTTTTTTTCACTTGTCTCCCCCAACGTTCCCTTGCAAATGGAGAAAGTCATAGGTAGTTAGAGGTTTTTCTCACTCCTCAATTGTCAATTAGACAAAATGCTAACGTTTCTACGTGTTCCTTTTCCCCCCCCAGTAATTTCTTCATTAACAAGAAGTCGATCCTTTCCGGTTCTCTTTTTCCTTACTTTGGAGTGCTCCCTTTTCCTGTAAAAGGTTATTGGGAGTCTGGCTTTCATCCTTTTTCCGGACCCCGGCGGAGAGTCAAAAGGCCCCTTCATACATCTGCTTTCCTTTCCACTCGACCACTCTGCAGTTCCCTTGAGACTTTGAGTTCAAGTCCTGACCAACTTCCGTACTACTGTTTCCCTAAAGTCCCTTCTCCCCCACGTTTTCTTCGAGATCTCTGTTTTCCCTCGACCTTTTAGGAGCCCTCCGTGGATTTCAAAGTTTTTCGAAGATTAGACATTCTCAGTTGTTTTCTCGTGCGGCTTTCCCTGGTTCCCCCTCCGCCTCGACGGTCCGTATATCTCTTTCTTGAGCCGTAGAAGTGGCGCTATCCTCCTTATTTCCTAGTGCCGCTTTTCCTCCCCCCCTCTCAGGACCCCCCCCTCTTTTCCTTCAAGAGCGAACGCGGCATGTTGTGAATAGACTTTTTTTCCCCCCGAATTGCGATTTCTTTGAGTTTTTGGAAGTGAGAAACTTTTCAACTTCCGCGTTTTGAACTTTTTCTTGGTTTTTTCTCCTTTTATCGCCCCCCCTGAGTTTTCCTGATTCAAAACCCTGGTAGTATGAGATTTCTTTCGACCTCCCTGGATGTCTCTTTTTGATGTTCCAGGCTCCCCGCAATATCTCGGTCGGCCTGTCGGTCTTTTTGTTGTCCTAGTCAGATTTCCCTAGTTACCCCAATTCCTCATGCGAAACATCGCAGCATCACTAACGCTCCCCCAGAGAGCTTTAATCCTTGTCCTTTTTTTTTTCCTTCTCCTAATGTACTTTGCGGCGTTTTTTTCCTTTTTTTCCCTCCACGTTAGTCCCAATGTACCCCTCTTCGCATGTCTTTTCCAGGACCCTCTCCGTTTGGGCCGGAAACATTAATTTTTTTCAGGAGAAAGGCTCATTTCCTTCGAGGTTTCCCTCGTTAGTTCAGTTTTTTCATTATATTCCGTGGGGGTTGTTCTTCACGTGGCGAGATGTTCTTTCTCTAGTTCTGTTAGAATCTTTCCCTCTCATAGGCCAACCTTTCAGGACGGCGTTCCCTCTTCTGGAGAAGACTTCCTAGTTGTGGCGTTAGCTAAATTGCCTTTGCTTGTCTCAGTCCTTGAGCCAGGCGCCTTTTCCAACTGGCCCCCCACGGCTTTCCCCTTAAGGAAGATACTTGAGAAAGACTTAGACGGGTTATTCCCGCCCTTTTATGCCCAGTGTTTTTTTCAGTCTCAATTTTTAACCGCTATCTGTCAACGAGCCCCCCCCGAAGCCCATCGTCCTTGATTTTTTTCTTTTTGATTCCCCTCCGTTTTCCTGTGAATTTTTTCCTTGGATTTTCCCTCCTCCCGACCAAGGTCCAAGGGTTTTTTTTTTTTTCTGTGATTTCTCAGTCTTTTTCCTCTCTTCGTTATGCGTTCTCGTGCAGACGGAGAGGTTGAACTCCGTTCACTTTCCAACTCGATCGGTGGACCCTGTTTTTTTCCGTGCAGTTCGTGCAGGTCCCCCTTTGTTTTCCTTGCGGATTCAGGTCGATACTTTTATGCTCCATTCGCGTTAATGTATCGCTACGATTAGCTTCTCCTTTTCAATCCCACAATCACCCCCCTGCACTTGTGGGGGTTGGCGGGTTTCTCGCAACTTGTGTTCCTTCCTATTAACGATTTCTTTTTTCCGCATTTTTTCTGTCCTAGGTCCTCCCCTTTTTTCGCTAAGACAATTCCTGTGGATGTTTTTTCACGTTTTTCCTATCCTCTTTGGCTTTGGGACGCCGTGACCTACGTGAAACGGTTGTTAACTAGTGACATCCCTTCTTTGGTAACTCGGTTGGATATATTATTGACCCACCGTCCATTGGGCGCTCTGATTCGAAGTTTGGCAAAAGAGTTGGATCCGAATTTTTCCTTTCCATTCGAGCCCCCGTCAAAGTTGCACAGGCTTTCCACTGGTCCTGTGTCCTTAGGGCTTGGTCAGAGCTCTTTTTTTTCAGACCATTTCCTCCTCTTTCTGCGGATTCCTTCCGTCTCCCTCCCGAAATTCTGATTTCTCCTGTTTGGAGTCCCTTAGCTTTGCGAACCAGGATTTGGATTTTGACCGCGCTTGATGTTTCTGATAGACGAAACAACTATAGTCTCTTCAGGTGTTGTCATTACGTTTTCCTAAGCGCCGCCCTTTGTTCCCCCCCACGACCTCTAGTTTCTTTAGCCTCTTCCACGCCTCGGAAGAACCATTCCCCGGCGTATCCTTCTTGCCCTGATTTTTTTTTTTTGACCCCTCTGGGCCCCCCTTTTTTTCCTTTGAATCGAGGTCTTTCATCTTTGTCTCTTTTCCGCTAAAAAACCAAACTTTTTAGACACGTGCCTTTGCGTGTCCTGATTGGGTCTGTTGACTTTAGACGGGGAAGACCGTTCAAGAATTTTAACTGAGTTTTAGTCAGGTTCTTTTTAAAGGCTTAGAGTTATTAATCCCTTTGTATTATCCAACTCGAGACCAGGAAAGGTTTGGACTTGGTAATTTTAGTTTCTTAATATTATAATTTCCCCCCGTGGAGTTCTTGCGGATTTGGAAGGGCTTCCCTTTAGTTCTTTTAAATCTCCTCTCGACAAGCTTCCCTCCGTATCCCCAGCGTTTTGAGAAGGTGTGTTTTCTTTTTCCTCCTCGGTTTGAGAGTTATATTGAAGACCTCTCAAACTAATGAATTTTGACTCCCTTATCTTCCCACGCATCCGCTTCTCAGTGCTTCCCTTAAGGGCGAGCCTAACGACATTTGCCGGACCCTGGTTAAGAATTAGTTGTTTTTTTTCTCAGCCCCTCCCGGGCCCCCATTTTTTCTGAAAGGAGTCATTCTATTGCAAAGTTCTCCCCTGGAAAAGAACCCTCGAGGTTTATTTCACTCCGACTCCTGCCTTGAGAGTCCCCCCCCTCCCCGAGCAGGAGAATCCTCCGGGCTCGCTTTGACCCTTTTAAACAAGGCCTTCTCACACTTTCTCGACCAGCACCCTTTTTTTTCAAATGACTTCCCTTCCCCCGGCTATCTTCCCTTGTTGCGGAACAATGCATCTCCCCCACGGACTGTGCTCCCGCGTCCAGCTATTCTGCCTCCCCTTCACGTTTCTGACCTTCAAAAACCGCAGGCGTAACGAACCTAGCCAGACAATTTTCCATGTCCTACCCTTTTTTCTCTACTGTGCCTTTCTTCTTAATCTCCCCAATCCTCTCACCCTCCCTACAATGCAAGATCCCCCCCTTATTCTCGCGCCCAGTTTCTCATTTCGTCCATGGTCACTTCGCGACAACCTGACGCGACCCCTTCTTCGGCGTCGATGGTCCAACCCCTGCTAATCTCCCTGTCCTGATACTCCGACCTTTGGCCTGGTACTTTCAGTCCTTTCCCTCTCCGATACCATGAAGTATACCCCCCAGTCGGGAGATGTAAACTTTCCCCTTCGCGTCTCTCTGCTCCCCCCTTCTTCCGATAGTCCCTCTGACGCGGTCTAGAGACAATTTGTACATGGCTTTCACAACTCCTGAGTTCATTTTTTTTGTCGCCACATTCTTCTTTATTCCGTTTCAAGCCTAGCTTTTTTTCAGATGGGATTGCCAGACATTTTTTTTTTCGGAATTTTTGAAAGATCGTTTTTCCTTCCTTAATTCCCCATCCTAGGGACTAAAAGATACATTGCCCCGTCGCTACACACTTCCGTGACCTTCTTTCCTGGAAGGTAACGTTTTGCTCACTGGACTGTTCTTTTTTCCTTTCCAGTGCCCTTTTTCTCCTCTGGTATGGCTCCCCCATTCGTTGGTCCCAGCCGTTTTTAGTCCCATGTCCCTCCCTTTTTTGGCGATTTTCCCACATGAGAGGCATCATTCGATCCAGAATTCTCATTCGTGACCCCCCTTCCTTTTTTCACTGGCTCACCGTGAGTGCACGGTGCCGCTGCTTAGTTCCGCTTGAGAGGTGTCAACGTTTTTCTTTTTTCGATATTTTGAGTTGTCTTTCTGCTAATTTTCTTTCCTGTCCCCCAAGACTCAGAAATTCGATATCAATTGATGTGCGGCGCTCCTCTTGAATCCCCCCAGACTTTCCTGAACCTTTCCCCTGATTTTTCTTTTTCCTTGCAGAACTGTTGTTTCTGAAAGCCCTTCGAATTGATGAACGATCAATGCCTCTTCTTTCGCGTTTTGAATCTCCCTTCTGCAGACCCCCCCCGCGAAACCTTTGGCCAGTGTTTTTCAATTTTCCTGGAAACGTTTCCCTTTTTTGCGTTTGTCCGGGTTAATTGGAGAAAGTTAACTCACGTAGTAAAATTTTTTTTCTAGGGTCAAGTTTATCAAGTGACCCTCTCCTTCTTTGAGTCCCCTCCACAATAATTTCGTTCATTTCCCTTTTCACTACTGCAGACCTAGCGTAAGGAGGGCACCTTCCCTGTTCAGGTAATTTCGCTGCAATCTCCCTTGCTAGGCCGCCTCTCTCTCCTTTTCCGTTCCCGCTGAACCAGGTTCGCCGAGGATTCCCCTCTTCCGTGGACGTTTTTCTCCTCAGGTCCGCGGTTAATTTCCTCGACGATATATAACGCTTGCCGAGGGTTCTTTTTTTTTTCTTGTCGCGACCTTTCGTTGCCCTTTTTCCTTTCTGGGCTCCTTTCAAGCACACACTTCCCGCAACCCCTTCTGAACTTCTCCCGATGTAGCAAAGCGGCCGACGGTTTTTGGTTTGACACTGCGTGATCGTTTTTCGCTTCCGGGCTGTGTCAAGATGTTGCAAAGTCCGCTGAAATTCCATATATCTCCCTCACTTTTGATCTTCCCTGTCTTTTGACACTCCGTTTTCTCTGAACCCTCTAGTCTCCTCTTACCTTATTTCTAAAAAAAACTTTTTAATGAAGATGTGTCCTCGCGTTATTGGGGCCTCCCTGCAGAAATTCTGAAGTTTTTATTGTTTTCATGCAGATTCAAGTACCCCTGGAAAGGTTCCCTTAAGTGTACTCTCTATAGTGATTTCTTCAGTTCTTCCCTGATTCCCCTCTTAAGACTCCCATCAAGATTTAACCCCCCCACGGAGCTTTTCTCCGCGTTTAGACCATTCTTCATCTTTTTCTCAGATCCCGAGAGTCCTTTTGCGCTTTCCACCTTCGGCGCAGTGGATGAACTTTAACTTATATCCCTGACTCCCGCCTTTGAAGTCTTTGGCGAAGTTTCCCCCTTTACGACCAGTCGGGTCGTGCGACAATCGACTCAGGTCAGAGCCCGATTTTGAGCCCTTTGCCCTGATTCTCTTTGCTTCCGGAGTTTTCGCGCACGTCTCAGACTTTCCACGATTCGAGCAATTCGAGGTGTCCCCCCCCCCTTTTCCGTTCCAATAACCTCTCTCTTAGGGGGCAGTTTTGTGCTGGGTTCGATAACCCGGACATATTTCCTGAGACCTACGATATTATAAAGGTTTAGCCCCCCCATCCTTTCGGAGTTTCTTGGATATTGTTTGCTTTTCTGGTGCTCCGAATAATTTACCCAAACGCTGAGATCGCGCCAGATTTTCCCCCTTTTTTCTTCTTGCACGTACTTTTTCGAGACTCCCCTCCCCCCCCTACTCATTCTCTGAACATCTCCTGGCCCTATTTTTTGTTGTGAATGGATTATTTTCCTTTGAACCCCCTCTCCACGCCTTCCTCCCCCCCCCCCTGAGTTTTTTGGATTTATTCCCTTGCCCATTCAATTGCAGTCTGGGGGACTTCCTTTACCCCGTAGCGCTGCTTTCCTCGCTCATCCTTTCCTTTCCCCCTATTTTTAATTCCTTTTCCCCCCGAAGTCTTTTTATTTTCGTGACGAGAGTTACCAATGATCCGGTGCGTGTTTCTTTTTGCCTCCTCTTTTGAGTTTTATGACTTTTCAGACCCCCAGGTGTTTCCCCGAAAGGACTTGGGGACCTTGCTTTCGCCCCTTTTTCTTGAATTCCCCTAAAAGAGGCGCGATCGGGCCTCCCCCCTCAACTCTGTCGCCTCCCCTCCGGAGCCAGACCCCCGACTCAAACCCAAGCTCCCTCAGGGACTGGTGTAGACCTCCCCCACGCCTCCAGAGGTTTTAGCTTTCAAAGAGAAGCTAGAGCAGGAAAACTCTTCCATCTTTTTCTCCTTAACCCCCAAGTTTAGGGCACGTTTCCTTTGCCCTCGCGCACTCCCACATCTTTCACTACTTCCCTCGAACCTTAACTCGAAACCCCCTTTCCATAATTTCCATCCGGATCGGGTAATCCCATTTCCCCCTTTGGCACTCCCATCCGAACCAACCCCCTACAACCCCCCCCCTCCCACGAGGCACTTCGTAGGGAGATCCTCGACTTCTCTTCGTGAAAGCACACCACCCCCGACCCTTTGTCAGTCGTCTAGCGGAATCCACCGCCATCCCCCTTTAATCCCCCCCCCATTCCCTGAATCCCGAACCCGATATCGGTATCTACCCCCTACTCTCTCGCTCGCCTCAAGTATCTCCTTACGGCTTCAGTTTCTACTGTCTCACTCGATATAGCTCCGGATATTCACGACTTATCAGCCAGTCACCTCCATTTCTTACGGGGCGTATCCTGCAGACTAGAAACCTCGAACCCGAGAACCTCTCTGCCCGTCCTGCTGATCTGCGTTGACCCTTACCCCGAACCCACTGTATTGCTAGCTTGGGTTTTGATTGGGCTTTGACCCTTTTGCCTATTCCGTCTCGAGCAGAGCTGTCTTTTTTGCAATGACGATTGAACTCAGTGATCTAGGTTCCTTCCCAGGGGTCTTTCGGTTCCCCAACAGCCTTTGTTAAATAGGAGCAGTAACCCTTTTTCTTTTACAGAGGAGAAAGTCTTTCTTCAGCGCCCTCTTTTTGAGTGCCGGCTTTGCGCACTTTCACGGTTCTAGTTTATTATCATGACTTCATTCGTCTGCCCCCCCCCTACCATTTTTCGGTTTCGGCGTCTTAGCAGCTTCTCTTTTGCCTCGCTTGATAACCTTTCCCTTTCACGACCCGCTGGTATATTCCTCTGATCTTAATAGGATGGCTGCCACTTTATCGTCAGAGAATGTCTTCAGTAACTTTTCCTCTCTCTTTTACCCTTTTTGTTTCTCTCTTCCGTTCTCGCTCAACCCGGTTCCCCCTACTCTTCCCCTCATGCGGAGAGACCTTTAGCATTTGCTTGGTTTTCCTTTCCGTTAATTCTCGCGCTTCAGAGTTGCGGGCTCCTTAAAAGTTCTGGCCTTAACCATGGTGGACCTTAACTTTCAGGCGTACGTGAGGGGGGTCAAGACATCAAAAGATTTTTGCCACCACCCTCCCCCCCCGTCGAGTTGAACTCTTGAGAATCGAGCCTTCTCTTTCTCAGGGACATGCCCCCCTTTCCTTTGGTGTTTGGTCTTCTCTTTGGAGTACAATCGCCAGGTGTCCCCCCCTCTCTTTTGACTCGAACACTCCCCGTCCACGGTTAGCCCGTTTTTTTAAACCCCCTTTCCTCCCATTTCCTCGTTCCCCAACGTATCTAACCCTGATCTTTTCTGGAACAGCATACCCCCATGCTTCTCTCCGTTTCTCCCCATCCTTCGGTAATGGCGGTAGCCCAGAGTAATCTTTATGCACCTTTGATGAGCTATGGTAATAGACGTCAGCCTTCCTAAACCTCCTCAAGACGCGCATCCCCCGGCTTTTTCCCCCCCGGCGATTTTTTCTTTGACTTTCGTGTGACTTAATTAACCCCCTTTTTCTGGGGTCCCTTCTCTCGTTGAAGTCTGCCGTGTTTTTCCTAAGTTCCCCCCTCAAATTTTCCCCCCTCAACCTTGTGGGAATGTCCCCGAAAACCACGATCTTTACTCCGCGTTTCCCCCTTTTTCTTTACCTTCTTTTCTTTTGCATTTTCCTCCTGGACCCCCCCCCCCTTTTTCAAACGGGGAGAAGTCGTGGATATTTTCCCTCTCAGTCCCTTTGACCCCCCCTTCCAGTTACATGGCCCTTCCCCTACCGGTACCTGACGTGCCGTGAACCTTTTCTGCTACCCTCAATTTTAGAGTTCCTTGTCGGTCGAGATTGGAAAACTTTCCGGTTCTCCCCCTCCTTTTTCATTTGGTTCCCCCCCCCTCCAAGATCGGCCCTACCTGTCTTTTTGGGAGCCCCCTTTCCCCTCCCTGTAGTCTACGGACCTCTTATTAATCAAAAAGACTCGGGACCAAATATACCTTTTTACAATTGTACTTTTAAGCCCTAGGTGTATCCTCAACTTTCTTGTCTTGAGCCCCTCCTCTCAAACTCAAAGAACACAAAGATGATATGAAACCCGGTGGTCCCCCCGTAACTCCCCGACTGGGTCTCTATTTTATGTCCGAGAGAACCCGTTTTCCTTTCCTGGACGTTCGTTTAGACCCCCTTTCCTTCTCTTTCAGTTCATCTCGGTGGCGGCAGAACCTTTTTGCTTTTTGTCCCACCCACTAAACACCCCCCCCTCTTTTCCGACGAACCCTTTTATTCTCCCCTTTGATCCTCCCACCCCTCTTTGGAACTTTCTTTTTGATACCGTTTTAACTCGGGAATTTCCCGACCCCTAGAATGATCCTTTCACCCCCACCTTTGAATTTCTTCCTCCAGCTCCTTCCTTTTCTAGACGACCCGAGCCTCCGAGAGTGGTTTGTCCCATGACTTTTCCCAGACCTTAATTCCGTTCTTTCTTTGTGTGAGGAGTGAATAGTTCTTTTTAACTCTTTCCCGTAGGACTTTTCGCTCCTTAGATTTCCCAATTCGTCTCCTGTTGCGTTCACTTCCAATTTTTTGAATCCTGATGTCTTCTCCCCCTGTCCCGAAAAGCCTTGGACCCTGACCCCCCTGGATTTTCTTCTTGTTTGACCCTTGGTCCCTTCTGCCTAAACTTTTTTTTTTGGCGATTCCTTTTTGGTGGGTGAGCTTCAGCGCTTTCTTTCCGAGTTAGTGGAACTTTCCATTCCCTTTACTGATCTTTTTGTGGCTTCGCGCCCGTCTTTAATCTTCCTCCGTAGATGTAAAGAATTTTTCTCGGAACCTTAGGTCCTCCCCTCCAAAGTTTCCTTTCCCCTAGGAAGACGTCTAACCTTCTTAGCTAAGACCTCTTCCCTAGAACGTTTTCCCGGTAATGTCCTCTTCGCCCAGACGTTTTTTTGTGTTTTTCACCCAATTCTTTTTTTGTGTTTTTCTTCTCAATTTTTCCTGTAAGGGTTTCTACCTTTTTCGAACTTTCCCTTCTCCTTTTTCCCCTTTTGTTTTTTTGAGAGCTTTCCTTCCCTGCGCTTCCCGTGCCTATCGAGAGACTATTCTTTAGAATTTCCCCCCTCCCTCCTCCCCCAAACGTAAGGCCGCTTTCCCCCTTTTTTAAGCTTTCTTGTAAATGAGTTCCAAATTTTTGTGATCTTCCCTGGCCTCTTCGACTTTCTCTTTTTTCCATTACGCTCCCAGACCTCCTGGGCGAATTCTTCTTCCTCCCTTTAGTTCCTACTTCCTAGACCTCTTTCTTTTCAATAACAGGTTTTTCTCCCTTCTTCAAGAGATTTAAGTAGTCCCGTAGACTGTTTCCCCTTTCCCCCAGCTATGTCCCTTTTCTTCCCATAATATATATCTCCACAGCAGACTTCTTTTTCGGCCTTGGAACTTCTGTGAACCTTCTTGTTTGGGAAGTAATTTCGGTGATGCCTTCCCCCCCCCCCGTCCTGCCCATAGGCCCACGTAGCCTTTACCCCGCCTTCTTCCTTTCTTTAAAGTCCGATATAATGGAATTTAAGTCCTTGAGTACCTGGACGGTTACGGTGCTTTTTTTTCAGTCTTCCCACACTCGATCAGTGTCGTGAACAATCACTTTTTTTTTCTACCCCCTCTTGAAACGGTTCTTCCCCCCGATTTTCCTTTGGCCGGACTGCTTTTCTCCGGCAGAGTCCCTTTGGAATTTTAGGGACGTCCGCTCCCCCCCCCTTCTCGGACCCGACTCCCTTTAAACCCCCGAGTTGGCAGTTTTCCCGGGTTTGCTTTATGTGATGTTTTTTTCACAACCCTTTTTCTCCTCACGCATCCTTTTCCCCTCAAACTATCTTCCTGACTCTTTTCATATGTAGTCCCTCCACGCCTGCAAGGGATTTTCTACCTTCGACAAAGATTCGTAGACTTCCCACAAAGGAATTGGATGGACACCTTCTCGACCTCACTTTGCCTCAGATTACCTTTTCTGTGTCCTTACGAGCATCTTTCAGGTCAAGTACCTGGCAAAATCACCCCGGTCATCCCCGCCTCCCTATCCGGCAGTGGCGTCCCGTCTACTTTTAGCTGCTCTCATTTGTAAATTTCCCTTTTTTTCTTGCCTCCCCTTATTGAGCTGGACATTTAGCAGACCTCAAGATGTGGACTCTTTTTCCCACATGAGTCCGTTCCGCGAGTTTAAAATATTACTCCCCGCTTTCTTTCCCCTCTTTTTGTTTTTTGTTTAACTCTTATTATTATCACGGGAGACCTAAGTGCCCTTTTCTCCCTGGGTGAGCCCAATGGGCGCCTCCTTTCAATTGCTTCCCTTTCAACTCACCTTTTTCATCCAATTTTTTTCCCATGTGCTGAGGCACCCCCTCTCTCCGCGGAAGGCTCTCCCGGGTCTGATAACTGTCTGTACGCCCTAGACCAGCTTTTTGGAGACCCTTACATCACCTTTCTTTTTCCACCTCTTTAATACCCCCTGCGTAAGGGGTCCCAGAGAGACCTTCCCCCGCCTGGCCAGGAGTTCCTCCTTTTCCCAAAGTGTTCACCTCTAGCCCCTCTTCGGCTTCGTACGTCTTCCTTCTCTAAAGCCCTTCCGGAACGTCGGATGAACTGCATTAGAAACTATCCTTTTTCCTTTTTACAGTCCTCTTCTTTAAGACTAGTCAACCTTTCTTTTTATTGAATCGTTTACATTTCCTAATTTCCTGAGCCCGTCTGACCTTCACTTCCCCTGTTCTTTCCTTGTTACACCTTTTCACAAGGGAGGTGCCCTTCCCATACAACAGGACTTGTTTCCAGTATCTGACCTCGGATAAGCGAGTTCAATCCCCCGGTTATCTCCAGCCGTTGAAGTCATGACTTTCCGACCTGACAATCGTATCCCGTGACTGAAGTTCTTTTCTTTTGTTCTTTATAATTTTTCCCCAACATCCTTTTTTCTCCTCCAAGCGAAGTCGCCCCCGTTTCCTCTTCCTTTCTCACGCCCTGGTGCATTTTCTTCCCCCGTTGTGCTCCTCCCTTTACTCGCAGTCTTCCTTTTCCCTAAATATCACTGTGCCGACTTTTCTCACTTCAGATGAGGACTTTTTTTAATTCCTTTTGATCGAGCACGGGTGCCAGTGCTCCTTTTTTCCTTGGCCTCCTTTTGGTTGTCTCCTTCTCCTTTTTCCCAATAAGTCGCTTATCATAATCTTGTCACCTTCTTCAGACTCCCCCCCTTTCTCGACCGTAACCTTTTTCTTCAGATCCTTCGTCTTTTTTCTAAGCGTTTCGTTGAATGTTCCCTGCGCTCAACCTCCCCCCTCCTCCGCAAATGACCCTTCCCCCTTCTCCCCACCTGGTCCCCGTTTTCCTACTAGGCCTTTCTTTTTTTCCCGGAACCCCCTCCACACAGGAAGTAACGGCAACTTGAGCTCTTCTTCTCTCAGAGTGAGCCGCTCCCTGCTCGATCTTTTTTGTGTTGATATTTTCCCCACGAGGTTGGCTACAGACAGCTTTCCACTGCCTGCAGACCGGATCGAAGCTCCTGTTGTGCTGGACTCGTCAACTTCCCCCTTTGAGTACCAGGAAGTTAGCACTACAGACCCCACCGTGCGTTTGGGCAGGTCCGTCAAACAGTTTTCTCTATGAGGGCCCACAATGACTGAAGAGACCAACCATGCCTGGTAGCCTTATTTGTCCTGGGGGGTCCTTCAGACAAGGAGACCGTACGAAGGAGGGCGCCTAGCCCCCTTGGCGGCCGCCGGCTTTTAGTACAGACTTGCTCCCTTTCCGAGGCTATCTAGAGTAACAGGCCCTAGCTTTCTAAGAACTCTTGAGTAGAAAGGAATTATGAGTAGGACGATAAAACTTGTCCAAGAACCCGCTTGTTGGTGATGGAGGTGTGGGCTTTTTTAAGTATTCCGTAGTCAACATCACCCCACGTTCCATGTCTCCACCATGTTAGTTTCTCCCCGAAATAGCGCAGTCATGGTGTCAGCTCATTCCATGCACCGAGCTGTTGTTCCCAGTCAACGGAACCCTTCCTTAAAAAGGTTGCCGTCTTTATAGCCCTCCTCCAAATCCCATGTCCTTGCCAGTCACACCCCCCGAAGTTCTCCAGATTAAGGTCCTGGACCCGTCCTTCCCAAGTAAGGGTCCCGAGGGACTCAGGCTCACTTAAGCTAAGCTTAAGTTCCCCCAAATAGTGGTAAAAGTCCGGAGGTTTCTCTGCGTTTCGCCGCTTGAGTGTTTCCTTAACAGCAATTTTCCCTCTTTAGTCAGATACAATTCTGACCCACCCTATTTTCCAAACGCCAATCAAGTTTTTTTCTTCTTTCTTTTCTTCACCATTCAATGACCGACTCTTTCCCTGAGTCATCTTAGAAGCCCCCCTATGACCTCCCGTTTCCCCTGGATTTGATATACCATAGGTAGGGCGGTTTTTCTGAGCCTTTTGTCCGGTTCCACGCCAAAGATGACATTTTCTGTCCTCATTCCTCTTCTTTTTTCTCGTTGCGCTTCTACCTTTCTTTTATCCCTTTTGCAGATAACTGTCACGACTTACCGCCGGGACAGTTCCCTTTCCGGTGCCTTCTTTGCGGATCTCCCGTGGCGTCGCCCCGATAACTTTCTTCTCCTTACCCATTTGCCTCGAGCTTTTACCTTCTGAGGACTCCTCCCCGAAAGTCCCGTTCTTCCTACCTTCATCGTTAGGCGTCCTTTTTTTCCCCAGTCTTTGAATGGTCCCCGTCGACTTCTCTGCTTTTGGTTTTTTAGCTTGAATCTTGGGAAATTTGTCCCTCAGTTTTATTCACCTCCCTGACCAGTCCCTTCCTTCCCAGGCCTCTCTATCGACCTATCGACTCATAGCTTTCTTATTCTCTGTCCTCCTTTTTCAGTCTCGACCGGCCTTTTTCTTCAGCACCTTTCATGAAGGCGTCCTTCTTGACTTTTTACAGTCCTCGCTCATAGCGTGGCGTGGGTCGGACTTCTCTCTGAGTGGATCCATCCCCCCCCCTTTTTACTTTTAGAAGTTAGACTCCCCCCTTCAGTCCGTGTTGCCACCGATGCACTTGTATCCTGTGGCCTCCCGAAGGGTACATTCCCTCCTTCCTCTAGTTCGACCAGCCTTCTAAAGCTTTTTTATTGTCTCCCTTGTCCGGCAGTGAGTACAGTTTGTCCCGACAGCCGCTCCCAGGCCCCCAGAACACCTTCTCCCGCCATTTAAGAATGCCCCGTCGCAACAGATTCCGACTTTGGTGATTAGAACCTCTGTATTCTTATCTATTGGAGCTCGGCGGCCCCTGCAGATTTTTTTATCTCCTTTTATTCCCTCAGCCGAGGTTTCTATCTCTTTCCTAATACATACATTTTGAATCCGATCTCAGGCCCCAATTAATTGCTCCCAAAATATAGCTCCCCTTCTCTCGCCGCTCCCTTTCCCCCTCCTCCCTTACCCACACCTCCGTACCGCTTGTTTCAGGTATAATGTTATTGGTTCATTTCTCTTTTTTCAATTTGAAGTTTTTTTTGTTGGACCCAGCGTGCATTCCCCTCATTTCGAGGGCTTCTTTTTCCTTCCTCCCCTTTAGCTCCCCGGTTACATACGCTGGATTTTCTATTCAGCTCTTATGGTGAATACTTTCCACGCTCTTTCTATTGGGAACCACTCACAGGGACTCCCGTTTCTACCCCCTTTTTTTTATTTTTTTTTGTACCGTATGCCGCTCCATTCTAGGAATGTTAACCGTTTCTGATGCTTTCGGCGCTTACTGTACTCTCTCTGTTTCCCAGTTTTTCAGCGCTAAGGCTTCCCTTGGCTCATTTCCTAGCCTTTCCCACCTTGTACCCCCTAAGCTTTTTTTCTTGACTTTTCTTTTTCTGACATTCGACATGTTATCGTCTGGGAGACTCCATGATTTCCCCAGTCTTTTCAATCCCAGGGGGTCAATTTTAGAACGGCAATTTTGACTACTCCCTCCAGCCCCCAGACCAGTCTTGGATTCCCCTCGAAATTTTCCTGAAGCTCTCCATTTCGTTTACGGCGTAGGTCTGAATTCCGGTCCGTTTTCCTGTGCCCCTCCTCATATCTTATTTTCGAAACTGTAAAAGTCCTGGTCCGGAAGTTTTGTCCCCCCCCTGCCTTTTAGCTTTTCCCCCCCACAAGATGTCTGAGTACGCCGCGGCTTTTCCCTCTCTAAATTTCTTATAAAACGCTTTGCATCGATATTTTTCCCCCTTTTCGGTTCTGCGTTTGCTTCCTTTCCCACATGAGAATTCTCGACAGCTTGATTTGACAAATTTCCTTTCCGGGCCGATGGATCTCAGGTATTTAGCCGGGAGTTCCTTTACCCCCTCCTGCAACGTCTAGCAACCCCCGGCGTCCTCCCCCCAATTCTTACCGAAAACCCCCTTGAGGTAGACAACGGATTCTCAGAGGGGGGGCTTTTTCCACTCGTTTCCCCTCCTTTCACGATTTCCCAGAGACTTTCTTTATCAAAATCCCCTATCAAGCCTCGACATGCCCCCCGTTTTTCCCTACGTTGTTATTATAAGACTTCACTTTCCTCTGGCTTATCAGTTCCGAGAGAGAGCGTACCCGCGCGTCGGGTACCCAGAAGATGTATTTTGGCCGATTTTTCCTGATCCGCTCTTGACAAAGTAGATTTACCGCGACGGTCCCCCCGGTCGTTGGGACCGGGTTTGTACTTGTATACTTTCTTAACCCTTTCTCGTTGAGCTTTTTTGTATCCCCCATTTCGTTTTTTTCCCGTTTTAATTTGGATTTTCAGATTCCAAGACTTCCACGTTTTCCCTTCCCTTTCCCCTGGCCCTTTTCCTTTCCCGGTTTTTTAGAAACCTTTCCTTATTTCGAACGCGTTGCGATTGTCCTTTTAGGACTTTTTCTTGGCTCATTCTTTTTTGTCCCAGCCCTTCCCGGCTTTCTTCCCCTTAGAATGACTTCCTTGGGGCTCGTACCATCGCACGCTACTCCCCCCCTAAGTGATGTTCCCCCCCTCTTCAACTCTTTACCACCCCTTTATATTGGATCCCCCCAACTTGTCACCGGATCTTCCATCTAGAGTATGGACTTTGCCCCGTGAACTGATCTCTTTTAACCATCCCCTTTTCCATATTACGGCGTCGCAAATTCGCTCTCCCCCACCCGTCGGCTCGGAACGTTTATGGATCTCAAATAGGGGTTCCGATTAAAATTCCTTTTCTTCCTTGCAGTCCCTTCTCGGACTTAATAGTCTGTCTCACAAACAAAGTCACCGTCTCCTTTTCTGTAGCGGCCCCCCTTTGGAAATTTTTTTTCAACCCTGTGTGAAAATTGTTCCTCCCCTTCTTTCTTCCCTGCACTTTTCCTTTTCCTGTCTTAATGTTTGCCCTTTCCCCCGGTTCGCCCTCTTTTCTTCCGTTTACATTTTCCCCAGGTAGCTCGATCCTTTCTGAGGCTTTTGTTTTTTTCGGCCAACGCTGTCCAGACATGTCGAGCCTTAAATTTTTCCGATCTTTTTAATTTCTCGTCCTCGTCTCTGTTGGCATTCCTGTTCTCTGGGGGACTTTAAGAATTAGGCCTTTCCCTTCTCCCCACTTCTCCCCCCCCCCTTCGTGCAGTTTACTGAACGTTTTCTCTCACTGGGAACAAGAGCCTTCCCCGATTAAACCTCTTCTCGCTATTCCTCCCGAGTCCCTCTCAAGCCTTAGGAGGCTATCTTCTTCTGATGACTATGATTTTTTTGGAACAGTGCACTCTCTTCCCAAGTCACTTTTCCCCTCCCTATACCCTCTTCTTTCCCTAATTGTTTTCTAGGATCTGCGAAACGTGACTTCAGTTTCTACCCCCCCTTTCCTTTTCCCCCCCCCCATACTGCATCCTCGAATCCCGTCACGGTCGATCTTTTCCCCCTTTTTCGTTCTATCTCCCCTTCGAGTTTCCTTCGTTTCCTTTATTCCTCTTTTCTTTTTTCAATCTTTTGACCTTTCTCCACCTTCCGAAACGACCTCGGGCCCCCTCTATACATGCCCTCTTTACGGTAATTTACATGCCGGGCCTTTTTTTACGAATGATCACCCCTCTTCCCCCCCTTCCCACGGCGACCTTCCGATTGTTTTTTTCGAATTCAACTGAGCCTGGTCATTCAGTTTTTCCGTCCATTGTAAGCCGGTTTGTTCTGAAGAGCAGTTGGTCGTAGTTTCCTTTTTACCAAGCAATGACTTTGACGTTTTCCCCTTCTGACGTCCTCAACTAACTCCGCCCCCTGATTTTTCCCCATTGCAACCGTACCCAGCTCTTGCCTTGCCTGACTACCTTGTCCTTTCACACTTTTTCTTTTTGTTTTTTGCTCTCATGGGACCACTAGTCTCCACACATGCCAATGTTCCGGATTTTGTTTTCCCGACTCGATACGGACAGTGCTACAGTCAGACTTTCTTGTCCAATGTTTAACCCTGATTTCTTTTTTGCGCACCCTTAGATAAGTTCCGTCTCCTGCAATTTCTCTTTCGGCCTTTTCCGCTTTTCTTAGCTCCCAAGCTAGTGATCCGAAGCGAGAGGTCTCTACTTCTTTACCAGTGTTTGTTCTCTTTTCCCCCCAAAGGTCACTTGACTGGCTTCTTGAAGTTCTTCCTACACAGACGATTTTGTCTGCTCTTTCCTTCTTGCTTTCTTGAGTCTCTTCCCACCTCAAGATCACTGTACGAAATTATAAACCCATCCCCCCCTTATTTGTACGGAGGCGTCAATTCTAAATACATATACTTTTGCCCTCTGCGTTCCATGGTACATCTCCACTAGTGCCTTCTTTTCTCGCCCTACGCCCGGTAATGTTCCCTTTTATTCGAAACAGATTTAGTCTTGATCTGAATTCCCCCTCAGAAGAAATTTCCAATTTCTTCACCTTCTCCCCGTCTCCCTTTAACGGACAAAGGACCCTCCTCCCCACCTAACCCCCCTTGAACTTCCCTTTTCCTGCTTACTTATCCTGTCAACTCTCAACCTGGATTACTCTATCGGGAAGTACCCCGCTGTTCTTAAACTTCTAAGGTTTTCCCAACTCTTATCGCTTCCCATAGTTTTCCACTACAATGGAGGAGGCCTTTTACCCCTTGATTGTCCGCGCGTCCAATTTGAGCACCCGGTTCTCTTTTACTCTCCCATCCTCGAACATGAGAGTCACATCCCAATCCCTCAAAGTATAAAGGGGCCCCCGTGACCAACCCCTCCCTCCTTTCACAATTGGATTCGATTCCCCCGTTTGAGTTTCCCTCTGCCCTATCGGGTAAACTTCATTCTTTCGACTGAAGACCAATAAAGTCCCCCTTTTACACCGCTTATAGTGTACCCGGAACTCATTATGTGAGAGACCTATGTTTTATTTTGTATTAGACTCTAACGTGCTTCCTTCCCGCGGATAGTCTTTCCCTAGACCAATGCTCTTCGAAGCTATCACCCCTTCCTCCTTTCCGAGTTTATATCTAGTGGGTCGATTTCTTCCCAAACTGTTTTTCCTGTATTTTCGGCCGCCAGCGTCCCCCCCCCTGACCCCTTCCCCTTCTTATCGAGCAGGTCAAGGTGTCTAGCTTTGAGGTAAACGAAACTCTTGGCTCTCTAATCCGGCTTCCTCCCCCCCTCCTCGTTCCTGACGATAAATTAGCCTCCTTGAATAGTTTTTAATTTCCGTCGCCTTATCACCTTGAATCAGCAAGTCGGCCACCCTCCCTCTCCCCCTTTTCCCCCCTAGCGTGAGGTTGCACCTTTCCCCCTTCTAGAATTTCCCTTTGACTTTCTCTCTTTGTCGTTTGTTTGAGGGGTATGACTTAATCTTGTATTACCCGTTCAAATACGCCGCTCAAGTAGCTTAGGTAAAGGGGTGGTGGGGGCTGGAGGCTCACTTCCGATTAGAGGATCTCTTCCGTGTATTCCTGCTGAAGGTAACGGCCCAATGCAGTTAAATGAGTAGATTGATTCCCTTTTCATCCCTTTTCACCCCCCCCCCCCAACCCGTTGGGGACCGTGTTCCACCTTCGGCCTCGTCATCCCCCTTTGATTGAATCCAGGAGTTGAACATCAGAGTCAGGTCATAAGCCCCCCCCTCCATCAACGTCCTTTTTTTCTTGCTCTTATTTTTAGAGACGCAGTATGTAGGTTGGAGAGAGGCGAAGCTGAAGGCCGTGACTCGAAGCTTCTCCTGGATCCCTCGTTTTGCCCACTGATACTTTTTGAGTTCCCCCCGACCACTTGTACTTACGGCCGCACCTTTTAATCTCGCCGTTTTCCTCGTCGTCCTCGCATAACTCTGGTAATGGTAGTGGTATCGCCTTAGAGAATGTTCCTTACAGTTCTAAGTTGCTTCTGCGCGGCAGCCGTCCGCAACGCCTTCCCCCATTCCCGTAGCATCAAACGCGGCGCCGTGTTTCTAATAAGATGAGGAATCCTTGAGGCCAGCTGTCGCACAGCGCCTGACGTTGGGGTAGAAAAAGACTGTCTATTTGAGGGGAGCTGAGGCGCCCCGAGGGAGCGGTGCCCCCGCGCAGTTTTGCAACGTAAGGGCACTAGTTCCTCCGATGAA
>Ga0179593_1341472_pt1 | contig 20844 bp, 18 predicted proteins | sample CZODoug2_1_08_16_FD_185931 | JGI IMG/M metagenome (GOLD analysis project Ga0179593, IMG submission 185931) | Vadose zone soil fungal communities from Angelo Coast Range Reserve, California, USA - CZODoug2_1_08_16fungal (PacBio error correction) | ecosystem: Environmental > Terrestrial > Soil >... | reverse complement strand
CTTGCTTCATTTTTCCGTTCTTCTTGTGGGTTGCCTTTTTTTTTTTTGCTGGGTTCTCCCATCTTTCTATATGGAGAGTCCGGCCCCATATACAAGAGCAAAAGCCCCCTCCGGCATCCGCCCTTCCTGCAGAAATCTTGGCTCGGTTCAGGTTTTAGATTGTTTTTTTGATCACCGACATTTTCCCCTACTGATGTATATGTCCTCTTTGTGCACTCAAGGTCATTCTTCCCTTAGTTTACGCCGTTTTTGCAAGCAGTTTTTCACCCCATGGTTTTTCTTTCCCCCCCTTGTGGCCGTTGGATCGCAACAGCGAAGTCCCTTTCCTTTGTAGATATCCCTGGATACGTTTGGCCTCCGGGAGCTTCAGCATGGCCTTTGGTTCCCACTTTTCTAGCATTGCCCTTCTCCTCGGTTGCGTGGTCGATGTCGTATTTTGTCTACCGTTGCCCCGGTAACTTGACCAGGTTGACTCTGATCAAGAGATTTCCTGTCCACCAACCGCACGCCATTCTTATGCTCAGATCTCCTGCCCAGTTCTCTTTTTTTTTTTCACACCTTTCCTTTCCCCTCGGCTTCGATCTGAACGGTCAATATCTTAGTGATTGCATTTTCCGAAGTCCCGGGACCACCTGATGTCTTTTCCCACCTCCTGTGACCTTCCCTGTTTTCTTCCCTCGAGTGTGGGTTTGTCTCATAAGAGTCCCTTTTCCCCCCTTCATCAAGCCTCGCCCCGGAAACTTTGGTCGGAGATTTCCCAACCGCGTTGTCAAACATCGGACATCTCAATCACGAATTCAACTTTCACACTTTCTTCCTGAGTGGTGAAGAAGCTACACAATTCCCGGTACTTGTGATGCCACGGCTGGTGCCAAGGCTTTCGGCCTCAAGAAACGGCCTCATCCAGCCGAAATCCACGCCATTCTCCTTTCTCTCCGATAACCAGATGCCGGCTTTTTTTTTACGAAGGAGCCCTTCTTTTTTTTGCTTTTTCAGAGCGGATCTAACACGCTTTAGAGGTCTTTTTTTTTCTTGGAATTTCCTTCCGTTTTCGTTCGTCCTGCGCATCTATTTGAGGAAGGTGAATGGCAGTATAGGTTCTTTTTCTGTCCGTCTAGATTCTTGTGCGCGATTCCCCCTGTTGCCTCAACTCCCAGAATTAGTACTCTTCTTTCCCGTAAGCTGCGAAAGTAGATGGTTTTTTTTTTCCCTAGTTTTTTCACCGGTCCCAGTTTTATGGTTTTGTCCCCCGCCGGTTATTTTCTTTCCATTAGGATAGCCAACAGATCAGCCCTCGGTTATAGGAGAGACGGCCTGTGCCGTTGTTCCGCTTCCTAGACGCCGGTTTTTCTGCCGCAACAGTTCCGTCTTTCTTGCGAACCGGTCGGACCGTCCTCCCCCTCCACCTTTTTGTTGCATGTGGTCGCGGATTAGGATCGTTTCGGTTTTTTTGAACTTCTGTAGTAGCCAGGCGGCCCGCCCGGGTCCCAGGTATTTGGAAGTAGCGGCTTTAATTAAATGTCAGCGACGCTCTTTCCCAGTCTGTGGAGTCGGCGCCTTTTGAGAAGACCCTTCTCCCTACTCCCGCATGCAGCGATCCCCTTTCCGCAGCAGCGAATTGGTTTGCTTTAGACGAAAGCTTCTCTTTTAGTTCTGACGATTTCCCTCCCCCCCTTCTACTGATTTCGAGAAGTCCGCAGTTGTGTCTGTGTTGGCGGACAACAGGAAATTCTAATGCCCGCCGTGGGATTCCCGAGGCCCGATCCCAGCTTTTGCTCCTCTTCCTTTCCGAGATGCGCGCCTGCCGCGCGCTGCTTTTCCCTCGTCAGCCCGGTGGAACGATTTTTTTCTTTTCCCCCAAGCTTTTTTGAATTTACCTTGATTGAAATTTGCACGTGCCTTTGCAGTCCCTGCCGCGGCCACTCCTATCCAAACGCTTTTTTTTCCCTTTGCCTCCCCTTTTCTTTTTGTCAATTGCGATATCCCAGATACCAGCGAATGCTTTCTTGCCGCTTTGCCCATGGCGAGACCAGCCTGGCGGCCAGATCTTTCCTCTAGGGTTGAATACCCATAGTCTCCTTTCGATTTTTCTTCCCCTCTGCCGTAGCTGACACGCCCCGCGCTGTCAATTTCTTCGTACCCGGAGCGGAGTGAGCACTCGGCAAGTCCCGGGGAGTATCTATCTCTTCAAGTGTCTTTCTTTCTGACTCGCCCGGTGACTTTTTGGCCTCCTCCTGTACGAGAGTTATTGCTTTGTTCCGGTGATTTTCCTTTTCCCCTTCCTTTTCTCTGAGGCCTTGCTGGATTTCTCTTTATTCGTCCCTTATCGACGGACTCTTTGACGCTGACGGCTGGTCGCGCCTTTTTCTGAGTTTCTGACAGGCAGGCGCTTTTCTCCTTCCTCCCACCACTTCTGCAGCGTGATTTTCTGCGCGTTCCTTTTTGTATAGTTCGTGATTTTTCTTTTTTCGGACAACCTCCCCTGTCTCTTCATCGTTCCTTTCTTGAACAACTCCCCCTTACCTAGGAGGTGGTCACAGGCTTTTTTCCGATTGGATGATTTTCACGCTTTACGTGCGAATGAGTTGCTCTGTGCCTGTTCCCTTTCTCTTTTGCGCATCGAAACTGGATGGCGCCAATTTTTCCCCCAACTGGTCTTTCGTTTGCCGGATTCCTGTTAGCCACATCCAGCCGCTTTCCCCATGCGATGATTGTTTTCTTTAGAGCCTTTTTTCATACTTGAGGAGTCCTCTTTTTGTGACTTCCTTCTTTTTAATATTTTTTCGTATTTTTTCCTGAAACCTCCTGCCCTCTAGTGTTGACAGTTTCTAAGGTAACGAAACAGTTTTCCGTTCTTACGGCCGTTCTTCATACATCTGAGGTATTTCCTCTCACTCCAGACGACTTGAATCCCCTCCCCAGCTCCATCTGGGCGCGGTGTTTTTTTTATAGGCCGGGCCTCCGTTTTCCAATCCCTTGAGGACATTTGTCGTGCGGGCTTTCTCTCTCTTTGGTCGGCCGGCAGCTGACTCGTCTCTACCGCGGACGTGCCTGATTGGTGGCTCAGCTCCTTTTTTGTTCATCTAGACGCGGCATGGGTCTCGCCCCATTCTCTTCTTTGCTTCTGATCACAGGAGATCTTCTTCCCCCCCCTTCGACTTTCGTTTTGCAGATCTTCTTATTTCCTTTCGCTGCTTGGGCGTGCAGGCGGACGTTGGCGCTTTTGTGCTATCGCGCTGACTGTCCCGACTGGCGAATCGGAGTCACTTTTCCATGCCACCTTCCTTGACCTTTTTCTTAGGTATTTCCACTTTGAACCCCTCCTCCCCCGCCCGCCTCCTTTCTTAGGAACTCTTCTTCCTTCCCTGACCGCTCCGGCGCTTGATATCGGCGTCAGGTATCCCCGGAGCGGTGCTGGTTTCTTCTTGATTTCGGATTTTGCTGGTTCCGGTTTGTGGGCAAGGAAGCCGTCCGCCCTTTGCCATAACTTTCCCTTTTTTTTACTTTTATTTTTCTTTCTGTGAATTCGTCATCCTGTCCGGATTTGGTTAGACGTTGCCGCTCGCACCCTTTTTCTTTGGGCTTGAATTCAGGTTACATTGCGGTTTTTTTTTGTTTTGTCCCCACTTCCCACACACCCCCGGCTTTCTTTTCCTTAGTTTTTGTCGCCTCTCGGGCTTCGATGAACTCCTTTTCCGAATAGAACTATGACGGCTTTCAGTTTCCTGCATCCTTCGACTTTTCTTTCCCAGGTGGTGGACACGAAGGCGTTCTTGCTATCGAGCCTTCCTCCTCTTCTTGGTTTTTACTCGGCCTTTTTTCGTGCTTCTTTTTTTTTTCCCTTTATTCCCTCGGAGTTTGCGCCCTTTCTGGAACCACATCGACCCCCTTCCAATTCCGATTTGAAGCGGGCATTGGGTTTGCTTTCCAGGCATTGCGTGCTGCTTCCCGCCCGCTCTCTCTTTCTGCCCTCCCTTATCTTTGAATCTTTCTTTATCGATCGTTTGGCCGCTCGACTTTGTCTCCCTGCCCCACTGCGCACTCGCCTGTGTGGTTCCGCCCAATCTTTTCCCTGATAGTGTGTTGGCTGAACTTTCCTTTTTTCTCACCCAGTGTTAAACTTTGATCTCCATGGGTCTCAGCTTCTCCAGCTCTTACAATGTGATTTTCCCGTCGGGCTGTCCCTTCGCGGCGGGTTTGTTCTCTTTTCGGGGCCTGGGAAACCTATTCGCCATTTCTAACCAGACCATCGAAATTCATTCCCCCCTCCTGAACCTTCTCCCCCAAATTCTAAGGCGTCGTTTCTTCCTCCCTCTTTTTGTTTTCTCTAGATTCTCAGACCTATTTTTTGGCGACTTTCTTTTTTTTTTTCCCGTTGCTATTTCGGATGTTCTTTTTCTTTGCCACTTTGAGTATGGTTGACCGGCCCACATAACCGTTTTTCAAAGCAGCCGCCTGATGCATCCCTGGCTTCTGACCCATCCCCCTTTCTTTTGATGTTTAATTTGATTTTCCCCCCCGACCTTTTACGCTTTATTTATTTCCGCCCTTTTTCATTATCAAGGTTCTTCTTCTTTAATCCTTTTTTTTTCTATTCTTTTCCAAGGAGTTGTGTCTCATTGCTTTGGGCCGTTGGCTGCACCGGCTTTTTTTTCAATTGGACGGATGGCTTAGCACATCGGATACTTTGCTCTCGGCGTGGCTCGTTCTTCCAGACTCCGTTTCCTCCTCGACTTGAAAAATGCGCGCCGTCTTTTTCTTTTGTCGATGTGAGTTTGCCTGAACCCCTCCCTTCTGACCGGTGAACATCCCTTTTCTTCATCACCCCTTAAAACACCGCCGCCCCGAAATAGTTCCCCTAATTCCCGACTTTTCGTTGTGTTTTTGCGTGCACAAACCTTTTCCTTTTCTCGAAGGCTTATAGAAAGCCGTATTTTTTTTTCTTTTCCTCCGGGCATTTGAATTTTCCTTACACGTTCCCCATGCTTACCACCGATGTGACCCCATTCACCACTTGGGTTTTTACTGTATTGGGCTGTCCTTAGCGCCCCTCAACATGTCAAATCTACGTCCCCTTCGTTTATTGTTCGTCCTGTTTTTTGCAACCTTTTCGTCGTCACCCCCCCCCGTGAACCCTTTTCTTTGACGTTTTCCCTTCATTGTAAACCTGGACCAACCCAGGCTAGAAGCTCCCTTCACTTCCCTGATCAACTTCTGTTCCCTCTTACTTTTGCCCATACGGAACTGTCCTTCCATCCTTACATCACGCACCTTCGCTTGGCCCCATTCTCAAGACAGATGTTTGGGCTTTCTCCTTCCCTTCTGACGGAGCGGTTCTTCGGACATCGTCTTCTCATCCAAACCAGCGCGGGCTGCGGCTATTCGTTTTTCTTTTTCGTTCGACATTTGCGTCCTCGCCATGTCGAGGAAGGTTGGCATGTTCCCCTTCCAGGGAAATTTGGTCGGCTCTATCCTTAGCGATCTCAGTTCAATCACGCTTCCCCTCCCACAGCGTTTTCAACCAGAGGAGTAAACTTTTTTTTTTTCAAGTCGTTGTGTGTGCCGCCCTGGCTCATGTATCACCTTCCCTCCTGATTTTTGACTTCTTAGTCCGCTGGTTTGTCTTCTTTAAATGTGCGCTCAACGACAGTCTCCTTTCCCCCCTGTTCGGTCTTTTTGGTTTAGTGCCTTTACCTTGTCGATCTATCCGTTTGTTCTCTCAACAAAGCCACTGCCGGAATGTGCGCCTCTTCCTCGTCCAAAGATCAACAGGCTGCGTATTTCCTTTTTTTGGTAGGTCTCCCACTTATCGTCTCTTCTGCTCTGCAAGCCATCGATGTTACAGTCCTTTCCTGCCCCCGAAGGGTCCTCTTTTCAGGTAGCGTTCTTTTTTCCGTGCAGTGTACTATCGGGCTACGGACGTTGGCGACAAAGGGCTAATAATGGGATTCAGCAGCGAGTCACCGCTCGCCCTCCTTCCTTTGTGCTGTGTGGCCGGACTGCTATTCCATTCCCCCCTCTCTCCTGATGTCCGAGAAGCCGGTGGGTTTTGGCGGACAAAGGAAATCCGGCTTCGACGCCCGACTTGTCACTTGAAACGAAGGCCCCAGCGTTCTCTTACCTGCCCCTCCGTTAGCCATGCGAGGCCGATATGCGCCCAGGGATAGATTTCTCGCCTTGTGGCTCATCCCCTCGTGCCCCTCCGATAAGTGTTTATTTCCCTTTTTGAATCTCCCGTTCCTGCGTGCCCGGACAGGTTCCTCCCTGCTGCAACGTTAACGTTCGGTCGACCCCTTTTCGGCCCACGATAGACCGACCCGCGTCTTTTTATTTCGGCACTTTGCCCCTGTCTGTTTCATTTTTTTTTTATTTTGGTTTTTTGTTGTCCCTCCCTTAGGCGGGAAGCTCGTTCCGCAGGGCCGTGAATAACAGCCCTTCTCCATACTTCCGTTTTATGGCGGCGGTCAGCGCTGGCCGCTAATGCCACGTTCCCACGCGCTGTCGCGCCGTAACGCTGGTTGACCACGACGTGCCCCTCTTCTTTCTTCTTCCCTGTTGTTGTTTCTTCTCGGCTACGCCCGGTGATGGGTTGCTACCCGTTTCGCCCTGTACGTGCGTCGTGCAGCGTTTGTTTGGACGGGTTCACCCATCACACTCCCCCCTTTGATTAATCCATCGACGTGCTTTCCTCTGTTTTTTATATATATCTTGAGTCTCTTGGCCTCCTTCGTTCTTTGATCTCTTTTGCGCTTTTTTTGAAGCGATGGTCTTGTCTATCGGGCCCCACTTTCCAAAACCGTTTTTTTTACTGTTATTTTTATCATGCTGCCTGCGGTTTCCTGATCTTGCCGTTGGAAATGGCAAATTCACACTTTTTTCTCTCTGACAATGCCGATTGAACTACCACACCATTATCTCTTCTTTTCCTTCCTTGGACGATGAGCCACATTAGATTTATCTTCCTCTAGTTCCTAGTGATCGAAACGGGTTCAGTAGTGCTAATTCTTTGCTCTCTCACGTGGTTTATGACTGCCCTGTTCACAACCCACATGGTATTGAATAAGATTCTTTTTTCCTGACACCTGACCCGTACTTCTTTGACGAATCCAGCTGACTTTGTTCATGTTTTTTCCCTCATCCTTTCTTCCTTTTTTGTTAGACAGCCACTCTTCTTTGAGTTTGATTTCGTGCGTTTTATCGCGATGGGTATGTCTTTTCTGCCGCCAACTCCCTCTTTTGTCCGCAGAGTAGAGGCATGGTCGTCTCTTCGTGGTTCACCCCCTACTAAGGCAGATTGTGCGCATATCGAGTTCTTGTTTTGAACTCCCAGTACGTTCTATCCCGGGGTTGTACGATTTGGGCTGCTTGGGGCGCGGTTGTTTGTTCAATGTGTGGGTTCTTTCCCCTCCTTTTCTACAATTGCCGAGGAATGTTTGTGATGACTGCCTTCATCTCTCGTTCCTTTCCCTCCCGCTTTTTTGAATTGATTGATCTCTCGCCCTTGGCATCGATCCCGCTGCGTCGGGTCTCCTTTCCCCCTCGCGCGGTGCTTAGCCCCCCCCTTTTCTTTCCCTCTCATTAGTGGAGGCCCACCCCTTGTGCCATCTTTCGCCCTCTGCTGCTTGCTTTTTTGTTTTTTTCACTGGGCTGTTGGACAGGCATTTGTACTCCCCATGGGCGCCTTGTGGCGCAGATCGTCCCTTTCTCTTTGAATTTAGAACCGCTCGTTTGATCTTTTTGATCAATGCCCCGCATGTCGTCATGTCGCCTTTTACCTAGGTGCGTGAAACATGCGTTTCTAACACATTTTGCCGCAGGTCACTGGTTCGTTAGTGTGTCTCCTCTCTTTGTACCCGTAACTCTTTGTTTTCTTCTCTTTCTTTCCGCCCTTCACCCTCTGTCTGAAGGGTGATCTGTGCCACGTGTCGTGTTTGGTTTTCGGTGATACCGTGGGGATGTATCTTGTCCCCCCGTCCATTTGTTCACCAGCCGTGCATCCCCGACCCTTCTGGCTTACGTTTTAAATGGTTTTTCCAGGTTTCTCTCTGCCTTTCGGATGTTTTGCCGGTTTTTTTTCGTCAGAGCCGTCTTTCCTTTCACTTCTTTGCAGGGTTGGAAAAGATAGATTCGGTACGCTTTCTCTTCTTGCACACACTCGCATTCCCAATACTCACCCAGTTATTTTTTCCCCCATGTCCTTTTTGAGTCCATTGTTTTCCCTTTTCTGATCGGAACCTTCCTGATTTGTCAGAAGCACCCTGACCTTATTCAGATCCTCACACTTTTCTTGGCCCTTTCAAGTTTTTTTCTCACATCCAGGATCGCCCGTGGCCTCTGGCTCTTCCTTTTCTTCCTTTATTTTTTGTTGCTCTGCGTTTCGGTCTTTCGGTCCTTCCCTGTTCTCTTCTCTATGCGCCCAGACTACATTTCCCCCCCTACCCTACGCGGCCGGGTGTGCTCTTTCCCCTTTCTTCAGTTAACTGTTGCTCTCATCCCCCTCTGTGCGAGCAGCCCGTACTCTGTTTTTGTTTTCTTGAATGAAGCCCGAGTCCGCTCCTTTCTTACCCCCCAGCGACTTTCGATCCCCCCAACCTTCGACGTCTTCAGTGGGTTTGCTCAGCTTTTATCGTTCCTTTTGACGATCGGGGCCTCGAATAACTGGACGCTGGTGAGAGTGGCTCCCTAGCGGCTACCCCCTCTTTTCCTTTCCCCCTTGCGGATTAGTACCGTCCTTTGAGATCCGGACACCCGCTTTTTTCTCCATGCGTCTCGGGCCCAGCCATTTGCTGATTTACGGCGGTCTTGGTAACTTTTGCTGCCGGTCTCCCCCCCCCTAGCCTCTCTTCCGCGACCCTTCCTCGTCCGTACAATCCCCACGTCAACCCCCGGCCTCTGCCTTCCCCGCCCCCCTGCCATTTTATCTTCTGTCGCGCTCTCTCTTCCCCCTCCTCCGTGTTCATCGACGATTCCCGCCCCTCTTTTGCGGAATTGTGCGTCTAATTTCTAATCTTTAGCTGGGCTTTACTCCTTGTGTCCGGGCTTTTTAGTCTTTAGGCGTCTCTATAGTTGTTGTTTGATCATTTGGTTCTTCATGCATAAACTCTCCCCCTCCCGCCTCGATCAGAATTCTTTCCTCCCATTCATATTTTGCTGGATGGGTCAGGAGCGATGGCATATGTAGACCGTACACGGACGCATCATTGAGTGATATGTCCTCCCCTTTTGTCCTTAAACTGTAACCTTCTCTCCCTCTCGTTTTAAAAGATTGACGCTGCACACAGGAGCGTTTTTTTCGTATTTGTGGCCTTTTATAGAAACCAGCGTGCCGTCCCCGGATCGGACTCGTTTCTTTTTTTTCGCCATCGGATACCTTTGTTCATCGCTCCGGGTATCGCCCAATCCGCAGTTCTTTCTCCCTCGGTATGAACCCCCATCCCCTCCGCAGCGTCGCTTTCTGGTCGCTTGTGAGTCGTCGCATCGTTTCCCTACGGCTAGGGACCGGACCGGCGACTTTCCCTCAAGAGAGGACCAACACTCTCATCCCGATAATGACAGGTCTTGCCGCCCTCCTTCCTCTTTCTTTTCTCCACCAAAACCCCCGGTATTTTACTCGCAGGTACACATAGCTGAGTCCAATCTTTTCTAGTTATCTTCCGTGCGTGCCGGGGGTCCCACCGAATCAATCGGTTAACCCTTTGCCCCCCAAAAACTTTTTGTTTCGATGTGTCAACCCATTCAAGCTTGTTTTTTTTTTTACTTATGGGCCTTGCCGCGACAGCTCCTCCTTCCGTTTCCCAAAGCCCGTAGACGGCAGTTTAGGCTCACCCAGCTTCTTTTCCCCCACGGACAGAATGAATTCAACCTTTTGACCCCACTTCCTTCCGAGACACTACATCCCTTTCCGTTCGTTTGTCTGCACTCGTTTCCCCGTTCCGTGCCCATCAAACAATTTATTAACGTCACTCCAGCCGAAATCAACAGCCCCCCCTTTGTGACCATTTAACCGTTCCGATTCCTGGGCGGCCATCCCCCTCTCTATTCAGCCGCTGGAGCATTTGGTTATGACTCTTCCCTTCTTTCGATATAACACCGCGAGGGCGGGGTCTCCAATCTTACTTTTAGGCCGTGGCAGTTCGACATGTGCTCCTCAGTCGCGAATTTGTCTCCTGGCAGGATCAGGTCTTGTGACCAGGTTTTTTTTCAGTGCTCGATCTCCATGTTCTCACGTATCCTCACCCTCCATCCAAGCAGTTTCCTCCCCCCCTTCATTTCCCCGCCTCTGCGTTTTTTTTTTTTATTTTTGTGTGGCCTCACTTCTCTGTTATCACGGTTTTTCTCCCCCTCGCGTGGTTCACTGATTCTTCTTTTTTTGATCGATGCCCCTTTCTCTTCTCGCACCACATACTAGAGTCCTCGTTTTCTGCGCTGGTGAGGGGGAGTGGTGACCTCTCTCTTTTTCTACTCTCTTTCCCGCCCTACAGCTCCTTTTAAGGGCGAACGGAGGCGCGGACAACTTTCCCCCAGCCAATCGAAATTGGCAGCTGGGCGTTCTCACGGTATGTTTTGGCGTGTTTCCTACACCAAACAATTTTTTTTACTTTTTTGTTATTCCTGTCCCTCCCTTCGGTCACGACGGGTTTTTGGGTGACCTGGTTTACAGAGACGCCTCCCTTCCCTTCCAGCTTCTTTCGTCTGGATTTCTCCCTTTCGGAAAAAGTGCTTTCTACCTCCATCTTTTCGTAAGCTTCGACACGACGTCCCGCGCTTCTTCATTTTTGCTGTCCTGCCGACGCGGCATAGTTTTGCGGCCTCCAAAAATCTCGCGATGTCGCGAAGTGTCCCCCTCCTTGGGAGTCCGGTGTTGCGGAACACGTGCCCATACGTCCCGCCCGCACCTCCTGTAGTCCCTTGAAACCGAAGGCCATCCCTTTTCAGCCTGCTCCCTCCCCTACCCGTTTCGTTTCTGCACCGTTCGAGCACGAGATGCTGCTCTGTTGTCCTCGCTCAGCCTGTTGCTCACGTCTGCCCATCCTTTCCCCACTCTGTTCAAGTTTTTTTATTTAGTCAATCGGCCAGTGCGCTGGTCCCTCTTCCTGGAATTTTGCCTTTTTAGTGGGTCCTGCTTGTGCACGCGGTGCTCCCCACTCTGACCTCCGGTGTTCTCTTTTCGTTTTTTGGCACCCTTTTTCTCTACCACGATTCCCTGATCCGTCATCCACTGCTTCAGCGCAAATGGCGAGACCTCTTTTCCTTTTCCCAAGATCTTCTTTTATCGGTTTAGAATACCATAGCAACCCAGACCGTAGATTCCTTTTTCTTTTGATCCTTCTCTTTTTTTTTCTCGACCTTTTTAAGGCTTCCTTGGTATGATCCACTCCTTCCCTTTTCACTTTCCTCTCTTCTTTCCTCGATTTCGTGTTGAGTCGTGCTCTCCCCCCTCCCTTCTTCAGTGGCTCAAGACCTTGATCAGTTTTAAGAGTTGACAGCGTTTTGGTTTTTCAATTCTATTTTCTTTTTTGGCCCTACTGAATTTCGGGTATTTGTATGTTTTTTGTTCTTTTTTTTTTTTCTCTCTCCGACTGATCCTTTGGGGCCGCTTTCTTGTGGTTTTTTTTCCCCATTTGCGATGAGAGAAAGGGCCTTCTGTTTATCTTGTCTATCGACAATTTCCCAGTAGACTTTTGATTTTCGCCGCGTTCACAGGCGTTGTTAGCGTGCCGCTTAGTTAACTGCCGGACTTTACAAGGTAAAATTAATTCTACCGAACTCCTATGGCCCCCCAATAACCTCATCCAGGTTCCCTTCTTGGTCTTGATGACTCCCCCATGGTGAGCAGCGCGGCCTCGCTTTCTCTTTCTCAAGTTTGATAGGAGAATCTGTAGAAGTCTCCCTCTGGGGGACGCGGTCCCCTTTTCCCCCCCGTTTTCTTAGTATGCGGATTCGGTTCGAAAGTCCCCTCCCTGTTCGCGCATCAGGTAGACTTGATGTAATCCCGAGTCTATGCGGCTTCAGAAGCCCCCATTTCTCTCCATGCGCCGGTGACGTTTCGCTTCAGGAGTTCTCCACCTCTTCTTAAGTCTTTGAGCACTACTTCCTGCCATGTTTTTGACAATGTGTCTCCGTACCAGTCACAGGGAACCGTCGTGGGTATTGCCGATACCCCGCTGTGGAGAACGAACCAGCCTATACTTTTAACCGCAGTGCCCTCTTTCCGTTCTTTTTGATCGGTACGGCCGCCGTTGTCGTTCAACCTTCTTCCTTCTTTTTCCGGTTTGCTACTTTAGGAAGTTCATCCCGCCTTCCGCGCCGATTCCCCCCGCTTCTCCCTGATTCTTTGTGGTTTTCTAATTTGGGCATCGCTCAGTCCTGTCCTTGGGTACATCTCGACCCATCTTATTGCTTGCGGTTATAAAGTGCCCTATGGAGGACAAACCCCTTTTTCTCCATCTTCGCGATTTGGGGTTTGGGTTGATGGAAGGCGGTATGTGAGGCATCCTTTCTCTTTTTTCTTCTCGACGACTTGCCTGGGAAGGTTTGAATGGCTCCCTTCTCTTCGGCCATTGGTTTCATTTCCCTACCTCCCACGGCCTGAAAACTCCGACGCTCCTGCCTGCCGCGGTTTTATCGGAAAAGACTGCTCACGAACTCCCTTTTTTTTCATTTTTTTTTTTTGATTTTTTTGTTTCAATGTTCCCAGTGAGTGTGTCTTTAACTCGTTCGGTTGTACGCCACTTTTTCCTCATGTCCCCGTGTTAAGACTGCCATGTCCTGCACAGCACGTTTTCTTTCACGGACAGCCTTTACTCCGCTGCATCACCGAGTAAAGGGTTCTTTTTTTTTTTTTCTATGAGCATGTTGTCTGTTTGAATTTCTTAATTCCTTCCTCTTTGGTGTCCGCACCTGATTTTTTTCTCTCCCCGCCCCCATTGCCGCGCGGGCTGGAATTCAGGGAACATTTCGGTTCGTCGCTTAGGTCCACTCTCAACGGTTTGTAAAAATAACACCAGGGTTGAATTGGTTTCACATTATTTTTTGGATATGTTTCTTCGGCTTCTTACCCTTCAAGGCTCTACTCCTCTTTCAACTTAGTCCTTTCTTTCAGATTTGAATCCTCTTTTTTTTTGGAACAAGTTTTTTTGCACTTGCCAGTTCCCCTTCTTTCTTACTGAGACTTCATTATCGATGGCGTATGTTTTCCCTCTTTCGGTCTGGCTTATTCAGTCCGGTCCGCTTCGCGTTCTGCCTCTTTCCTCCGCCGACCACCTTTCACCTACGACGGCGGGTTTTGTAAGTCTTCCTCTGGCGAGAACTGAAGGCTGCTTTCCTAGCTCAGCTCTTATAGCATCCCCCTTCTAACTATGTTCGAAGCCTTATCTCCTCTCCGACCTCTCCTCACTTTTCTCTTGCCGATCCCTGCCACACTGCGCATACCGTCTGGTGGGCATGTATCGTTCCTGTCTTCGGGTCCCCTGCTTTCTGATATTCCGTCCCTTGCGTTCCCTCATCCTGCTTCTTTCCCTTTGGGTTCAGCGAGCTTTACCCCGCAGCTGCCCTGATGTTTTCTTGTACCCAAGGGCTTATTTCGGCGGTCTTTTGATTCCTTTTCATGTTTGGCCGGTCTACCTTTCTCTCCCTAGGTGTCGCCCCCTCCCCTCCTAAACTCCCAGGCCCACCCCCAATATCATCTCCCCCCTTCTCTAGGCTGTCGAATCTCTCTTCCTTTCACTCACTTTTTGTTGGGTGATTATCTTTTCTATGACTCCTTAGGCCTTTGGCCGCCTACATCTTCTGTTTCTCTGCCCGGGCTTTCCGGTGGTCTGGTTGAAACTTTCCCTCCATGCTCGTCATTCCCCTAACAGAGTCCCCCTCGCCTCCTGGACAAAGCCCTTGCGTTTGAGATCAACTTTTCTGGTTTTTTCTAGATTGTTTTATGTCTATGAGAATCACTGCCTGGAACTTTCATGATTGTCCACTTTGCCATGTTGTGTCCCTTCAATTTCCAGTTTTACGTTTCTTTAATTCAATATAAAGATCCCCCCACAACCCCGGCTGCGTGCTATTTCTATTTTTTTTTAATGTTTTGTGATTCCCTGTCTATGCCGTTCCCCCGGTTTACTTCCGTTCCTCTTTTTCGCCCCCTTTGGAGTGGGCTGCTCTAAGCGGCGGAACAGTCTGCGTTCCGCCGATTCTGCCATGCACCTCCTTCCTGCGTTCCTGTTGATTTTCCCCTCTTTCGTTCTTTTAGCACTCGGGTTTACCTCTGTGCACGGACGTTGGACACCAGGCACGACTCTTCCACTGGCTCGGAAAAACAGCACTCCATCCCTCCATGGTGTCTGTCAAGATCCGCGCCGGCTCCTTTTCTTTCCCAAACCCCCTTTCCTGCCTCTCAGTTTAGCTATGAACAGCTTTTTCCTGTTCAGGTTCTAGTTGCACTTCGCTTTTTACAGGATTCCAACCTGAGTGTTCACATTACATCCTGTTGGGTTATTTCCTTCTCTTTTGATGCCGCCACCTCTCCGCCATTTTTTTTTACACCCATCCTAAAGCCCCCTCTCTGTTCCCTTGGTCTGCTATTCAACAGCGGTCCAATAAGTTTCCCAGGACGACTCCTTCCCCTTGACCCAACATTTGCCGGCCGATAAACTTCAAAGGTTCGTCTTTTTATTCCCGGGGGTGATCCCGGAGTGCTTTCACATCCGCCCCCTTCAAAGTTAATCCAAGCCGACCGAAATTCCCAGAATATCCCGTTACCATCTTCCCAGTGACAGATGACTTCTTGGAGCCGATATCCCCAAACTTTTCCTTGTTTTGATCCGTTCCTTTCTGGCCTCTAGATACGATAACTCTCGGGAGGTGTTTGGCTCAGTTTTTCCGACCCGTCAATCCGCATTGCTTCCGTGCCGCCCCCCTTTTCTTTTGCGCAGTCTTCCCTTACTCTCTTCGCGCGTTCGAATCTCAAGTTTATGACTTAAAAGTTCCCTCCCACACTCCACACCCCCGCTCTTTTTTCCCACAGCATCAGCGTCTGATTGCTTCTAAAGTCTCGTTTTTCGCATTGGTGCCTTCCCCGGCAGAACAGAGAGGGGTCGCTTCTCGCCGGCGTTCACCTCTTTTGACCCCTGGCGCTGAGCACAAGAAGATCTTTTCCTTTCCTTGACAGCGGCATGTTTTCTATTTCCTTCAACCTCCGAGTCTCGAAGCTTCTGCCGCCGCAAAGTTCCTCGGCAATCTACAATCTCGTTTTGCGCATGACGATCACCCCTCCCCTCTTCCTCTTTTTAAGTGGTAGGGAGTCTTCACCATTCTTTGAGTTTTGCTATCCGCTCCCCTCTTATCGTCTCACTCCTGCCTGAACGCCGGTTGAACTGTCGGGTTCTTCCGTTTACTTTTGTTTCTCCCGCCTATAGGCTGTCGGAAGTTCCGGTTCGACAAATCTTCTACTGCCATCGCTGACTCGTCAATTTTCCTCCAGACGCTTCCCCCAGATGCATTTGTGCTGCGATCTCCTGCCTCTGCTTTCCCTATGAAATCCCCCACAATTCTTTCATTTTTTTTTCCTTTGGTGTCGATTGCCGGTAAAACTCCTCCGGCAGCCGAACTTTGTCAGTTTGTGACCTTTGACACCCTTTGAAATCAAATTTCTCTTCCCCGCTGTTGCCGATCGGCTTCTCTCCACCGATCAGGATTGGCCGCATTATGCTTTTATCTGTGGTCTCTTTCTTTACCGAAAGCTTCCCCTCCGATGAAAGTGTTGTTATGGTTTCACTCGGGCATGCGTCTGAATCTCCTTTTCCTGTTTGGTTCCCTGAACTCATCTCATTCTTCCCAACGACTGATTTTCTAACGATGATGCTGTTTGGAAAATGCTTTTATACCGATACCCTCGTCCTTCCCCCGTTATTTTGCATCTTAGCGAAAATTGGAGCTCCTGTTCGGTCGTCAGATTGTCGTCGTCTTTCCCTACTACACATAGACTAATATTTAGATGCCAGGCTTGCTTTCGCATTGAAACCTCCTTCCCCACGCCGCTGTCATCGTTTCGTACGCTCTTTCTTTAGCTTACGGCCCTCCTTTCTCTTCCCTCTTTTTGACTACTAAGGTTTGGTGTGCTCTAGATACCGCCCGGTGGACGGTTTTTTTCCCCCTCCGACCTAAGACTCTTTTCCCCTTTTTTTGATGTTCCAATTCTATCATTCGCTTGCATGCCGCCACTCGAAGTTGTTCTGGTTGTATGGATATGTTCCACTCGACCTGACGTCTTTTTCGCTTTACGGCTTTGTCGAGCCATTTTTTGTTAGCTTTCCGACAAGGCCCTGACGATGGTTTTGTATATACTCCCATTTTCCCACCTCTTGTTTTCGCTCGTTTGCGTTTTGCTCCTGTTGCGCGGCCTGACCGTCCTTGCCCTTGCCGAACAGCTCTTTTTCCTCGCCCTTCCCTGTGAAAAATAAAACACAACCCACTCTTTTGCCAGCAGGGTGACGATGAGACAAAGTTTCCTCCCGATTTGTTAATATCGTTTTCCGGGGCCGGCTCGTGCACTCTTTTCATCCTTTATTGGTTGGCCTGCCGTTTTCAATTCCCCATTAGGTAGTGATTGATTAATTACAATGTTCCGCAACACATTCCTTGTTTTTCCTCCCGTCACATAAGGCCCTCATCTTTCCGTTCTTTCTGTCTCTTCCTCTTAGTCTCTTCCCATTATTTTTGCTTCTGGTTCCGCTTTCCCTTTCGTCGCTATGGTAGTATCTTTTCTTTTTTGCCCCCGAACCCCGTCCTCGGCCCGCTTCGTTCCAATGTCTACGTCGTTCCTGGTCGTTTTTCCTGCGTCTCGCGTTTACACGCTTTTTCTTCAGGATACCGGCAGATACTTGAATAAAGACTTCCTTCGTTCTCTGTGTGTTTCTGTTCCTCTTTCCCGGTTAGAACCTCTGATGAATTGTTTTTCCGGGTCTATCCCTTGACGGGCACGCCTTTCCGCGCCTCTCCTTTCTCCCCCGCTGATGGTGCGCTGCTTCCTGGGTATCTTCGCCGCCGGCGGATGCCCCGCTCCCTAACGCGATCTGACGGTGATACCCCGGGTCTGGTTCCGGCCACACCGAGTCTTTGCCCTTTTCCCCGTCTTTTTCTCTGCTGGGGCTGTGCAGGCTTTCCGTATGCTCCTCTGGGGGGGGTGGGGACCAGGGCTCTCGACTTCTATCTCCGACAGCATTTTGCGAACGTTTTAGACGGGATTCCATGCACCTACTCCCTTTTGAGGCTTGATTTTTGTGTCGACAAGTCTGCCTGTCCCCATTCCGCACTTCCCGCCGCCTCAGTCTATTCGTCATCCCCTGCTCGCCTCCCAGCAATCTAAGTTCCTTTTTATCTTCGAAGCCGGCATCGGCGCGGTGATCTGGGCCACGCTATGGCAGTTGATGGTCCACTGGATTTTTCAGTCCCCTTGCTGGATGTGTCACGGAATCGCTTTTTCCCTAGTGGAATAAGAGTACTTTCTGACTTTTCTCTGGCTAAATGGTTGTAAGTTGAATTTCCGTAATGTTTTAGTGGGTGACGACGCTGTGCTCTATTCCACCTTTTGCAGAGGGGCTTTTTTTCCCCTCAGTTGGGACCCTTTCTTACTTCTTTCGCAGGCCCCCTCTCCTTTCCACATACCCCACAGGCCTGTCATGGTTCCCCTTAGTTTTTTGACACTCATGTTTCCTTCTGGTTTGCCTTCCCAGGACTATGCAGAATTGACTATGACGGCGATTGAATCCGTTCGGCCGTTGACCAGGTTTTTTTTCTTCCCCCCCATTCAGGAGGTTGGTGAGCCGTCACTCTTATGTGGTGCTTTTTTCCCCCTTCTGTATTTCGCGATTATCACTTTTTCCGGTCCAGAGAGGTAAGGCCACTCTGAGGTCACTATCTCACTCAACCTACGCTTTCTCGTTGATTTTTTTGAGTAGGCTGACGGCGTTTTTTGTGGGGGCGTGGTTTTTTTTTTGGGGCTGAATTGTGTTTCTTTCGGGTGTGTTTTTTTTTTTTTTTCTTTTTTTTTTGTGGTTTGGGTGTTAGTGTTGTTTTTTTGGGTTGCTGTTGGGGGGGGGGTTTTTGTTTTTTTTCCTTCCCGGCTGCTAGCACGATTGATCTCTCCCTTTATCGATTGCTAATATGACTTTTTAGCCGCCCTTTCCCCCTTTTTTTTCCAAGCGACGGGCGACCCAACTGCCACACTTAGACAAGAGACTGTTTGGGGCGTCGTATCGTTCCCGGACGATCTTGGGCTAGGTCTACTGATTCTTTTCTTTTGCACCAAGTGCGGCATTACTTTCCGTATTTCGGGTTCCCTTCGGTTTGTCCTCCAGCTCTTCACTAAGACAGCCATTTCTTTTCGGTGCAGGGCTGACTTACGTTGGCTTTTTCTGACGTTCATAACCTTATGCGAATCCCCATCAATGCAAAACCTTTCCGGCCCCCCCCCTGCCATAGAATGAGAACACTTCTAAAGTCGGAGAGCTCTATATTGCCCTCCCCATTTCATTTTTTTTTTTTCTCTAGCGTCGAGACGCATGTTCTGACAGTGGGTTTTTCTGCGCCTGCGTTTTCGTCTTGATTCTTTTTCGTGCTTTTCGTTTTTTCTTCGCAATTTTTCGCTTTCTGTGACCCAACCACAAGAGCAAAAGCCCGCCTTAATCAGCATTGCTTCAGGCCACCCTGGCTGGGCTTTTCAGGAGTACTTTCTTCTCTGAGAATAACTTGACCCCGCATCATGATGGATATGTTTTTTAAGAACTTTGTCCTATAAATCTCCTTATCGCAGCAATCTATGTAAGTGGAAACTGATTACATATTCAACCCCCCAGTCGCGTGTTCTCTATTGTTCAGTTGTTTCCAGTCTTCCCTTGGCACGGGGCTCGTATAGGATTCCGGATCCAATCTTTTAGGCTGCTGCTTCTGATCTTGATCGGTTAATATCCTTCGTTCCGTCGGGCTATCTCTCCCCACACCCTCCCGCTGACTCGCTCCCCCCGGGTTCGGTGTTTATGTGATTTTTCTAATCGGGCAAAGCTTGATTAGAGGACGGCTTTGGTAATCCCGGAGCGTTTCCCCTTTTCTCCCTCGAAATGATTATGACCTCTTATGTCGTTGCCCACAAACCTTTAAGGACCTCTCCGGGATTTCCCGTGAGCCATTATCTTCTGGCTACCGGTATTTCCTCTTTCTTCCCCCTTATGGTACCACAGCATTTTCCCCCCCCCCTTCAATACCTGGGTTTATGTCTTATGACCGACTTTGGCCTTTCCTCTCCCAGCTTACGACGCTGCCTTCCTCAAGCCGAGCACCCATGTGGTCTGCGAGTCCCCCCTCTGTCGGTCACCCACCCTGACAGGTGTGCAGACTACCCTGGAACAACGCATTGTTCCGGGCGAGAAGTCCACATACCCCCCAATACCGGTACGTGGTGCCCCCTGCCACCTTATTTTGACAGGCTCTTCCCCATCCAGCACCTTGACCTTTAATCACCCGCCCGACATCATCATTATTTCCGTGTGTTGTCCCCGATAACATTCCCTCCCCGACCCGGATCGGCGACTCTCGGCGCTTTAGCGTTCTTGATCTCAGCGGATCGATCACCCGCTTTTTTTTGGGTATCTTGCGGTTTATGTTTCATTCCCGTTTGATTCGACATTGCGCATCGCCAGGTAGAGTCCTTTTGCATGGATCCCGTTTTTCTCTTTAGGTGTCTTGGATCCTGCGGGCTATTTAAACTTTCCCCTTTCAAGCCCCATCTCCTTCAAGACATATTCGTAATCGCGAAAGTCGCTTTGTGTTTCCCCGCACGTCCGCCTGATCCCCCCGCAGCCAACTTTTGCGATTTTTTTTTTCTCTCCGTCCTTTTTCGTCTGATACGATGTCAATGGCGATGAGCCACCTAGCTCCTCCGTGTCAGCGGTACTCTGAGCCTTGCGGCGGAGTGCGGTCCCCATTTTCGCCCTTTTTTTTCCCCGACCTAGTTCTTTTGCTCCCTATGGCGCATTTTTTTTTTTCCCCCATTCACCGTTCACGATGGCCTGTAGGGATTTTCCAGTATCTGGATGTCGTTGATACTTAAAGCCCTTTCTTTCTTTCTCCCTAAGGACGGCCCTCTTGGCCCTGGTTCTTTTGTTTTTCTAGACGGATGTTCCAGCGGCAGTTATCGGCGTTTCGTTTCCGTTTGCGACCACCCGCCGTGATACTCATCGGACGCCATCCCCCAGAGACGTAACCCCTCTCCCGCCGCCTTCGTTTTATTTTTGCTGACTTGATAATTCCTTCTGAAATTCCAACCTCGCCTGATGTCTCCCCCTTTCTCGGGGTCTTTTGCGGAAACATAAATCCGTAAGCCCGCAACGTCCAGTTTGGACTTTCCCACTGCAGGGCCATCCCCCTTTTACGCTGCGCCTTTTTTCGCGTTCGTTCGAGTCCCCTCATGTTTTCAGCGCGCTTTTCCTTTCGTCAGCCGGTCCTTCCCCCCCCCTCCAGTCTTCAGTGTTATTTGTTCATGCATTTCTCTCATATACATGTGTAATTTTGCTTTCCTTCCTTACTGTCACATCCTTGCCGCATGATCCAAAGCCTGAACTTTACCGAACTCACCTTTTTGGTGACTGAGATAGCCTTCGCATGCCTTTCTTAAAGATAAGATCCCTGTTCTTGTCCATCTCGTCGAAAGTCTCGTCGTGAATAGTTTCCCTACTGTAAGAATAAATCTCACCCCCTAAGGATTTTCACTTTTCCCATTGACTGCCGTTTCTTGCCCCCCTCTCTGTCCCTCTTCCCTCCCCGCGGTGCTTCCCTCTGCCCTGTCCTTCGCCACGC
>Ga0179593_1652037_pt1 | contig 20847 bp, 30 predicted proteins | sample CZODoug2_1_08_16_FD_185931 | JGI IMG/M metagenome (GOLD analysis project Ga0179593, IMG submission 185931) | Vadose zone soil fungal communities from Angelo Coast Range Reserve, California, USA - CZODoug2_1_08_16fungal (PacBio error correction) | ecosystem: Environmental > Terrestrial > Soil >... | reverse complement strand
TCTCCTCTCCTTTTCCGAAAGAAAAGTGCGGAGGACCACCTTTTTCCTCCCCAACCCTCCTTCTCACTCCCACGCCGAGATTTTCAGCACACCGTTTTCGTTTCAAGTGTTTTGAAATCAAAGGTCCCCTTAAACTCTTGCCGGAGCACCCTTCCTTCGCCATTTGAAAGAGAATGAAAGGGGATTTTTCGAGCCCCTCCGTACAAGGTGCTACGATCTTTTTGTCTTTCACCAAGATCCATAACCCCTTTCTCTCCCTTTCAGACATCAAGCATCTCTTTCTTCCCTCTAACCTTGTGAATAGGGTGAGTCCTTTCCCCCCATGTTCTACCAACGAGATGAGTACACAAAATAAACTTCACAGAGATTTGGAAAATCCCCTTGACTATCTCCTCTTGATTATTCCCCCCCTTCCCCCCCCTTCTCGCGGTTCTACGATATCCAATCTTTTTTCGGACTTCCTTCCCTCATTTTTCAACCAGTTGCGAAAACCGGTGCTTTCCCCCTCCCCTGCAAGACGGCAGACGAACCCCTTGTCGGCCCGTGCCTTGCCTCTCTTTTTTTTTTTTTCAGCGCCTTTCAAAATTGTGTCCTGCTTTTCTACACGGTCGGTCCTGTTTCGGGCGGCATCCCATTTCCCCCCGTCCGATGTTTCCCTTGAAATAATCCTCTTTCAGCCTCACTTTTTTGCGAGTCTGTTCGGATGATTTATCTTACCCGGTTTTTTCCCTTGGTCTTTTGTACCCGCCGTTTTCGCTTCGCCCGCACTCTGGTCCTTTCCCTTTTTTTCCGATGGAGAATACAGGCAGTGTCTTCACTTCTTCGTCCTTTTCAATCTTAGGCGAACAGGAAGACCACACCCCTTTAAGGAAGCCCCCTCCCTTTTTCCCTTTCTCTGGAATGTTCGACTTCCCCCTGAATGATAATACCGTGACGGATGACAGCCCAGACTCCCTCCCCCCCTCCCTTAGGTGCCCCCGTCGACGCAAAGTATCCTTCTTGTCAGAATCAATAGCTTGAATTGGTCTTCTTCACGTTTGCCGGCCAGACCCCTCCCCTTTAATAATCTGACCTGAGAGACGGTTCTTCTTCAGCGTTTTTCCCACCCCTCCAAGGAAAATTTGTGTTCCTGACCACGCAACCACTCTTTCCCTTATGTTCCCGTCTCCTTTTTGAAAATCAGTCCTTCCCTCTCCATGTGTAGTTCGATTACGATAGGAAGCTCCCTAAAAGTCAGGAATCTCAGCGTGGGAACATAAAGTCTTTTCGGATGAATCAATCCCCCCCCCTTTCCCCTCTCTTTCGGCAGAACAAACGGTTATTCTCCCTTACTACGAGGACGAGGACGTCCACACCTCTCACCCGCTTCTTCTGTCCAATTTGGGAAACTTCTTTTATGATATGGAGTGGCCAGTCTCCTTCCTTCCACCTGTGCTCTTTAAGGGGCTTCTTCCCCCCCCGTTCCCTTGATTTCAAGGCGTGCATGGATAGGGGTCCCCTCCACCTCTTGCGACGTTTTTGCAGAACCCAGTACTGGTCGCCCCCCCTCCGCAATGCAGGTAAGACCCGCCCCTTTGAGTAAGAGATAAAACCCCCCCCCCCCCTTTTTTGAAGCGCTTTTCTGAAGAGGTGGCTTTCCCTTTTTTTTACCCGCGTCCTATAACCGGCCTCGTAAACTCTTTTTTTTTATGGCAAAAGCCCAACCCAATCCCTACTTGCTTTTTGGCTCAATGCCTTCCCCCCCCCTCAGAAAATAGAGGGGGAGTGTTTTTTTCAAACGCGAGAGAGTTCGCCCTCCAAGCTGATCCCTTTTTCATGGGTTTTCTTGAATCCCCCTCTATGGCGAAAGAGATTTTTATTTTCACTCCCGCTTTTCTATGAGGGGCGATGGACTCTTTCTCGAGATTAGAGCCATTGTGGGTTTTTTCGTGGGGTTCCCTCCCTTCCCGTGGATTGGGGTTGGTTGTACAACTCCCCCCCATTCTTTTTGGCTGGGAAAACATGCGGGCTCAGGTGGGACCATTATGCGATTGATGATGATCTCTCTTTCCTTTTGCCGGCAATCCCGTTGAAGAGGCTTTTTCAGAGTTGTTACCAGCTTGCACTACATCGGTTTTCTTGCATCAGTATTAGCCTGCATTTTTTTTCTTTTTTTTTTCAAGCAGATTCTTTTCTCCTTCCCCCCGAAATTCGATGATTGCGACGAATTTCTTGATCTTGGTCCCACCCTTCGACTACAGACGATGACCTTTTTTCTTAATAGTCTCCTTGGCCCTTGTCGGGCTCCCCCCTCTTTCCGATTGAAGGAAGCTTTTCTCCTTTCCCTCTCAGGTGTGGCGTGGCTATTCGTCCCACTTTCTCAAAGGAGACATGGAGACCCTTTTCCTCTTTTCTTTGGATGTTTCAATCCGCTTTAACCCCCTTTTTCCCCCCTATGGGATTGAATTGGGGATCACTTTTCACCTTCTCTTTTTCTTTTCCATGAAGAAACGAGGCGGCTCCCTCCCCTTTGACCGAGAGTTTCCCATCCAATAGAGGTTTTTTTCCCCTTCCTTTCCGCGCGGATGAGACTTCTTGGGTCTAGTTCTGCGCTGGAGCGTGAGCGCTCTTTTAGCGTATGAGTTTCTCCTTTCCCTTCTTCTTGCGCACGCGCATAGATTTTTCCTCCCCTTTTTTCTGCGGGCAGCCCATTTTGAAAAGTCTTGTTTCCCCTTCCTCCCGCTGAACCAGAGCGGACGAGCCTATTGAAGTGCAACTTGACTTCAGTTAAAAGGCTTCTTTTCCTCTCCACACGGAGATTCCATTTTCTTCTCTACTTATTACGATCCTTCGAGGGTGTTGTCCTCTCCGATGAGAATTCCTCTTCCGTTGAGGAGACTTCTCGTATCCCCCCAAAGCCACAGATCTTTCCCCGGAACTGTTCTTCAACATCTTCCCTCTCAAGGAAAGTAGCTTTATTCTTTTAATCCTCCTTTCTCAATTATAGGGGTCTCGACGTCTTTGAAGACCTCCTGAAAACGCCTTTTTTTTCTCCGGGGGCTTTGTTTGGTCCTCCTCCCTCCAGCATTCAATAAGGCACTACGCCCCAAAAAGGGATTCTTAATAGTCTTCTCTAAGAAAAATAAGATATCTTCTTCCACGCGCACGACACCTCCCTTCCCTAAATAGACTTTTTTTTTTTTAATGAAACTAGTCCTCCGCCTGTTAAATGAAACCCCTTCCTCCTTTCAAGGACCGTAGTTTCACTTAAGAAGGGGTTTCTGGAAAAAGGTTAGCATATGCCCTCTCCCCGATGGGGCTGTCCCTCCTCCCCCCCCCCCCCTAGACAGATAGAGGAGATCGCCTTACCCCCAAACCTAGACGCTCAAAGAAAGGTTGACTCACGATGGCACTTTCCTCTATCCCTTCCCTTTAATTCCCCAGGCGAGAAGCCCCGCTATTTCTTTTTTCAATGAGAGGGACCATTCGTTCCTCAACTGCTACACACAAACGCATGCCCCTCGCATTTTTCACGCCCTCCTCCCCTTTCCCCCCCCCAAGTCAATCCACAATCACGGAGGGCCTCGGTTCTTTTTTTTCACGAACAAGCTGTATTTAGACCTTTTTCTCGGGATCGTTCGAAGACGCTCCCATCTTTTCCCTCTTCACCCAACAGGTGAAAGGATCTCTCCTCCCTCCTTTGCTGCCGTAAATAGGCTTGTACCTCCCCGGATCATGAGATGATAAGGAATTCCCACAGGTCATCGCTTCCCCGGTGAACTTGTGTAGACCTCTTCCTTTTCTAGCTTGTGTACCTCTCGTCCTTTTTTGAAAGAGTAGTAAGAATCTTATTGTGATAAAACCTGAATGCTCCCAAGAAGAGAGGCCTTTTTAGCCAAGATGTAGTGCCCCCAATCTCAGAACAAGATAAAAGAAATAATTCAGGAGTGGAGACCCCTTTCCCTCGGATATATAACATCCCCTCTCCACCTTAACCGAGCAGGGAGGATCCGGGGGATCATCTTCCGCTATCTGTCTAGTTTCTTCCTTTCCAGCAAAAAAGAACGGCTTCTGCTTTCCCTCTCAGCATCGTTAAAAATACTCTCTTCCCCGCCGAACCTCCCCTCTTCCCCCCCCCGGTATCCTTCATTTTCTATGAAAATCGTAGGTCTCCATTCCCCTTTTATTTAATTAAAGCCTCCCCTGCACGTGGACTCCAGGTCGGCCAAAACGCAGCGTGTCGTCCTCGCGGGATTTTCCTTCTTCCCACCGATGGTCTGCCCTTCCCCCCGTTGACGCCAATCCCTTTCTGTCCTCCTTTCTGCTGGCTGCGGTCTTTTACGATTTTTTTCGAATTATAACAAACAAGCGCCTTCAAATCCTTCCCCCCCCACCGCGTATTTAGGCTGAAGATTCTCGCTCACGAACTCTTTCAGTTTGCTACCCGATTGAGGGCGACGGAGGTTAATTTTTTTTACTGACTGCCGAAAGGGACGTCCCTCAAACCCCCCTGGAGGAGGACGGCAAAGACCCCGAAATCCTTCTACCTTGGATGGTAACCGGAGGCTAAGCTTTTGTCATGCAAACTTTTTCTTTTTTCTTCCCCCTGATTTTCCCTTTCGTTTCCCCAGCGGGATCCCACTCCCTTTCCCTAAGTTCGGGTTCCTCGATTTTTAGAGCTTCCCTGCTTAGAGGAGCGGGAACGGTTGTTCTTTTTCCTAAGAGCGAAGAAGCGCTTTGGGATTTCTTTTTTTTCCCCAGAAAATGCAGTTAATTTATTTTCCTTTTTTCAGATGCAGTCGCCTGCCTCGCCCTCCTCCCTCTATCGGCCTCGAACCGACAACTGCCTTAGTCCTTCCTGACCTTAGGAATCCTCGTTAGCTTTAAGTAGTGGTTGTTTTCTTCCTGTGTAGTTGTTCCAACGGCTGTAAAGAGGTGGCAAATTCATCTTCAACCTTATAAGGCAAAGGACCTGGAATGCCAACCTTCCAAATTCAAAGCTATTGATTTTTCCCTCTGTGTAGTAATAATTTTTCTTTTTTTCTTCTCCCCCTTTTCTTCCCGGTTGTCGTGGGGGTAGTTTAAAGTTTTTGAATATCCTTTCCAGTATAATCATTTCGGTCAGCTTCTCCCCCCTCTCGGGTCGGTGATCCTTCCCCTTGGGGGGTTTCCGTTTTAGCGATTTCGATTTTCTGAAGTGTAGCGATCTTTTTTTTGTATTTCTCCATCGGAATACCATCTTTTCCCTCCCCCCCATCTTTATTATAGCTACTCTCCCCTCCCCCCTTTTCCTAAAGCTGTGGTGTAAGATAACTTAATCGAAACATCCTTCATAAAGATTTTAAAGATGCGCCCCTCTTATCTCCCTTACGGGTACCTCTTTTTCCTTCCCCCTCCCCTTTTCCCTCGTCTTCCAGGAACGAACCGTGGAACCCCCCCCCCTGAAAATTTGGAAGTCCTTTATAGCAAGGCACGGCTCCACTTCTGCCGCCCCCGCTGCAACTTTTCTTTTTTTTTCCATCCCGGGGTTCGCAAATTGATGCCCTATCCTTTCTCTCTTCGCACGAAATAAACTCTGCCGATGGGGAAACTTTTATTTTTATGTAATCAATCACGGCTGGATTCTTTTCCTTTTTTTTTTTCAAGCGCTAGGTCCATCGCCTTTTTTTACCTATATTTCGGCGATTACGGGTTTTTCTCTCTTCAACAATTTCTATTTGTGATGGTCTCATTTTATTCTGTATGTCTTTTTCTTTCCCCCCTTCTCTTGGTTCCCCTACCACTGAGGCGTGCGTCGTCTTTCATTTTTTCTTTTGATCGGTTATGGCCTATTGTAATGCAATTGACCCCTTCCTTTTCCGGCATCCTTTTCCTCTTCCTTCCCCCCCAACACTTGCCGTATTAACCTTTCTTTTTTTTTTATCTGGTTCAAGCCCATAGAATGCTTTTTGGTATGTCCCCCTTTTAGGGATACTGTTAAGCTGCTTTCTCCCTTCCCCCTTGTTTGTTGTGAGAGCTCTTCCTTCAGGATCCCCCCAGAAGAAAGTGTTTTTTAGACAACCAAAAGCAGGCTAGGGCCTTCCCTTGTCGATGGAGGATGCCCTTGGGATCCTTCCCCTTCCCCTCTCTCCCAACCCTGATGCGAGCAACCCCTCCCCTCTTTCTTTGCCCTGAGCAGACAGGACCGTTTTTATCCCCTGCGCCTCACGGATGCTCAGATACCCCCGTGGAACAAAGCCGCCATCACCCCCCCCCGACTATCCTGAAAGACATCCTCCCCCCTCCCCCCAATAGAAAATTGTTGAAATCTTTTTCTTTCCAGCCCCCCCTTTTCCCTTGAACCAGGATGAGTCCACAAATAACCACTTCCCCCCATAAGCGCTTGAAACCACGCCCCCCCCTTCCTATCTTTCCCTCTTGATGATTCCACTTCCCCACCTTCCCCCCCCTCGATATCCATTAGTTGAGGCATTCCCCCGATTCCCCCTTTCCCTAAACCCTCTTTTTATCCAAACAAGAACAAGTGCCCCTTTTTTAGAACGTGCTTGCTATCGATTTGGTCTTTTTTTCGAAAGTGGGGCGCTCTCACCTTTGGATGTGTGTCCGGATGTTTGCCTTCTCTACTTTCCTTCCAAGGATTACAAGTCCGATGGAGATCCGACATGAAATAAACTTCAAGTGAGAGTTTATGTGTCGTCTTCTCTTTCCCATCCATCGAGGTCTTTCCTTTCTTTGTACAAGCGTTCCTTTCTCCGTTGTATGCGATGGAGAAATCTTCTGAAAATGATGAGGCAGTGTTGCCCCCCCCCTTCAAATCCTCTCCCTGGAACGACCACACCGAAAGCCTCTCCTATACCCTCCCTCATGGTCGAAGCTGACTCCTACCCCCTCTAGGCACAAGAAGAAACTTGACCCTTTTCCGGACCCCCCCGCCAACCGACACTTCTTTTCCCCCCCCCTAACGCCAAGTATTAAGGAAACGAGGCCCCTTTTCTTTTCTTTTCTATACTGTGAGGGCAGATCTTTTACGTCACTGTTGCTTTCTAATCTTCCCCTCTTCTGGTTTTCTCTATTTTTTCCCTTTTCCGCGTGGGAACAACTAAAGGAAAAATTCCCCCCCACCCCCTCCCTGAGACCCCTGGTCCGTAAGTCCTTGAAATACGTCATATTCCTCTTTTCGATTAAGATAGGCTTCCCCCCTCATACTTACCCCTGCGACTGCATCTTCCTTTTTTCCCCCTTGGTTTTCCCCTTTTTCTGCCCGACCGGAGGACGCCCCCCCCCGGTACTTCCCCTTTTCTTTCCTCCAAGAGGACGAGAGCCGTTGCTAAAACGACTTCCTCCCCCTCCCGTCCAACGAAACCCTTTTTTTCTGAAAATTTTGCTCCAGGGGGTAACTTCCCCCTTCCTTCCCCCTCCTTTTCTGGCTCCCACTGGCCTCGTACGGGCGGAGCCCCCCTACCTCCGATCTCAAGGCGGAATGTTTTTTTTCCCCCTTTTCCTTTGCGTTGGGTTTTTTTTTTTTTTTGGGGGGGGGGAGCATTCTGCTCCCCCTTCCCAGTTTTGGAGAACCCAGGACCGACGCCTCTCCGTAATGACAGGTCCCCCTCCCCTCGTAGTAATCCCAAACCAAGTAGAGGTTTCTTTTTTTCTTTTCAGTGGCGAAAAGTTTCCCCCTTTCGAAGAGAATCCATATAATTTCAAAAGACCTCCCTCCCCCGCGGACCGGGATGCACGAACATTCTCACTGTTTTTCCATGCGTTGCATTGCAGACACTCAAGAAAATCCCCTTTTTCTTCGTCCCACCCTCTCGTTTTGCCGCAAAAAAGCTTTTTTTTTTCTTTCTTGCTAAACATTGCAGAGTTTTCTTTACAGTCGGCTCCCCCCCCCCTCCCCCCCTATCGAACCTCTCCCTGCTGGGGAGCGGGCCTTTTTTTCCTGGAGATCGCCCCCAAGAAGAGATTCCCCTCTTTCTTGTTTGGTTTTCCCTCCCCTGACTCTATCGATGGGTTTTTCCCCGGTTTTCCATTACGGAGAGGTGTCTTGGTCTGTCGAGCATCCCCTTTCGCCTGGTAGGGTTTTCTTTCTTTTTCCCGTCGCAGAGTGAATTCCATTCCTTTAGTAAAGCTCTACGATTCGCATGGTGTGACTTAAGCCCTTCCTCTCTTCCTCTAAAATACTTCGACACTCCCCTCCTCAGGTACACAAGCTTTCGTCCCCCGGAACAGCGATGACCTTTCTTAAATAGGAAATGGCCTTCTGTTTCGGCCTCCCCCCCCCCCCTCTCTTGGACGGGCTCTCCTTGAGTTTTCAGTCCTTTTTGCCAGCGGAACCCCCTTTTCGAAAGATCTCTCCTCGTAACTTCTCAAATACAGCTCGTGGATGTCAAAACTGGTACAACCCTTCTTGACTTGGGGATCACTCTTTCTTTCTTCCATGAGCGAACTCTCCCCCCCATTGAGTTGCGAAGAACGGAATGGCCCTCCTTCCCACAAGGAATTAATTTTTTATTAGCTGATTTCTTCGCGCCGGATGAGCACTCCCCTTCTCCCGTTCTTTGGTGAGCGTAGACGCATCTTTCTTGAGAGTTTATTTGTCTCCTTGGGTACTCTTCTTCTTTTTTTTCGATCTGCGCAAGCTTTCGTTTTCTCCAGGCGGCAGAGGAGAACCGTTTTTTTCCGATGGTGAACCCGCTTCCTCTTTCTTCTGAGATCCTTTTGCCGTTCCCCCCCTTTCATTGAACCGGATTCTTCCACTCTTTTTCACCGCGATGGCGAGCTTCGTCGTGAACTCTCCCCGCTTACGTCTATTCGAGGCTCGCCGATGAGAAGAGCGAATTTTTGAATGCGCGTCGGCGAGCACCCCCTTAGAACCCTTCTTTTTTTTTCCTTGCCATGTTCCCTCCCTCTCCGTCCACGTAGCGCATCCCCCTATAATTCAGGTGTTTTTTCTTTTTCTCTCCCCTGATGATCTCCTCCTTCTAGGACGGTATTACCAGGTTTCGTGAACGCAAAGTTCTACGGTTCCTGAACCAGCACCCCCCTTTCCCCTCCTTCAAACCTCCTTTCCGCTCCTTCATAGGCTAGAGACCTCCCCCCCAATAGCGTAAATTTTAACGCGCCTCTCCTTTTTCTCTTTCGCAATCGCCTTTTTCTCCTTTTCATGCCAGAAGAAGCCGTCCGTTTTCCCCTTCCTTCAATGGATTAGAGACGAGAAGCTTCTAAGCTTCCACACTTTCCCCCTCCCTCCCTGGGAAAAGATGGGTTATTCCCCCGGCGCAGATAGAGGAGCTTTTAAAAACGCGCACCCTCCTACCCTCACTAAACCGGCTCCCCTCTCTCCCCCCTTCCTCACGCCCTGAACTACTCGTTTCTCCCCCCTGTGACCCGAAGCCATAAGGAACTCCAAAGCTATTGATTGTGGCCTCCGAGCGGTCCCTTCCTCTCCGAATAGTTTCTGTCATGAACTCTTTTTCGACTTCCGCCTCAGCAGCGTTATAACGTACGGGTGTCCTTTTCTTTTTGAAAATTCCCTCCTCTGTATTTTAGCCCTTCGATTCTGAAACAGCAGCGTTAGATGGTTCCCCCCTTGAATCCCGAAGAGAAGGGGTTTACTATTTTCTTCCTTCCATCGGCCCCTCTTTTTCTTCCCTCCCCAGCCCACGTATAAATGCAGCCCGTGCCCTAGAAGTTATGCCCCCTCTGTAGTACTCCATGGTTCGCCATTGCACCATCGATGTGTCCCCTCCCTCGTCCTTCCTAAGAGTTGCTAAGAATCTTAAGAAAAACCTTCCTTTTTGATGCCACCTCCATTCTCCCACGCTGTAGGCAAAGACCCTCCTCTGCGGAAGCTTCAAAGCATTCCCCCCCCTCCCTTTCGGCAAATGTGCTGACCGACCTCCTCTCTCTAACTCGCTGGTCCCCCCTTCTTCTTAATACTTTCTCCCCCTTAGCACCTTTCCTCCACCAAAACAAATACCACGCGATCTATTTCGTCGAGAATCTTCTCCTCACAAAATACGCTCCTTTCTTTTCCAGGAACCCTTTTTCCTCGGTACCCTAGTCAGACGAAATCGCGGTCTCCCCCCTTTTGGGAGGAAATGATCATTTTCCTTGGTTGCGGCAAACGCAGCGCCCTCCGAGGAGTTTATTGCGGTTTTTACTTTTTCCCCCCCTCCGTTTGGTCCGGCACTGCCACGTCTCCGCTCCCATCCAGTAGAAGCGATTCCCGCTCTGGTTTTTTTAAGAGGCCGGTATCTCCCCCCAAAATAGCGTTACCTTCCTTCCCCACTCTTACATCCCATCTTCCTTATGAACCGATAATTGGTTGGATAGTTTTTTCTTTGCATTGAAGGAGAAGTCTTAAGTTCTTGGTAATGGGTTATTTTCTTCCCACCCCTTCCCCCTGCAAGGGACGCAGAAACTGCACCCTTATGCCTCCATGAACGCTTGTCTCTTTTCGGTAAGCAGTAACGCTCCCTCTTCTTCCAACGGGCTTCCTTGTTCTTTTTCATACTTTCGTTAAAAAGGATGGTTTTTCCCCCAGTCCCTCTTGGTTCAGAGGATGGTGAGCCCCCGAGCGGCTCCTTTTCTTATTCCTTTCCCTAGCCTAAAGGTGATGTCTGCCCTCTTTCGTCATCCCTCCCCGGGAACGGAACAGCAATTGGTAATTTATGGTAACCCTTCCTAAGGAGCGGAAATAATGGCCTTCCTTTCTGAATTCGAAACCCCCTTTCCCCTTTGCAAATAGAGTTTTTTTCCATTTTTTTTAATGGTGAGTGTTCCCCCCACAGAGGAAATAGGGTTGTCACCCTTTCCCCCCCTCCCTCTTCCTTTTCCGATTATTCGCCCCCTACGGTGTCGAAGGCTCCTTACCTTTTTCCTGTAAAAATTCCCTGAAATAGTCTGTCTTCTTTCTCCCCGTTTGTTCAAAGACGTGCGGTTTTGGTGTCGTACACGTTAGGCGGTAAGTTTCCCCTTTCCCTTGCATTGGTAGGCGGTCAGCTTCGCCCGGTGATCCTTTTGTTCTTGTTCAGGATTTCGGTTTTTTGTTTTTTTCCTCTCCCAACCATGACAGACGCTTTTCCCCTCCCTCCTTTACTTTGCATATTCCCATACGGCAATACCTGAATTATATCTCACTCTCCTCCCCCCCTCCCCCGGTCAGGACCTCCTCGGCTTTCTTTTCCACTCATCCGACACAGAAAATTTTCTCTTGCATCTTCTCCTTTAACTTCGGTCCCATCGGACGGGTACATCCTTGCCTTAAAGGAAACGACCGTTTTCTGAGCACCCCTCCGCTCCCCCCCACCACTTGACAATTTGGAAGAGCTTCCGACTTTTAAAAGGCTATTGAAATTCGTTTTAGGTATGTCCCTTTGATACACAAAAGCCATTTTTCCTTTCTTTTCCCTCGTTATTTTTGCCCTTTTCCCTTTTTTTGTCGATGGCCTCAGAAGAATTCCTCTTTGGACTCGTTGGATTTTACAACAAGAGGTGAGATTAGTCGTTGTAGGTGGAGATGAATATATCGCCCCTTTTTTTTCCCCCCTCCACTCCTTTTCGGCTCTTACCTTTTTTTTTTTTTTTCTTGCCACCTGACCATATTCAACCCCCTGGGTCTCTTCTTCTGCTTCTTTTGTCCTGGAGCTTTTGTGACATCCCCTTTCTTTGAGGGACAAACCCCACCCCCTTTTTTTCCTTTTCTTTTTGCTCTAAATTTCGAGGCTTTCTTCTTCCCCCCCTGCAGGGCGTTGCAAAAGGGCCTTCCTTTTTTGCAAGTTTGCCTGCCGGGATGTCAAAACCCTTTCCATAGCCACGTGGGCTGAAATTCCCCATCTGCTTTGGACTTGTCTCCTTTCCTACGCACTTTCTTTCTTTTCCCTTTGTTGAGCTGATAGTTCAGTCCTTCCCAGGACCAGAAAGAATCTCGCAATCCAAAAAGAAGGCTAGGTCCTTTCCCTCCTCTTTCCTCCCTGGCGGAGGCGGATCCCCTTTTCTGTCTTTCTTTGAAATCCCAAGCAGAGAAAACTTCCAGTTTCCCGAATCCTTTGCAAGCGCCTGCCAGACTCTCTTTAGAGCAAGATCCGCCCCCTTTTCTCTCCACTGTGATCTCCCGCTTTCTCCCAGCTCCCACGAAAACAATCTTATCCCCCTTTTTTTCACACCCTTAGAAAATTGTGTTTTTTTTTTTTTTTTTTTTTTTTTTTTTTTTTTGCAAGCGAAGAAAACGACAACCCTCTAACTGCGTCCCCCACAAATAAACTTCTCTTCTCTTTTCCTCTCCCTCTGCTCTGAACCCAACGCCAACAAAACCTTCCCCAGCTCTAATGCCAAAGGAGTTTCCACATCGGCGGTTCTTTTCCCCAATTAGAGCACGTCCTCCCCTTTCCTTTTCCTCACCTTTTTCTACCCCGGTCCCCCCCCCAAACCTAACATTGCACAGAGAGGCAAGCCTTCATGCCCTCTGACTGTTAGATTTTGGGCGGGAGCTCTCCAGTGTAAGTGGGTGATTGTTTTCCCGGATGTTTGCTCTCACCCTTTCCCGTTCCTACTCTTACATTAGGAGAATTTTCCCTTTCTTTTTTTAACTTCCCCTCCCCTCAAAGATTGCTAGACATCTGAGGGACAAGCTTCATCTCTCTCTGAGTTATCTGTACAAGCAACTTTTCCCCTCCTTTTTTTTTTTGTAACATCTTGCTTTCGCTCTCTCGGGAGGGATTGGTGTATGCCGAGGGATCCTTACCTTCTCTTAGGTACACAGAACTCGCGAACGGAATTCCCTTAAGGAAAGAAGCTACTCCTTTCTTTGCATGTTACGACGTGCTTACTCCGTCCTTCTTCATACCGTGGGATGAACAGCCTTTTTTTTTTTTTTCCCCCCACTCCCCTCCCTGTGACAACGTCGAACGGCCAAGTATAAGAACGTCGGTCCTGTGAATTGGGACCGGTGAATCCCACCTTTTCTTTTCCTGATACGTTCTCCTTCCGGTCCCTGTTTCTCCCCTCGAACCTGATAGAGGTTTTCTCTTTTTCTCCCTCTTTTTTCCACACCACAAAGGCACATTAAGTGTTCCTGACCCCCCAATGACTTAAAGCTAACGAGGATGTCCCCCCCTTTTTCCTCTCTTTCCTATTGCCACGGTCAGGTGTCTTTTCTCCCTTTTCCATTCTTCAGCCCTTACTTTTCCCCCTCGGTGAATAGCAGAAGGATGACTACACTCCCCCCTTTTTTCCCTCTTCTTTTCTTTTAGCAGGAACACCTCTTCTTTCCTACTACGAGGTCCGACGGAGATAGAACCCCCCTCCTCCGGCCCACGAAATTAGTTCCCCTTTGCTACAGCGGGGTAACGACCCCTTTTCTGGTCCATTCCGCCCGTTTCTTGACACTGGCATAGGACGTTCTTTCTCCCCTTCCCATCCTTTCTCCCAGGGAATGGATAGGTGTTCGGAATACTCCACATTTTTTTTTTTTCCCCTTTTTCCCTGACTGTCTCGTTTTGCATCTACCGCCTCCTAAAAGACTTAGCCGTTTCCCCTTTCTCCCCTCCCCAGTTTTTTCCAAGATCCAACAACCCGCAGAAGACGCTTTTTTTTTTTCCGAGTTGGAGCTAACCTCTATTTTTTGAAGAAGCTTTCCTCGTACCCTTTCGTCAGCAAAGGCAGGCGAACGGATGACCGACCCCCTTTTTCGACGGATGTGGGCCCCCTTTTTCCTTTCGACCATCGAGTTTTTCTCCATCAAATACGCCGAGCTTTCCCTTTGAGTTTTTGCGCCACCCCGCTTGAGAAATCCTTCATTTACAACCTTTCCCCTTCCCCCGAGATTTTCAGTCCCCGTTTTCCCCTCCTTCTCGATAAATACGTCTCTTTCTTCCGCCGCGCGTATTTTGCCTTCCTTCATGAGCCACGAATCTTTTTCTTTATTGGGTGTTGCTTCTTCAGGAGAACAGACTCCTCCTTTTTTTTAGACAGTTTGCGCGGTGGGACCCTCCTTTTTTTTTCTTGATGGAAGCTATCTGTTTTTTTTTCTCCGACGTCGCAGTTTTCTGTTTGAGCGTCCGAAGCTTTCCTTTTTTGCATAAATCGGGGCGTCGTGCTTCTTTTTTTGCATCAGTCTTCTGCATGGTTTAATTTCCTTCCCCTCCGCACTATACCGAAAACAGACGAAGGGACAACTTTTTTTTCCTTGAGCTGTCCCTGACCCATTTCCGGGAATCCCCCTTTTAAAAGCTTGGTAATCGGCTAATGGGATACTTTTTAAGAAAACAGATGGTTCCCCCCTTCCGGAAGCATCGTCCCTCTTTAGGGCTCCCTGGAAATTTTTTCCCTATTTTTATTCCGCGACCGAGAAAACCCCCTGGCTCCTGGAGAAACTCTTTTCTTTTTCAATCCTCTTAACCTTTTTACAACACGGACTTTCCCTGATCATCTGCTGTGGAGGCCTGGAATTAGTTTGGGTGAGACTTTCCTTTTTTCCTAAAGATGCGTCCGTCCTAATGTAAGCGAAGGCCCCGCCCCTGGTGTGGAAGTTTATGTGCTTAGAAGGATGAGAAACCTTTCCCCTCTTCTCGATGAGTGCCATTTGCTTTTTCTTAGAGTTTTTTTTATCCGTATTGAGAGTATGAGTTTGCAAGAGGAGGATTTTCCCCCGATATGCCGGCTTGGGGACTTTTTTTTCCCGCCCCATATTTTCCTGGAAGAGGAGATTTCCCCCCTGTTCGAAGCTGGTGACCTGCCTCTTGCGCCCACCCCCCCCCCCCACCCCACAATCAGCGATGCCCTGAAAGTGCAACTTTTCTTTTTTCCCCGTGAAAACCTGGCTTCGTGGGATTTTTCCCCCTTTCTTTATCGTTAGCGAAAAGTCTTTACGCGATCGGAGTTGTTTTTTTCCTTTTGCGCGAGCCGATCTCTCGTCAAGTCTTCCTTTCCGTGTCGGCGAGCAACCCCCGTAGAAACGGTCCTAGCATGTTCTTCACCTGTCCGAGAAAGTCTTTAAGTATTATCTCTCTCTTTTAACTCTTGAGATATAAATGCTTTGCTTTCGCTGCCGTCTTTGAAGATGAGTAGTGAACACTCCCCCCGTTCCTGTTCCCCTTGGGGTTGCTTCTCGGGCAAGCATTCCCCCTTTTCAGCATTGTACAATCCTTTCTCGCTTTTCTTCATAGGATCGGCGAAAAACTCCTTCCTCCTTGTAATGGCACGCGCCGCAAAGACTTCATAGCAATCCGCGTGTTTTTTGCCTGGCCCGACTCCGAAGCCTGTTCATGAACCCCCTTTCCCCGTCAAGAAGGTCTTCTCCTAGGGTAACCATCTGTCACACGGTTCACTCTTCAAGAATGTTCCCCTTGCCTTCCCACGATGTTCTTCCAAAGCCTCTCCCCCCCTTTTCAAAACTCATCTCTCCACGGATCTGCCAGCCTAACCGCCCTGGCCTTTTCCGATAGTTCTCACTCCATCAGCAAATAAACTCATGCTTTGTGGGAATCATTGCGCTTTCCCCCCCTATCTGTCATCAGGAACTGGGTTCGAGAATTTTCCTCCCCTCCGCTGATCCCCAATTCCCCCCAATCACGTACGGTTTTCCTCAGGAAACAAATCCACGAACTTCGCCTTTCGGTATTTTTCTCTTTCCCCTCCCTCGCATTTTTCCGCGGCAAAAGGTCCTTCCCCCCCCGCCGCGCAGGGCTTGTAAATAGGCCCTCTGGGGCGGCCCTCCCCTTCAAGATACCATTTTTTTTTTTCCCTTTTATGCCACACAGGTCCCTTTCCCCGGAAATGGTTTCGCCTTTCGCACCATAGCTTTTGTACTTCGTCGCAATCCTTTTTACAGTCGTAGTCTTTTCTTCCTTTCATTTCCGCTTAGCCCCCCCTTTCATGAGTCCTTCCAAGAGCGACCTCGCAACGATGCCATATGCGGACGCTTTCTCACCCAGCACTCCTTCCCCGTTGCGGCGGAGAAACATTCTCCCCCCCAGTAATGGTCCCACCTTAGGAATACGGTCTCCTCCCTCCCTCTAGAGTCTTTTCTCTTTAGCACCCCCCCCTCCCCTGCGCGATATCTTCGTGCCAGGTTCCGCATCGTCACCCCCCTTTTTTGCAGGCCAGCGCCCCGCTTAAAACATAGACGGTATGAGCTTCCCTTGAAAACCCCTGTCGCAATCTTTCCCCACTTTCACAAACTTCACGTGGAATCCTTTTTGGTGGTTCCCCCCCCTCGGTTCGAACGCTCCTCGGATTTTATGCTTTTCTCGGTTACAATGCACAGAGGCGTCCTCCCCCCCCCCTCCAGTAGCAGCGATGCTTTTTTCGGTTGGGCTGTTTTTCTCCCCGCCTGCTGGATGCGGTCTATTTCTCTGTTCCACCCAAATAGCGGAACGTTAGAAAAGAGTCTTTCTTTTTTCCTTTTTAAGTGGTGGGACGCCACTCAGGGGAGGTTCTCCCTTTTGAATGATTGCGGACCGTATGGTTTTCCCCCCCTTCCAGGGTTCGCTCAAAACAGCTTTTTTGACGGAAACGTCTCTTTCCCTGCCCCCTTTTCACTCCCTTCTTATTTTCCCCCCTTTTTCCCTTCCACGAGGCCATTTTTTTTTTCATGGCCCAATCCAGATCCCCCTTCAATTGGACAGAACGACGTTTTGTCTCTTTTTTGAGGGAAATCCCCTCCTCTTCGCTATGATGCCGCGGGAACGCTTCTTTTAAAGAAGCGCTGTGGAGTGCGTCTTTTCCTTCAGAAACAGCACTTTTTTTTCTTTTCCCCCCGCCTGAAGATGCCTTTTCCCCTCTCTTCCCCGACCTATCGGACCCTCCTCCCAAATATGAAAGAGGAAGGATTTTCCCTTTTCCCCTTTCAGTAGTGTTGGAGTTCCCCTATTTACTTAGTTGTTACAACTTTTTTTTATTCCCCCACCCGCGATTTCCGCTTATCGACAACGACGACTTTTCCTTTCTGGAATGCGCAATGTGACCACCTTTTTTCCAATTCAAAGATATGATTCGTCTAATTTTCGTTTTTTAATACTTGGCGTTAGACTTTTTCTCTTTCGTGCCCGTAGTCGGTCAGTTGCTGGGCATACGTAACTTTTCCCCCTTCCTTTTTTTTTAGACCTAGTCGGGTCTTTCCTTCTTCTTTTACAGGATGTTGTTTTGTTCGGCCGACTTCAACTGCCGAAGCCTTTCCTGTATTTCTACATCGGCATACTCTCTTCTATATCAATCTCGCTTTTACCCCTTTTTCTTCCCCTACTTCGATGTTCCTCACCAGCTTTTTTCAACTCTTCCTCCGATTTCAGAGAGATAGTTATCCCCCCCGGAAGCCCCTCAGGTAGGAGTATTCCAGGACAGCCCCCTCCTCCCCCCCCATCAGGACACCCCTTACCGCTCTCTCCTCAAGAACCCCCCTCCCCCTTCCTGATAAAGGCATTCTCCTCGATTGGCACTTTTATGTTTTTTCCCACTCCCTTTGTTGCAACTTGCTTTTTCCCCCTTCCCTCCTTCAGACCTTTTCAACGACAGGGACAGCCCGCAGACCTCCTTGAAACTCTTGTTGCAGAGTTGGTCTTTTTCCGTTTGGTTGGCGTGTTCCTCTCTTTTTCCTCCTTATCTTTTTTTTTACTTCAGCAGTTTATTTTCCCCCTCTCCACGTTGAACTCCCTAACCCAATTTTATATTTGTGATCCTCCTTTTTTCTGATCTTCTTTGTGTTCTGGCTGTTCCCTCCCACATGGATCTGAGAACCGTTGATTTCCTTGCTTAAATTCGGTCTTTTCTTTTCCTCCTTGGAATTCAATTTGACCACTCTGGCAGTGTTGATCTTTTGCCTTGGATTCCCCCTCCCAACGCCCGGGGGGAATGAAAATCTTCGTCCCTCCTAGAAATTCTTTGTCTTTTCTTTCTTTATGGACTCTCCTTGCATATCTTATCTTCCTCATAATCCTTTTTTTTCTTTCTTTCAAAAAGGATCCAGAAAGAAAGTTCTTTCCCCCCCCCCCCAGCAGGATAGGGGCCTTCACACGCCGAAGATTTCCTGGTTTTTTTTGGACGGGGTCCTGTTTTCCTTTCCTGGCCGCTGCAAAACTGCTTTTTTTTTCAAGAGTGTCAAGGCACTCCCAAGACAGAGCAATTCCGTAGAGAAAGCTTTCCCCCTCCTCCTGTGGAGTTACGCCTGCGGGCACCCCAGCTCCAGAAACCCCCCCTTCTTCCAGACATCCTAATCCAGTACGTTCTCCAATTGTTGAATAGGGTCATTTTTTTCCCTCAACCTAAAACTGTACTCTCCGTCCCCCCTTTCCGATTTTTCATTAGTCACCCCCCTACAGACGATGAAACATCGACTATATTAACGATGGATTGATTCCCCCCCCTCTTTTCTGCATATCATTTCGTTGGATTCCCTCCCTTTTTTTTCTTCTACAAAACGAGTAATCCCCCCCCTTTTTCCCTTTCAGTTGAAGGATTCATCTCAACGAATGATTCCGCTATGATATAGATTTCTTCGATCCAAAGTGTCCCCCCCTTTTTCTGGGTGTCTTTTTTCTTATGAATTCTCGACTTTTCCCTTTCATTCAACTGATGTACAAGTCCTCTTTCTTTCCCTCCTCTCAATATAGCATTGAAATTTTTCCCTTTTCTCTAGTTCTGTGTCGGATTGAGTATCTTCTCTCTGAGGGACTGACCGTGTTTTTTCTTCACTCTGGTTGGAGCTGATTCCGATGGGAGCCCCTCGCCCTGAAACTGTGCGGCGCATTCCCCCCTCCCGAACGGAAGACCCACCCCCCTCCCCTCTTCCCCCAATGAAGCAGATCTTCACTCCTGCAAGATCCACCCCCACCTTCATGATCCCCCTTTATTCTCCAAAGTGACGACAGACGTGTACTCCCCCTGTGAACACCGTCGACCCCCCCCCCCTTTTCAGTGACACGAGGACACTCTTCTCCTCCTCCCCCCGTCACATTTGTCCAGCCCCCGTCCCCTTTCGACGTACGTCTTTTTCCTCTGAACTGACTAGCGTGCTGTGTTTTTTTGCCAAACAGCCCCCCCTTCCCAGGACCCATAAGTTTTTCCCCACTTCCCCCTCCCCCTCTTAAAAGCCTCAGTACTTGAACAATCCCCCTCCCTCCTTCCTCTTTGCAAAGTTTCCTTTTTCCGTCTGCGTCCCCTTATTTCCTTCCCTCCTTTTTCGCGGGGGACCATAAAGGACCCCCCCCCCAGTCCCCCTCCCCTCTGACCCCCCTTTTCCCTCTTCGCATCCCCCCGGTAGCTCCTTTCTAATTAATAAGAGGACTCCTAAAAAATTCCCCCCACCTTCCCCCCCGAACTTCTTAGTGTCCAATTTGTCAAATTCTTTTTTTTTTGGTTGGATAACGAAAGATATAGAGTGGCCCTCCCCTCCCCTTTTTCCAATGGCATCGTTAAGGGAGGACTCCCCAGAAGAGATACAAGGTTTTCTTTCCCCTTCTTTGCGTCCGGCCCCTCCCACTTTTTTTTTTGGGCCTTTTTTTTTTCCGACCCCGTAAAGCTCCCTCCCATGCAGTAAATGAGGGTAGAAAGCCCTCCCAAAAAATTACGGTTTTCTCCTCCCTTTCCGCCTTTTCTGGGAAGATTTGGCGCGTCCTCCAGACCGGCCCCCCCCTACTGGAATCGTCCCCTCCCCTCTCGGCCAGGATGCCCGCCCAAACGTCCCTTTTCTCACTGCTTATGTGCCATTGTTTCTTTTTGAGGACCGCCCCCCCTCCCTCGTTCCTTTTTTCCGATCGTTTTCTCCACCCGCGTGATTTTCTTCTTTTCTATTTCCTCAAAATTCCTCCCTCAAGTAGGAGTCTCCCTCTTTTACTTCTGCTTGTCTTTTTCCGTTTATTTCTTCTCTTCCGACCTGGCCCCCCTCTAAGAGCGCGTGGATTGGGTCCCCCCCCCGAATCTATCGAGGGGGCTTTCCCTTCTTTCTCAATTGCGCGGTGTCTCCCTTTTATGATATTTCTTTTTCTTTTTTTTCCCCTCCGAATTTTCCCCTTTTTTCTCTCCGTGGAAGCGTCAGAGATTTCCCCATCGGGCGAGTGATCCGCTTTTCTTCTTTTTTCCTGGTGACTTCTCTTTCCCGCCTCTTTCCCTTTCTGTTTCAATTTCCTTCTCTCCTGTAAACCTTCTTTTCCCTGGAGCTGGACGAATTTCTACAAGCGAGGACCTTTTCTCCTTTCTTCGGACTCGGCCCTGGGGTTGTCTCACTCTTTGTGCCGATTGCCTCCTCCCCTCCCTGCGCGGAGGGATGCGCCGAGGAACGCTGCGAGTTCCTCCTTCTAAAAATACTCTTCCCTTTCTCTCTTCTTTTCCTTTCCCCCCTCTTAACCAACCGGACGTGATTGGGATTGACTTTGTTCTTCCCAATGCGAGAAAAGGCTTCGTTTTTCCTCCTAACGATTCTTCTCAAGTCCTTCGTTACCCCACAATTCCTTCTCGTGGAAGTTATTTTCGCGCCGGAATGAGAATTCTTGAAAGGAGTGAGGCTGTCTCTCTTCTCTGTAAAGCAGTTTGCTTTTTTCCTCCGCAGTCTTTTCGAAGCGAATCTGATCTTCTCCCTTGAATGCGGCTTTTTCCAAAGGAAGGGCATTCCTCCCCTTCCCCCCTCGTCGAAGTGGTGCCCCTTTCTGACCGCTATCTTCCTTCATTGCAACCCTGAACACAGGATTTTTTCTTCGGGTTTTCCCTCCACGTCGATGGCGATTCCGAGTAGATTACTCTTTTTTTTCTGCGAGGCTTTTTCGCCTCTAAGAAGCGAGAAGTACGTTTCCTTAGGAAGCTTTTCTTTTCTCACACAAAAGCCCCCCGTCTCCCTTCCCCCTGTGCTCCCATCTTTCTGAGAAAGTCCCCTCTTTC
>Ga0179593_1654740_pt1 | contig 20848 bp, 31 predicted proteins | sample CZODoug2_1_08_16_FD_185931 | JGI IMG/M metagenome (GOLD analysis project Ga0179593, IMG submission 185931) | Vadose zone soil fungal communities from Angelo Coast Range Reserve, California, USA - CZODoug2_1_08_16fungal (PacBio error correction) | ecosystem: Environmental > Terrestrial > Soil >... | reverse complement strand
TTCCCGCGCGTCAGCAATAAGCCCTTTTTTCCCCTCCCCCACTACGGCCTCCGTTTTAACTCTCAGCTTTCGGTTGGCCCCTTTTCTTCCCGATTCCCTTCGGCGTTACAGTCTCTATTTGCCCAAACCCTGATGACCAGCGGACTCGCTCTTATCCTCTAGTCCCCCCGCACTTGTAGTCGCTGACACTTTTCTCCCCCTTTCCCTCCCCCAGCTTCCTGGTCGTCTTGTTCGTGACGTTTTGCTTTTCTTTGAGAACTAGGATCTTTTGCTCTCCCCTGTCACCCAGGCCCCTCTTTAGTCGGCGAAAACGCTTCAGTCACTGTCTTCATTAATCTTCCTTAATTTTTCCAGTGCGTAGCTGTTGTTAATTGCCCTTTCGTCAGCTCTTCCCGCGCACAGGGTTCTTTCAAGTCGTTTTTCTTTCTCCTTTTTTTCAAGAAGTTGAAATGAAACCCCCTCCCCCACTTAGCTCGAACCCGCCCCCCTCGGTGACTGAGATGTTTTCTGTATCCCCGAGGCAGCCACGCCCTTTTCCCCCTTTGCCTATACAGCTGATTAGCGTTCCAACCCTCCCCAGAAACTGACGCCCAGTCAAACTATAGGACTGCGAGATTCACTTATCGCGTCTACTTGCCCCCAGTAGATGTTTGACTCTCCCTCTGTGCCTTCCTCCGGAGCAGAGAGATACTTTGGTCCTCACGAGGCGACCGTATCATGTGTAGATAATTTTGTTCTCTCCCCCCGCTTGGTTGCGAAAGTTTTTCTTTAGGCAAGCTTTTTCCCTGTCACCATTTTTTTTTGAAGTCTTCCCCTCTTTCACCATATGTGAGAATTCTCCTGTTATCCCCCCCTGGCCCCCCTGAGAGGTCGTACCGCCGTCCCTAATTTTTCTTGTCTTCGCTTCTCCATCACTTTTCTGTACCGGTTCCCCCAGTTGCCACGCCCTACTCCTGGTAACTTTCGAGTCCTGCTTTTTCTTGTCCGTTGGCCATTATCTTGATTGTTGTAAGCCCGGCTCGGATATGGTCACATTCTCTTCCCCCCCTAGTGAGTCTTGAGACAACCTCCTTTTTTCGCGTCTTTCGTGTCCTCAAATCACCACCTTTTTTTTTCCGCCCGCTTAACCGCGCCGATAGTTTTTCCCACTGACTATAGCAAAGTCTTTCAGCCCCCTTTCGCACAAGATCCCTTCTTTTTTTCCCCGGATGACGCCAATAAAGCCTTCCGCAATGTTTGTACCCCCTTCTGGTTCTCCTTCCTGTCAACGAACCCCCCCATGTTTCCCTTTAGTCAGGAGGTGATCCCCTTTTTTCCCCCTTTTTCCGTTGCGATTTCCTTTCAAGGGAGATCTCTGTCCGTGTTTTGGCATAACCATCCCCGTCCCCCCTCACAGAGCCGTCCCCCCTTTTTATCTTCTTCCTGGACTCCCTTCTACTGGGTTTTTCCTCCTTTCTTCCTCTTTCGGGCTTGTATACGTCGTTCTCGTTTTTTCCAAGAAATCATGCCCCCATAACTTCCCCCCCTCCCTTCACACGACGTGCAGAGTAAGCTTTTTAACCATCACTCAGTCGTTTCTTCCCCTTCGGGACGGGCCACCCTACCGTTTTTCCACCAATTGGACATTTTCCTTTCTTCCGGTGACGGAAGGGACTTTCTTCTTCTGCAACCTTTTCCCCCCACCGTCTCAGCAAGAACCTAGATACTCACAATTTCCTTCTTTGAAGAGATGAGCATTCCCGCCGATTTCTCCCTCGACGATGAGTTGTTCCATTTTTGAATCCAATTTTTGCGGGTTGACTTCTTTTCCGTTGACAAGATACAGGTTCCCAGAGGCCTTCTGAGTTCCAGCCCCTAGCCGGGGTCTCCCCCCCGGACATAAAGCCCCGCCTAGCCGTTTCCTTCTCGGTACCCCAGAAAGTCTAAACCCTATTTTTTATGCGCGTCTTGTCCTTCTCCCAGACCCAACCAACCTTCCCCCCTTCTTCCCCCAGCCCTGCTCTTTTTTTTCCCTTATAGAGGGCCATTTTATCCCCCCCTCCGCGCAGTAAGCACCAGCTTGCCTTCGCGCAATGCGGCCCCATACGAAAGATTGCAAGTGTGCCCCTTTTTGCATAGCCTCGAGCCACGTCCTGCGTTTTTTTTTTTTGTCGGGTAATTTTGGGTTTTTTCCCACCTCCCGGCCGACTGCAGGTGCAGAAAACATTAAGGCCCTTCCTCAAGAATTCTCTTTCCACCTCCCCTCTTTTTTTTCTCTCATGTTTTTGGGATGGGTGGGTTCTTCACGACTGCCGTCTCTGGTTGGTCTCCTAAGAGACGAGGTCGGACCCAGGCCCTCCCCCCCTTCACACACGCAAGTCTCCTTCGCCTTTTGGCCAAAGTGCTTTCCCTGTTTCCCCTTCCCTTTTTTGGGATGCCGGCAAGTCGCTCCCTGACGGCTTAAGCGGCTTTCTTGCAATGGCAGAGTCAGTTCGGCTTTTCCTTTCATTTTGAGGATCTTTTGGCTGTTGGTTTCTCTCTTTCCCCGACGGCTTTTTGTTTTACAAGACTCTTCTTTTTCGGGGTAACGGATGCATTCTCTTTCCCCTTATTGTTCTCCTCCTCTCTGGCCTTTTTCACTTTGACGATTCGATGTGCAAGTGAGCTTTTTCCTTCCCCTGTAGGAACATAGTCCCCCTCACATAATGTCTGCCCTTCATCTTGAGGATGAATACCTCCTTCTGGATTCTCCTCTTCCAGGAGGGCTTTTATTCCCCCTGATGGAGGTCCGTGATCTCGTGATCCGGTTTCGTGGTTTCGCACAAAGGCCATGTCCCTTCTTCCCTACCGTGTCCTTTTGGCCTGCCGATGTCATTTTGCCGCAAAACCCATTTTTTTCTTCTAGGGTATGTCCCTTTGATGATGTCCCTCCGCTGACGCGGGGAGAGTTAGTTTCTTGCGGTAGTGGCCCCCCCAGGGACCTGATTCTTTATCACGAAGTTTGTTTCCCGCGTTTTCTACATATTTTTATTGCCCTCTTTTCTTCCTAATGTATCGTCCCTCCCCCCTCTTGGGAGATGTCTTCTCCCCCCCCCCCCCGGATTCGAAGCATTCATGCTCCCCTTCCACGTTGAGACTTCTTTTCCTTCTTCTTCGCAATCAGGTCCTGGATCCCCCCCTCTTGTTTACAAACACGAAGACCTCTTTCGTTCCGTACGACCCCCCTTCTGAGTAATGTGATCCGTGAGGTCTCCGTCTTTCCCACACATTGTCCACATCGTGGCCCCTTTGCCCCTTTTTTTTCCCCCATACACAAAGACGCTTTTCATGCGCTTGGCCCGCGTTTGTTTATGAGGTCCCACTCCGCCCCCTCCAAACTGTGTCTACGTCCGAATGGCTTGAAACCCCCCTTTTCTTGACCATATCATGGCCTACCCCCCCCCTTGGCCCCTCGTCAGAAAGCAACGGCTCGCCCCTTCCCACCTCGTTTTTTTTTCCGTGGGTGTTGCAACCCGCGACGTTCCCTCTTTCCGTCACGGGGCGACCCCCTACGCGCATCCTCCCATGAAACACTGTCTCTTTCTTCATCGTTGCGCCTCTCGATCGAAACACCTTTTTTTTTCCCCCCCCACGGCCACCTCCACTACGTCTATCCCGAACACAACATTTTCTCAACCCCCTCTCAGGAAGGTTTAGCCACCCTTCGTTCCATTCTTTTCTATAGAGATTGTTGGACCCCTCCCTCTTGTCAATGGCCAACCTATTCCCCTCAGTTCCACCCTTCGGTATCGCTATATTATGGAAGCTTTCCCCCTTCCCCCCCAGAGTCTTTTTTACCTTTTCCTTTTATGGGAGTTGACGATCTGTGTCGTCGGCTGCGATTGCCCTTTTTTCTTGCCGCCCCCGGAAATTTTTCGTTATTTGTTTCCTTTCCTTTAGGCATGTCGAGTAGACCTCCCCCCTTTCCATTTTCAATTTTGGTCTCCCTCACCTCTACTGACGTTGTACCTTCCACGTTTTTCCCGCCGTCCACTCCCCCTATGCCGCCACGACACATTTTGACCCTCTCCTCACTACAAAACCTCCCTAGATATTTTCTGCATCACGTCCTCTGTCCGTCGCGGTCCTTACGTCCCCTTTTTGCCGCCGGGTTTGAGGGCTTTCTTTTTCTTTTTGCCGACCTTCTTATCCTCGATGTGTACCCCCGAGGCACAAACGCCGCGTTTTCCCCGTCCATGGGGCTTTCTTTTCATTTTTCCTCCTCCGACCCACCTCTTCCTGCTCGAGCACTGTCTCGTTCGTTTTCCTGGGGTTTTTGCTCGCCCCCCCTCTGCCAGCCGTGCCGCATGCAACCATTCTCTCAATTTGCCCCCTCTGAGGAGTTCCCCTTTTTTTCCCCTTTTTCTCTTCGCCAGAGAGTGGAAGTTTTTAACCGGGGGACCTTTGCTATTGCAGTATAGAAAGTTCTATCCTCTTTTCCCCCCCTAAATCCCGTTTTTTTTTCTTTTTGAGATGCAGCTGAGACCCGTCCCCTGTCCGACCCCCAATTACCAATAATAGGAATGCTCTTTGTATCCCTTCTCCATCTCTTGGCAAAGTGCGAATTCCCCTTTTTCCTGCCGGGAATTACGGGACTTCTTGTCGCACCCTGATGCACTCTTTTCTCCCGATGACGATTTTAATCCCTCTACCCCGACTCCCTTCCCAATGTGGTCAGTCGCTTTAGCAGACAAGCCCGGGCCACATTTTGGTGAGGGTGTCACCCTCCTTGAAGGTATTTTCCTATGTTCCCCATCGAGGGATATTTTTGCCAAAAATGTCCCATGAGTTACGCCGAAAAGCCGACTCCTCCTTTTTTTTCCCATTTCATTTTCTGCACTTACATGCTAATTGCCTTCTGCTTGGCACAATGGCATTTTTCCGCTGCGTGGCTTGTCTCCTTTTTCTGTCCTTGCGTAGTAGAGGTCTGCTCCTTTTGAAGAGCCCTGCCATGCATAGCTCCCTTCTAGCTCGAAAAATGCCTTCCTCTGATGTCTCATAATCGCTTTGCGAGCACTTCCCCCCCTTGGAAGACCCCCCTGACGCCTCTGACCCCTTCTCTGAGCTTTCCAAACCCCCTCCGTTTTGACACCACTTCCCCTTATTAGGACATGCGATGGTAGCCCCCCTCTCTTGCCTCAGTATTGAAATCTGCTTTTAGCTCCGGCACGGAAGAAGCCCTTCTTTTTAACCAGGAAAGGTACAGCAGGCTCCCCTTAAATGGCACCTTTATTTATTGCTAGTCTTCCCCTCTCTTCCCTATTGGATGTCTGACCTTGGTTCAGTAGTTTTTTTTCGTGTTCTCTCCTTTCCATCCCCGGAAGACTTCAACCCGATGACCGGAGTCCCATGCCTTTTCTTCTGTGTCTCAATCTTTAAGGGGTAGCTTGCTCCTTGAGCATCACGGGCTGTCACGCTCCCAGCGTTTGCACAGCCCCCCCTTTACCCTTCGTTTTCCCTTGGTTAGAGGGACGGCTTTTTCTTTTCAGCTTTCTTTCCGGTTTGTTTCTCAGACAGTTATGCGTCCCACAGTCCCCCCCCCCCGACCAATTTGAAAAAGCATCTCTGTTCCTCCCAACCCTCGTGGCCAGAGACCTCTCAGCCTTTTTCTAGTTGTGGACTTTTTTTTAGCAAAGTCTTTGGAACCCTTTTTTCCCCGAAAGCCGGTTGCTCCACGAGTTGGATCCCCCCCTGAACCCCCCTTACGTCCTTTCGCGTCGTCTTCACGGATCTTCGCGTTTTTACAACCCTAATGGTGTCTTTTCTTCCTTTCTGCGAACCGCGAGAACCGTCTTCCGCGATTCTGAACGTCAGCGGCCTCGGCCCTTTCTGCTGTCGACGACCGTTTTTTCTCATCACACTTCCAATCAAAGACCCGAATGGATCTTCCTTGGTTCCTCCCCCGAGTAGGAGAGCATGTGCTTTTTCGTCGGTACTGTTTCCCACGTTTTTGGCTACCCCTTTTCCTGAACTACAGCTTCCCTCAGCGTCCTTTTCCGAATCCGTCCCCCTTCCGATACTCTCGAATTGCTCTCAAGGGGTGCGGCAAATACGGCCCAAGGAAAAATGACCAGTTTCTTTTCTTCTTTTAATTCCGATGACGTAATGCCTTTTTTTCCCTCCCGGGACCTTTATGATTACCCCTTCTTCCCAGGAAGATACTCCGCCCCAGCATGATTATCAGAGTGAGTATTACCAGTGCCTTCAGGTGTAAGGCATCATACGACCTCTTTCTAGTCTTGGAATCCCCCCCCCTTTGCTGAGGATGTGAAGAAGTTGAGCCGCCCACTTGGGATTTGGTTAGTCTACTTCCCCGTTGGTTTCACCTCCCTCCCCCCCTTTACTGAATCGGTAACCCTTATCCCCCTACCCCAGAACCCTCTTCTGTTTCCCCACCGCGTCTTTTCACTCTTCGAGTCCTCAAAAAAATCCCCCCTCTCTTAACCGGCCCTCAGCAGCGCCCTTGTTCTCTTTCCCTCTGACAAAGATCCGCCTCCTCCCCAGGTCGCCTTCGAACTGGTTTCAGGTCCCCAGGACCCCTTTGTCGAAACCATTTGCAACTTCCCTTTCCTCCCCCCTAACGGCGGTCCCTTCTTGGAGCTTTGCATTTGTTTCTTTTTCTTTTGCCCCCCTCGTCCTCTTCCCCCTTACCTTCCCATATTCTCATCCGACGGCCACCACCCGCATCCGCAATTTTTCCCCCCCCCCACCGTTTAGCTAGATTGCTTGCGTTCTTTTTGTTTGGGATTTTTTTCCCCCGGTCCGTCTGGTGGAATTGTCTTTTTTTGAAGAGCCAGAACGCTTACCTCCCCACACTTCAAGGAGGTGCTTTTTTCCTGGTCCCCCCTGTGTAATTTTTTCACCCTTTCTTTAGGAGGATGGATTCAAGTCTCTCTTCTTCCTCTCTGGATTTCTCCTGTCTAATTTTTTTGAATGCGATCAGGGTTTTTCTTCTTTCTGTGGAATGGAGAATTTGGATTTTTTTCCCTTTCGAATTGCCCCCTGACGGCGTGGTGAACCTGAAACTCTTTCCTCTTCTCCTTCTGGGTCCCCTCCTTTACGATCCCTCTCGGACCTTATGGTCCCTCTAAAAAACACTCGTTTTTTTCCCCCTTCCGGCGGGAGTTCTCCCACTGCGGCACCGTCAGACCCCCCTTCTTTTTTTGGCCATGCAAGAAATCACGCGCTCCGAACGGCTGGCGGGAATACCCTTCCCTCCTTTGTACCACCTTCCCCGATAGAACTGTGTTCTCTTTCTCCGGTCATTTGCAGGCGGACTCCACCCAACTTATTACCCCTCAGGGGGTTCTGAGGAACTCCATTTCCTCCTTTTCAATCCTGGCCGATTCCCTTCTTTCCCCCCTTGCGTAATCTGCTCAGGAGGGGCCTCTTCCTCCCTATTGGAAATACTGCCGTCCGTGTGACGGGGTGAGAGTTTTTTTTAGGTTCTCACGGCACTTGGTAGTGAGACAACACGGTTTCCCCCCTCCAACGTTTTATACCGCCCTGCATTCCCGCTTATACCTTCCTTCGGGACATAATGATCGCCCTTGATGGAGTTTCCTGGTATGATATGGTGATTCCCCCAAAGGGCGTCCGAAAGCATATGCTTTTATTCCGAGCATTCTTCCCCTTTTTAAGCGTATCTCCCCTTCCTTTTTTCCCCCCGACACATCGTCGGTTTTCCAAGAAGGCTTTCTTTTTCTCGGCGGAACCCATTCTTTCTTCGTTCGATTGCTAATCCGCTTTTAGCCACTTTTTTCGGTGGCGAACCTTTTCGTGCCACGACTTGCTAGAGGCTTTTCTCAATACACTGACTATTGAAAATATTTATGTTTTTTTTTTTTTTTTTCCTCTCTTGGCCCGGCCTTGGATCTTTTTCACTTTTTGGAGGGAAAATTACATTTTTGGGTTTTTTTCTTTTTTACCCTCTTACTCTTACACTCCCTAGAAAACGTCCCTCTTTTCGCTGACTCCGACGCAAGAATCCGGTTTCCCCCCTCCCTTTTGAATTATCTGTCTTCCCCAGATAAGCACGTCAGGTGACACCTTTTTCCCTCACGCACGGAATCAGAACCCCGTTTCCTAAGTTCCCGTTCTTGCACAAAAGCATGGAACGTCTCTTCTTTCTCTCGGGCGAAGGATGATCCCCCTCGCATGATACGCCCCTGTTTTCTCGTGCAGTGGCTTTCTTATAGGTGAATCGTCTCATGCACCAGAGGATCCACCCCACGGAACCGAATCACTCGGCCTCTCAAACAGGGAGACCTCCAATTTTTGATCTTGAAATGATAGAACCAGTGCCTTCCCTCTGAGTATCCTTCGGGTGAAAAGTCGGTTTTTTCCCTTTCAATCTCTTCTGGTTACCCTATAAGTTTTGCCCTTTCGGCGACAGTAGCAATTTTACAAGCTGTCCTTTGTTCCCCCCTTTTTGTTGGCCGATATCCAGCTGGATAGGGGCCGTAGTCTTCTTTCCCCCTTTTTACTTCAAATTGGCAGCGCCCTTCAGTAGACTTCACCCCCTTTTCCTCTTGTGAGCTCCCCCGGGCTTCCTAGTAGCTTCTTGGTCATTTACCCACTCTACGACCGTTAAACCCCCAAAAAGGTCGCGCCCCCCTTCCCCCCCTTCTGTCGATGCCGCACAATTAAGCTCCCTTCCTCCCCCAATAGAGCTACTGAAGGTTTCTGAATAACTGAAGTCCCTCTTTCGCCTTCAAAGCGAGGGTCTCCCCCTTCTTTCCTTTTTTGCGAAGCCATCTTCCCTTGTCTCCCTCCTCCAATACCGTCAAAGAGTTCGCACCCTAACGAACCTATTTCTTTCTTTCCTGCCGCGAAGACAACCTTTGTCGCCTTTCTCCCAAGTGCTGTTCATCCCCCCCATTCGCGGCCTAGGTATCATGTTTGCTCTCCCCCCCCCCCGCAGTAACGCCCGGCAGCCTTCTTATGCCCAAAGATGTCCTTGAAATTTGGTTTTTTCCCCCTGCTTCAGTTAACAAATTGTCTCCCTCGGTCTAATTGGACGGGAGGGCAGCTGACGCCTCTCCCTTCTTCTCTCTCTCTATCTTTAATACTCCTCCCTTTTTTCTGGATTCTGATTCCCTTTCGCTCCCCCCCCCCAACTTCAAAGTCCTCCGCTTCCCCCCTTCCCCCCCCTCTGGCGACCCGCGCTTCTCTCCTCAATTTTCGCTTGGCAACTGCGACGTCCCCCCCCCTCTCCTGGTCGGGGGCTTTACATTACCTCTGCTTCTCTGCGAGACAAACGGATTGATTCCCCTATGATCCGTGATACTCTTAGACGTTCTCTCTCCCCCAGTGGTCGTCGTGTTTTCTCATGTCCACCTCCCATACCCCTCTTTTTTTCCCCTGGGTTGAAACCGCGGGGGATGTCCCCTTCTTTGGATCATGACGTTGTGTTTTCTCCGGATCTGTTTTGCTTCTTTTCAAAACTTCGCCCCTTTACGCCCCTCGAACCCCGCGTTCCTGTTTTTCAAGTATTATCATGAGTCCCTCGCTCTCCCTTGTACGTGCTGTTTTTAAAATTGCAGTTTCCCGACTGCTGGCCTTCCTTTTCCCTTTCGACCGTGTTCTTACAGCGTCGTGAGTGCCGATCCGGGACAGAAGATGAATCCTCAGGCATCTCTATCTCCAATCCCTCTCCTTCTCCCCGAGTGCAATATGAGATGTGTTTTGCGAGCAAGCTTCCACCTTTTCCCCGACCCTTCTGACCGAGGAACCCCCTTCTCTAAAGATATCTCTTTTTTCTTCTCCCCCCAAGCACCCTGTCCGAACCCTCTCTTAGAGGACGTATTCTTTCTCCCATTTGAAGAGAGACGTCACCCCCTCTCTTTCTTCCCCCCAATATCTCTAAGGCATGAATACACGCCGCCACTTTTGAAGCAGCTTCCCCCCCCCCCCCCTTTTGCTACCGCTTTCCCTAATCCTCTGACACTTAGATTGTCTTGATGATCTTGTCCCGCGAACGTGTTTGCGTTAGCCTCCTTTCTCGGGTGCCTTTTTTGAGTCTCATCTCGGCTATTTCCGCTCTCCTGCAGCGAGAAGGTGTCTCTCACGCTTATGCGGAACTCTTTTCTTCGCCAGGCTCGAAACTCCCCTTTTTCTTTGCTCTCCCCAGCGTTTCTCCCTTGTACTATCCGGTTCAGGCCGTGCTTTCTTTTCGCTGTGCCTGAAGTTTTTCACTTGTATCGCTTTCCGGTATTCTTTTCTTTTCACCCCCGTCAGTCTTTTCGAGTCCCCCCCTGCATCTTTTTCCAGTGTCAAATCCAAATACTTTCTCGTCGAGCTCTCCTTTCCGTTGTCCTCTCGTCTTTGATTTCCCAGATCTTGCCCGATCCAGTTTCGCCCCCCCCGAAGCCCGTTTTGTTGATCCAACGCTTTGAAGCCCACCGGACACCAGTCCTTCCGGGTACGTCCTCGTCGATGACGATCTTTCTTTCTTTTTCCACCGACGCTTTGTTCGACCTTCTCCTCTGACCCTCCCTCCGAATGTCCCCTATGCGACGTCATGCATTTTTTTTTCCCGCAGCTTCCTTTTTTTTTTCTCCCATACACGCAGGCTCAAGCGGCATTCCTTGTAATGGTCTAGTTCGGTCTTCTTTCTGGGTAGTTCGGTCTGTTCTTTTTTTTCGGCGTTCGTGTTCCCCGTTTGCGAGAACTACTTCTTCCTGTTCCCCCCTTCTTTCACGATCCGGGCGTACCCTATACCTCGTCGGGTACCCTTCTTTTTGCCCACCTCCATACGTGCAACAGGGACCCATTGTTTTCCTTGATACCAGCTTTCCCTGCTGTGAGAAGCGTTTTGCTAGTCCAGGATACAAACGCTACCCACGTACCCCGGCTCTCAAATGCCTCTTTTTCTCGTCTTTTTGATTGAAGTTACCGCCAGATTGTTTTTAGATTACCCGTATACCCCTCTTCTTGCAATGAATCACATAATCTTAGATAGACCCGCTTGAGAAAGATCCCCCCCTTCCTCTGTATGGCGGCCCCGGGACATAGCGTCGGTCTCCGGTCTTCCTCGAGATCCCCCGTTCACCAAGCCGTCCTCCAGACCTTTAAGTTAAAACGCGATGTTCAACTCTCTTTCGATCGCCCGCACCACCCCTAAGTTAAACCCCCGCCATTCCGATGATAGAGGGCATGCTTCCCCCATTAATTTCCCCCCTCTAACTTCTCCCCCTCTCATGGTGAATTTTGACTTCCATATCCTTTTCGAACCATGGCCAGCCGTTTCCATCACCTTCTCTCCTCATGCTTTTTTTGTGTGCCTGCTGGGGTGTGTCCTGTTCTCTTTTTTCGAGTTTCTCCCCCTTTGATTCCCACCGAGACGGACAAGTTAGCCCCTGTCAATCTCTCTTTTCTTTTTTACTCCCTCCTTTTGCGCGTAGGATTGCTTCTGTTTTTGACGTTCATTCTGAACTGGTCCGTATCTTTTGAATCCGTTTTCCTCCGGAGGGGCTGCCAGTGACCGGGACCCCGCCCTGCTGGCACCCCCAGAGGGTTGCAACGGTACTTGCACCTGCGTTTCAAGTTCATCTTTTCATCGGACTTTTCACGTGGTGCTACCGACTTCTTTTGGATATCCGGGGCGCGGTGGGTTCCCTGGGTGGCCCCCAGCGCCTTTGGTTTCTTTTTGTATTTGATCAATCGTGACAAGACAAGTCATGCAACCCCGATCGGTCCCGTTCGATACGTTCTGGCTGGTAGACCGCCGCCTTTTAGAACTCGCCCGACGTCCGTTCCCTTTGTGGTACCTCAATGCTTGCACATTCAAGGCTGTTCTTCCTTGATCCCGACCTTAGATCGGCCTTCCGCCCCCCCTCTTTTGGCCCTGAATACCCCTCAAAAGGTTTTTCCTTCCCTCGAAAGTCTTCTCGTGCGTGAGCGTTTGATCTCATGCCGGACACGGCCCATTTTCCTCCGGACTCTACCCTCCTTCACTGGTCCCTGGGCCGTTGTCTTCTTTGACTCACCTCTGGTCGCTTCCTTCCTCTCTCTTATATGACGCCGTATCCTGGCAATTTCTGCCGGTTTTCCGAGGGATCGCCCCACCCCTTCGTTTATGAGCCACAACTTTCCCCTAAGGAGTTATAGCCTTACAGCGACCCCATCTCTTTCCTCTCTCGACCTATGCTGTCCTTGGCATTCTCGAGCCTTTTTCCACAGCTGGTAGACATCCTCGCTTCTTTGCAAGTTATTCGCCGGGTGACTACTGCTCCCAAATCGTTGGTTGAAACCGCATGAATCCCTCGTTCTCCCTAGAACTACTTTTCTACTGCCTTTACCCCGTGATTGCGTGTTCTTTGCGTTTTTTTCCTGGTGGCCTTGATCGTGGCCACTTTTTTTTTAAATACCAAAGACCATTGCAAATCTTATTTGAGCTGTGGTTTCCTCTGTCCTCAAAGCCCACTCTGCAACTGTGGCCCCCCTACCTTGTGGGACGTATTCTGGATTACATCTCCCTTTTTCGGCGCAATTTTTTCCTTTTACATCACCTGGAGCGGCCCATCTCGTTCCGGCCCGTGATTGCCTTCCTTTTACATTCGACCCCTCGATCCTCCTCCGCTACGTCCCTGCTCGCTGCAGTTTCTCGTCTTCATAGTCTGATCCTACCTTGGTTCCACAAGGCCGACACTCCTTCTCATCTCCCTGACCCTTTTTTCGCAGCCAGCGTGATTCTACGCCAGGTCAACTCCTTGCCTGCGGATCGACTCGCCGTCGGGGGAAACGCGGTTTTTTTTTTTTGAACTAGCCGGCAGTAGGTCATAATCTTGTGCAGGCTCTCCTTTTTGCTCAAGCTGTAGCGCGTTAACTCCTTACTTTTTTCGTCGTTCTCGGTTGTTTTCTTATGTAGACTTTTCCTTAGTCTTTTTTTTCTACACTTTTTTCATGCTTCTCGTCCCCTACCCTCGCTTCTCGTGATAGGCCTTTTGTCTCCTCTATATCTCTGTCCTTCATTTTATTCCCCTTCCACGAAGCCGTACAGAACCCCCTTTCCTTCCTTGAGTTTTGCTGTCCCCCTTTCTCCCGCTTACAAACTGAGCGGACGGTTCAATCCCCTAGATTCCGCGCGCGTTTACAACGGGGCTCCCCCCTTTTGGAGGTTTTGCCCCAGCCTCCTGTGTAACTGCGCTAAATAAAGACCTCACAGTATCCCAGGCTTTCTTTCTTCCGTTTTCAGACTCCCACAGTTGTTCTCTCCCGGTCTGCGTACATCTTGTTTCCTGGGGAATCAGTGTTTGCCACTCTTTTTTCTGTACCTTGCTTCCGTTCACACGGATGTCATTGCACTTTTCCACGCTTCTGCTGTCCACCGCCTGCGTCGCGATGGATTCTGCCGGTTGTTGTTTTTTGGAAAAGGTCGTTAACTCTTTCATTGTTGGCGGCTCGCCGCACCATATTTACCTCCTTTTGGTGTTTGGCCGAAACGTGTTAGTCATCATAAAGTCTCACTGTTCCCCCCTTCCCACCTTTTGGGACGGACGATGTTGTAATCCTCCTCTTTTTGCACAGTCTCTCATTTCTGATGCGGAGGGGTTCGTTACAGTCCCACGTTCTTGGCCGTATCTGGGCGTCTCCCACTCGCCCCTGCCCACGTTCTTCTTGATCCGGCATCGCTCCCACCCTCGTTCGCCTGCGCACCTGTATCTCACCGCGATTTTCTCTGGCTTCCGGTGACGGTTCTTTCTGATCTTTTGAGCACATTCGATTGCTTTTCCCCTGCTGCGCCCAAATTTTTTAACTTTGCCAGCGTTACTTCTGAAACCCCGCGCTCTGCCGTTACTTTCTCCCCTTTGTTAGCTTTTATTCTGCCTGTGTCAAAATGCCCAGTGTTCCGGAAGGCCCGTTCTCCTGTCCCTGTAGAGTGATCAGTGCCACTCCTCTCTTCCATCGCCCTGTCTCGTCTTATCTCTCAACTCTCGTCTTTTCCTTCTTTGCGCCCCTGAGAACTTTTTCAAAAGTGGAACCCCTCGCCGCCGCTTAATACCCTTTCCGAGACCGCTGATAGTTTCCCCCCACCAAAAGGACCCCTAAACCTTCCTTTAGTTATCATCTTCTGCCTAAAATGAGAGAGCTGCCTCCCCCTCTCGATGTGGAACGCCTCCCGCTACCCATTAGTCCGAAAGTTGACAACCCTCCTTGCTACGGTCGATACTCAAGTCTGGTGTTAAACCCCTCTATGGACCGTTTTAGGCCCTTGTAGGATCGGGTGGCCTTTTCGGTATATCCTGCGTTCGTACCCCCTCCCCCCGAGGACGATCCTGACGCTCAGTGTTGTCCCGGAGTCCCTGTTCCTGTCTCGATTGAGAACCCTTTTGTTTGGGAAAGCCTCTTACCGATCCTGACACATGAGTTCCTGTTCGCGTCCTGCTCTTATGGGAAATGATGGTCCGCTCCTCTTTAGGCGTCCCCCCCCTTTTATGACAAATGGCGTATTGACTCCCCCCCAAGCATTGTGCCTCTTTTTCTCCCCTAAGATCCCCCCCTTTGTGCGTAAGAGCCCTGATAAGACCATATTTCTTGATGTATTGCCGACCACTTTTTTTTTCTTTCCGATCAAGCTACGCCCCTCCCCGTGAATTCCCCGGATTGAAGCCCCTTCAAAAGGAACTAAGGAAATCTTTTACTTTGATTTCCCTAGGCTTCTCGGTTTTTTCTACGCTTGGTCGCCAGTCCGTCCCTTTTCTTGAAAGAGACCCCCGCGGCCCTTGTGTTCAGTCTTCAGCTCTACCTTTTTTTTTCGACTCCATCTCCCACGTCAATGCACATCCCTTTTGGCGTTCCCATGTCTTCCCTTTCGAAGTAGAGTAGAGCTGGCTTCTGTTAGCTTTCGGATACGTTGTCAGGTTTTCCCCAAGTTTGTGGCTCACCCCCATGCGTCCTCCCAGATCTACCTCGTCACCACGGCTGAACGATTTCCGCATCCTGGGTTCCCCCCTTCGCGGCGCAAGGAGGTTGACTTTCTCGGCAACCCCTTCAATATTCTTGATCCAAGGGTAGTTCCCGGGTCTTCTTCTTACGTTTTTTGCTCGCCGGCGCCCAGAGGACCTGCTACTCACCGTCCGATCTTTCGAACTGCGTTATCTCTCTCTTCTCTCTTTCCCTCTCCTGTAAGGTTTTCTTTAACTTCTTGCTCCCTGCTGAAGGACCTCCTGGATTTCCGAGTGCCGTCATGTGAGTCCCCTTTCCAGCTACTTGGTAATATTTTTACGGTCCCTTTTCTCCCCTGCTGGTTACCCCCCAGATTCTACCCCCACCCGGTTACTTCTTGTCTTTTTTAAAGATGACTACCCAACCAACCCCCCCTTTTCGATCAAACAGCCTCTCCGCACAGCATGATAGCTGACCTTCAACTCTGTACCCACCAGCGTCCGAAACCGGGCCGGGTCCTCCTCCCCTGTCGACGTGCAATCTTCCAGCTAAACGTAGACTTTAAAGACTGCTTGTGCCTTGATTTTACCTTTTTTTCGTGTTTCTTCCGCCCCCCCCTCAGTCTATTCAACACGACGTCCCCCCCTTTTTTTCCATTCAGACGAACCTGCTTGCCCGCAAGCTCTCTCTCTTCCTCTCCTTTGAGTCGATTGCTTGCTTGTGCGGTTTTTTTCCAGTTACTTTTCCCTTCTCCTGGTTTTCTAAGTGATCAGGGCGTCCAGCAACGTCCCCCTACCCCACCAGACCCGTTGCTTGCTCTCGCCGTTCTTGGTAATGGATTTTCTCCCCCATCATGCGGTGGCCCCGGCACAGTTCGCGAATCTCGCTTGTCTTCTCGGATTTTTCTTTTTTTCCTTTTTTTCTCTCAGTTTGCGCGGCTCAGGGCCTTTGTTTTTCCTCTTTGGCTGTGGTCTTCTCGTCCAACGACCGAACAAGTCGGTGTTCTTGCGACTTCTTTTTCCGATTCCCTCCGCTTTATTGTTCGACCGCCGCTATATGAATTTTCTTTTAATTCCGCCGTGCCCGGTTAGACAACTGGTCCATCGTTCCTCCGGATATTTTTTCCTTCCGTATGCCCTGCCAAACATCGGGCATCTCCATCCCTGCTTGAAGGGGAATCTCCCTCGACCACCCTTTTTGAAACCTTCCCTTCTTCGCTCCTGACGGGCATTTGCTCCCTGGATCCAATCCTTCGTCTACGGACTCTTCCCACGGTACCCAAAATGTCCCCCGGCCTGTTGCCTGCTTGGTGCCAAGTCCTCCCCGCTCGAATGACTCTTTTTATCCTGTACGTCCTTGAAATTGTCCCGTCCTTTCGAGACTTTTATTTCTTAAAGCTTCTTGGTCTTTCTCAAAATTTTGAAACCCTTCCCCGGCCACCGAAGTAAACACTTCCCCCACTCTTTTTTAGTCCGCGACCTTTTCCATTCTACGATCTCTTTGCTGTGTGCCTGGACTATCCCCCAACAAGCGCGTCCGACAGCCCCAGCTTATTCTCAGACGTCGACTTCGCGCTTTTTTCTTTTTAGCATCCGGTCGTTCCTCCCATCGTTAGGTTCCCACCGCAGACCGCCTCGCCGCGGTTTTGAGTACCCCCCTTGCCGAGTCTCTCCTGGATTTGGCTTCACAGCCCGCACTGGTCGGCTTACCCTTTTTTCGTCTTCCGTTGCTCTGTTTCCCTACCGCACCGCGCATTGCGCCACTCTTATAGACCCCCCGTTTCCCTCCTTCTGAGGTCATCAACTACCTTTGTGTTATGCAAGACCGCCCGCTCGCCTGAAAGAACTGTCCGATCTCCCCCTGGTTACAACCTGATCCGTCCCAATCCCTTTCCCCATCCAAGCACGGCCTCGTCCCGTTTTCCCCCTCCTGCGCGAGAACGCTGGTCCCTCCTCCCCGTGAGTCTCCTGTTCGGGACCCTCTCCTCTCAGTATCCTTACGACCCCCTTCCCCTTGGTTCATCGGGTGGCGTCTCCAATTACAACCGCGGCCCCTAGGACACTACAATTTACGGCTCTTCCGACACCCACGGTCGCAAGCCAAGGTGACTTCTTTCCTTCCAGAGTTAGCTCCTAATGCCAGATTAGGTCTCCCTCCCTTTTTAAGGGTCTCCCTACTTTACCTGAGGCTTCGACATATAGCCCTTAAGGCAGTAGGTCCCATTCCCTGGTCTTGTCATTTATTGCATCTCCTACTTTCCTCCTTCGGTAATGTTTTGCCCGCTTGGGCCCTGGTCTTCAGCGGCGGTGCGATTTTTTACTTCCTCGCTTCGCCCCCTTCCCGCATTATCTCTTCGATAGGCATTTGTCGAGCTCTTCCATTTCCTCTTCCTTCTTCCCTTCTCCCCTCTCCACGCGCGTACAGGACGGTTCGTACACCCCGGCACTGGTCAAGCTTTCAAGTTCCGCATTTTCACCCGAAGCATTACAAAATAATGCTCTCTGCTCCTGACTCCCCTTTCCTATCTTCTAGAGTCGCCCTTCACGCTTCCTGCGCATTTGACCGACGAACTCTTCTTTTCATTTGCTCGATCCTCCTCCGTCACCGCGTTCACCCCCCCCGCCCCCTCGGGGGCCTGTGTAGCCGCCACCTTGCGATTCCGGTCTCGGACCCCTCTCCCCTCTGGGTCGGCCTCGTTTTTTCTCTGTGCCCAATACGGCCAGCGTTCCTCATGCCACCTTCTGCGCACAAACCCCTTTTGGCCCCCCCGCACCCAGCTGTGGCGTGACCCTCGAGGGAGTTTTGAATGTCCCCTAGACTTTTCGGCTCTAAGGCTAGAATTTTCATATATTTTTTCCTTTGTTTGTTGAGAGAGATTACTTGGGTTCACACAATAAGTCACCTACCGGTACCACTTCCCTAGATATACCGCTTTTTTCCCTCATCGCCCTCTCTTTGGTCCCCCTATAAGCAGTTTGAATGATTTCTACAAGTTATTTTCCCTTGAGAACAACTGTCTAACTTCTTCTTGATGAGCGGATGATAAGTCTTCGGACTCTTGCGCCCCTGTAGTGCTCCCAGCAATCCAAACCCTATGGTATTGATTGGGTTTTGGAACCAAGCGTGTCCCGACCTACAGTTGCGCCCCTCGGTTCTCCCCCGGTTTTCCCCACCTGCGCACGGAATTCCCGCTATTGCGAAAGTTGGACTGTCCCCTTACAGTCATCACCCTTCCGTAGCTCTCCTTTAGCGTGGTCCCACCTGCAGGCTTTTTTTTTTTTCCCTTTGCAGCTTAATTACGTTTTTTCTTGCGCCCTTTGTTCTGTCTTGAGGGTTGTTGAGCAGGTTCAGAATCTCCAACCTATCGTCTCTCTCAATGCTCGACGCGAGTGCAAGGAGCTTTTCCCCCGGTTGCGGCAGCTGCCCTTCTTAGAAAGAACACTCGTCCCGCTCCGCCCATTTCCTTGAAGCTTCCAACACTCCAAGAAGAAGTTTCACACCGAAAAAAGCCTCTTTTTTCCTTCGGACTGACAGCTTTTTTACCCCATGGTAGAGAGATTGCCTACCTCTAGATTTCCCTACATTTCACTCCCTTCCACCCGCAATGATTTCACCGAAGGCTACGGTTCCCGATCCGAAGCCTGCACCTTATGTACACTCCTTTAGGATCTTTCTTTGCGCTTTCCGTGGGTTCTTAGATTTCGCTCGGTGGATGGTGCGTTTTTTCTGCCGCGTTCATTCGGTGTTCCTAGTCGCCACACCTTCCGATCCCCCTGCGAGAGCCTGTTCGTACCGACCGCTTAAGTTCGCCTTCCTTCCCGCCCATGCTGATCCTCCGCCGGAACGCTTAAAGCGTTCCCCCATTTAAAGATGGGTACGTGGCAGTTCCTTGCTGGCCTCGGGCCCGATCTTTTTAGGTTGAAGACAGGATACCTTTTCCTCGTTCCGACCAATCGTTTACGTTACCACACGCATCGTTCTTTGAGTTTCATTCCTCCCCCATCGCGCTCGATAAAGAGGGCCCTCCCCTCTCCTTATCCTCTCTAGACGTCGTGGCAACGATCAGGTCTCCCTCCCTAGGTTTCCCAGCCGTAGAGCAAACGATAAATCGTCAACTTGCAATTGTAGTGCTTTTCCGAGAACAGATTTTTTGAGGTTCCCCCCCCCCTTCCCTCTTGTCGTTAGGGTGTCGTCAACTCTGCTAAAGTTTGCCGTGCGATGTTTGCCCCCCAGCGGGAGCTGCGCCTTTGTTTGAGCCCACCCGGCACCCCCTAGCTCTGTCTTGCATTCTGTCGCCTCCTTAGCGCTTTAGCTTGCATGATTTTCTCTTTCGGTACGTCCGTGCTTTTTCCCCCACTTTTGTTGGCTCCCCTCATGCCGTCTACCCAAGCTCTCCCCCTCCAAAGTCCGAAGACTCTCTCCGGTTCACAGATAACCCTGGGTCGTACCTAAAGGACGGTGAAGGGCACACATCGGCCCCTTCCCGAACGGTTTCCTTCCCCCCTGGTAGTTCCTCCGGAGCCTGAGTCGTGGGAAGGAGCCAGGTCCCACCAATGACCCATTTTTGTCCTCTCTGCGACAAGACCTTTTTCTCGAGCTGACTTCGCCTCACAGGTGTAGATTTACAGTTTCTCTCTTCGGGCCCTTCCAGGCCATTCAAGTCCAACTTTTGGGATGACTCTAGTAGCCTCTCCAGTGAAGCGACTTGGCCCTTCCCCCCCTTTCCAGTCAAGGATATTTCCCCCCTTTTTCTTCCCCCCTTCCCTGCCTCTATGAGATCTTTCCAGTCACTTACCCCCACGTGGTCACCCCCCACCGCGCGTCTTGTCACATCCCTCCCTCCCAACCCCTCATCCCCACTCTCTCCACCCCGGACCCTTCCTCAAGCCCCAGTTAGAGGGAAAGCATGAAAAAGTATCCGCGTACTGCGCACGTCGCCCCCTTCGCGAACTGGCCCTTTTTCCTCCTTTATAACTTGTCGAACCTGAAACCTCCCCCGTGAGCAAACGGCGAGATCAGCCTTTTGGTCCATTGCTGGTTTTTGTGCGGTGGTCCCAGCTGGCACCTCCCCTTCTTCCACAACGGCTTCCCAACAGCGGGGACAGGGCTAAATCCCTTCCCCGCATCCGCAAGCAAATATCTCCGTTTTTGTTGATTCTTCTGAGTTGTGTTCCCGTTCGGCCTCTTGAACCTTTCCCTATGATTTGTAGCTTTTTCACTAGGCCGAGGGTGTTTTTCCCAGACCCGAGGTCCCACCCCCCAGCCTCCCAAACATCCCCCCCCTTGAGTGCCTTAGAAGGGGCCTACACCGTGAATAACCCGATTCCTTTGCGGATGGCCTTCAAGTGCGAAGCGCTCTCGCGGTCCAGAGTGTTTTGTACTAATGCCGTTTCCAGGGGCGCTTTTTTCTCTCCTGGGTGACTCTCTTTTTCGTGGTTGGTTCCTATCGTGACCAGACGCGCGTGTGCCCTCCCCCCCTCTGGTTTTTTAGACTTTGGTACCTGATCCCGAGAGGAGAAATATTTTTTCTGCATAGAATCTGTGTGTCCCCCTTCTCCTCCTTCGGCCGTTTCGCGTCAAGAGGCAACATCCCCCAGGATGTTCATGACGTTCCTCCCGAGAGGTTTCCCGACACCTACCCCCCCTTTTGCGGTATACTTAACTTTATCCCAGGGGTTCTTTTAGATCTTCCGTTCTTGCGTGGGACCGTTTTCCTCCTTCCGCGCCGTCTTCGTCCCACGGCCCTTCAGTTCCTCATGGTACCAGCAATGGTCCCCTGGTTTTTCCTGTTGCTATAGTGGCCGTCACCTTCGTCCCCTTCCTACAGAGGATCTCCTCGGAGTCTGGGAAATCTTTCCCCTCGTGACGAGTTTGAAGTTCTTGAAAAGGCATGCGTTTAGGAGTCCACAAGCTACACGCCGATCTAAGCCTACCTCCCCTT
>Ga0179593_1572533_pt1 | contig 20850 bp, 26 predicted proteins | sample CZODoug2_1_08_16_FD_185931 | JGI IMG/M metagenome (GOLD analysis project Ga0179593, IMG submission 185931) | Vadose zone soil fungal communities from Angelo Coast Range Reserve, California, USA - CZODoug2_1_08_16fungal (PacBio error correction) | ecosystem: Environmental > Terrestrial > Soil >... | reverse complement strand
CCCTTCCAGAGCGCTCTCATGATCCAATGATGCCCTCCATGGCTTCCCCCCCCCGCTTTTTCCCTCCCTTCAGCCTTCGTTAATTTTAGATTTTCCTCATCTGGGACCCCCAGTTTTGTTTCATGCGCGTTTCCCTGTTCCCCAGAGCCCCTTTTCCTCCTTCCCTTGAGGAGCGCTAATTTTTGGTGGCGGGTTCAAATGGGTCGTCTCCCCCCCCCTTTGCACTTTCCCCCCCGTTTAACTAGTCAGGATAAGCGGTCTGATCCCTTTTTTTCCTTTTCAGGCTTCTCAACGTCTGAGTCCCCGCGTTGAACGCGTTCTTTCGTCTTTCAGTTTCGTACTCCTTTTACCCCCGAACCCCCAAAAAAGGAAGGAGCCTCTTCTTTACCTCTCGAAAGTCAATGTCGTTTTCTGATTGCCCGGAAATTGGTGCTTGGCATCGTTTTTTGAATTCCCACCCCTTTTTTTGCTTGGATCGATTTTTTCTCAGCACCTCAGAAGAATGGAAAGCTGCGTTCCCAAAGTCTTCTTTTCGCCTTTGATTCTTTTCTCTCTAAGTGCGCAGCCATCCTTTCTTTCTTTCCCGCCTTTCTAATTTGGAAACCTCCCCCCCCTTTTTCACAGCTTTTCCTCCCCCTCCCCAATTCGTGGGTGTCCCTTTAAATTCTCCCCTTCCCATCCGCCGCTCCCATCCCTTCCTGAAACGGAAGGGTCCCTCAGCCTAACATCCCCTTTTATCTTTCAATATCGCGCCGTGCCGGGCCACCCCAATCTTCTTTTTCTGCTATGTCGCAACCTCTCTGTCAGTCGCGCCTACGTGACTTGTCTCGCGAAACACCGTACGTTTTCTTTAATGACCGCTCCGCTCTTCCCTCGCCTTTAACGTTTCTTTTCCCGTGACAGAGGCCCTCTCCCCTGCGATCATCCACCATGGATGTATCCTTTTTTTTTTAACTCTTTGCATCCTCCTCCCCGCAAAACACCAACATCTGTCCAATATCTTCCGCGTGGCATTCCCCCCTCCTTGCCAAGCCCTTTATCTCCCTCCTGACTTACGCCACAGAAAGACCCCCCCCAAAGCCCCCCCCTGTTCGGTGTGTTTCTCTCCCGTTAGTTACAAACCCGACCCCCCCCTTCTTCTTCACATAAGTTAGTCTTCTTTCTGTTGTCTCTGTTCCACTTGCTTAGAAACGACTGCCCGTTTATTCTCTGGTGCAAGCTTCACGATGTGCACTTTTCTTTACGCTCCTCTAAGACAGCCACTCGGCAGGATACTTCCCCCTCATCCGCTCCTTTCGCCTTTCCCCCCTCTCTGTATAATCTAATTCACCCATCTTTTTTTCCCCCTTTACGTCCTCTCAGGTGTGGTCTCCTCATGTAGGGGTTGTCCTTTTTTTTTCCCCAGACTTTTTTCTGCTCTTTTGTCTCCCCCCACGCATTACAATTCTCTGGACTCTCTGTTCATTTCTGCCCCATTCTCAACAGTCTGCAGGCCCGGTTTCAGCTTCCCCCCCACTCTCTTGGCACAATAGCGAAAAGTGTCTTTTCCTCGCATTCCTCTTCTTGAAGGTCGGCGCCGTTTTTCAGCATGTCGAAGGATAGAATTCCCCCCCCCTCTAGTGTTTTTATTTTTCTTTCACTTAAGTAGTCTCTCCCCGCATCTCGTCTCAGGTTGTCTTTTTTCCTTCTAACGCACCCTTTTAAGTCAACAGGGACTTTTCTTGTTCCCACCAAAAATTCTCACCCCCTCCTCTAGGCCAGCCTCACCGTCACCCCGCCCCCGATATCCATGAACTTAGCGGGCCGATGACTCACGTCTCAAAATTCGATGAAGCCGTCTCTTCCTCCCCGACGTTTTTAACTTTTTTCCATCCTGGTGCTCAGATTTAAACCAACTTTCCTCCCCAGGATTCCCTTTTTCCTAATATGCGAACTGTCGCCATTCCTTAGAAACAGGAGCCAGAACCATTTTCTTTCCCCGCAGGGATCCTTCAATACCCCCCCCCTTGAACTTTAGAAGCGAGCGTTGGATCCATCCTGCTCCGAGGCTCCCTCACGAGATGGACGTCTGAAGACCTTCTCTACGACGCCTTGAGAAAGAGTCCCTTTTCGATTTTAGTTGAATGGACTACCTTTCCGCCATTGATCTTCAAACCCCATAGTCCCTTTGATGCCGAGGACGACCTACCTGTTCACTCCCCCCCCTATGAGGGTCTATAAAATGAACGCCTCCTCCGCGAGACTGATGAACAAATCAGTCCTTTGAATCTCTCGGTTGAACATTCCTTGCCTCGTCGAGTATCCCACCGGCCCTTCTTTCCTCGATGTATCCTTTCGCCTCTGACCGGGCCAGGGAAGTCGCGCTCTTCTCCCTTTCCCCCCTGATCCCCCCTCTTTTTTTGATAATGATCAGTATGGACCGCCTTCCAGACCCTTCCCCCCTCTGCTCTCCTCCTTCCTATAAGGCCGAAAAAAAAGCACCGCCACCTCTCAACCCCTCCCACTTCTGCATACACAGGCGATCTTCCCTTTTCACCTTTCGTCATATTCGGTTCTCAAGACGTTCTTTTCTGGTTCTTTTTGGTATTTTGCGCCGGTTCTATCGAAGGTTTTATTAAATTTATTTTTGCCGGTCATTCTTCATTATCTCTTATACTGACTGATGATAGCCCCCTTCCTTCGGCAAGGATTTTTTATTCTGACCCAAATCTTGAGGGTAGCTTCTTTCCAATACCTGAATTTCTTCCCAGTCTTTGACCGTACTGTTCTTTTCAACCTTAAGGACGAATTCTTCTCTCGGACTGGGGAGGGAAGGTCCCCTCATATAGTTTTCTCCCCCTTTTTTTTAATTGATAGGCATCCCGGCCTCCTCATTTGGTGTTATTATGTGAGGGACCATAGTTCCCCGGACACGGAAGGACCATTCTCAGCTACCCCCCCCGCCGCTTTTTCTTAGATGAAGTAGTTCGTCCCCCGTTCCCAGTCGGCATAGTCGTCCGGCCCCACGAGCAAGGAGAGATAGGCGGCCCATAAGAGTTCTCTCCTCTTGAACTCCACGACGGCTCCGCTTGCTTCTTTTCTTTTCGCTGATACGCGTTCGTTGCTGTATAGGCTTCTTTTGCGCCCTCCTCAGGCGCCCCCCAAACATCCCGCTTATATTTTTTTTCTTCCGGCTTCCCTGATGGTGACTTCTTTTTGGGACAATCTGCTCCATCTTTCGGCAAAGGGCACCAAACTCTCCGTTTCTGCGATAAAAGCTAGGCTCCCCTAATTTTCGGACCCTCCTTCGGACGGCTGATCGGAAATTATTCTCTTCTTTTTTCCTGCACTTCTTGAGTGAGGTGCATCGTCTCTATCTGGAGGGGTTCTATGGCATTTTGTGTTTGACGCACAAAGGGAGCTTCTTGAGCTTCCCTTTTCATACCCTCTTTTTTCTACGCAAACTCCCTCCATTAGTGATTTTTTCTTTTTCTGATCGGAGATATACTTTTTTTATGACCCCTTAGGAAACACCCCTTAGGTAGAATTCTTATGCCCCCTTGGTCCGGCGACGACCTTCATAGGCGGCTTTGCAAATACGGCCCTCACGGACCTCTTTTTTCTTCTTGTCGAGTATGTCCCCCCCCCTCCTCGAGTAGTGTTGTTATTGCAGGCCGTTTCAGCTGCAGTGTCTCCTTTTCAAGACTTTCCGATCTCTTCTTGATAATAATGTTTCTATTTGAATGCTTTTGGTGGATATGCAGGCCCCACCCCTTCCTGTTTTTTCCTTTTATACCTTCTCCCCGTTAGGGACACCCCCCCTTTGGATCGATCCCCTCCTGGACACAATACTTGTAAACGTTGTCCATTCCCAGAGACCTTTCGATATCTTCTTATCGTTCGCGGACTGGGTCTAACCTCCAAGGAATTTCGGTTCTGATCCTTTCTTCTTGGAACTTTGAACCCTTGTAAAAGTCGCCCTTTTTTCCCCTCGTCACACGCCTCAAGGGAAGTCGGTTCTCCTTTTTCTTTCCTCTTGACACCTTTTACCAATTTCCCCTCGTAATTGCGGATGTGCGGCCCCTTTCGTTATTATTCTGACGGCGTGTTCAAACCAGTTCGCTCCCCTCCTCGAAATTGTCTGGCTCCTTTCTTGGCCTTCATCTGATGCCTTTCGCGCTGAGATGGCTTGTTCTATCTTGCCAAGCTTTTCCCTTTCCCCCCCCCCCATCTGTTGGGTTTCTTTTTTCCGAGCTGCAAGGTAGAGGGTAAAAAATAGACATATCACTTTCCCCCCCTTTAAGTTTTTTTTTCCTCCTAGATCTTGCTCTGTCCCTTCGTAAGGTAAAGTTAGCGCTTACAGTTCGATTGCTTGATTTTCTAAGCTTGCAGCTTTCGTTACATTAGCATCAGTTTAGCGTTTTGTTAGAACCCTTTTCTTTTCCTTGGTAGCCCTTCTCAGGAACTTCTATCCCTATATTCCGGTATTTCCAATTCTTTTAAGAGCCAAAGTCCGTTTAAGGATGGCGTTCTTTTTCTTGATAGCTTTCCCTCCTTCAGCACCCCCCTGAAACTCTTCCGATATATCGGCCCCCTCGGTTACCCCGTCCCGTGCGTTTGAGCCACCTTAGTTAACGATTCTTCTCCAGATTCTCTCTGAAAGGACGGTTTTTTCAACCCTAGAAGAAATTGGTCCTCCCCCTGCGGTTCTTTCCCCTTTCTCGATAGCGATCCCCCCATCCCCTTGACGACTGACTTCACGGTTTTTCCCCCTCTTCACTCTACGTCACAATCTCACACATTGTCTTTTAGCCATCTAAATCGCAATCCCCTTTCAAAGATGATTTCCTTTTTGTTTTCTTGCCCCCCCGAAAATGCCACTTTTTTTGAGATAAACGAAATCCCTCCGAGGTCCGCGTCATTGAATTCGTGTTTTTTTTTTTTTGGGCCTTTCCTTCAAGACGCTTAGACTCCCTCGTATTTTCTCCAGTCGTGAGTAATGGTAAACCCTCCCTTCTATCAGAGTAGTGTTTTCTCCCCCGCCACCCTTCCTTTTAGCGCGCATAAGAACACTTTTCTATTGATTCTTTTTTTTTCTTCCGCCCCAATTCCTTTCCCCATGACCCCATTTCTCCCCCCTGGATTAGAGCAGCCCTTCCAAATAACGGTCCTAGAATTAGAGAACGCTGATGGGTTACAGATGCGTTTCTTGGCCCTGTTAACCCTTCCTCCTTTTCCCAGTGCCGGCTTCCCTCTTCCCTTTCCTCTTCCTCACTCAATCGTGTTGTGGTTTTCTTCTGCTTCAGCCGGCCCGCGTCTTTTCCATGGATCCAATTTCCCGGAACCCATCCTCTTTTTGTAGGGCGAGGTTTCGCCCCCTCATTTCCCCTTGGGCCTCCCTTCCCCCCATAGGGGATCAAAGTGTTTGGTCCTTCGCTTGAAATGGAATTGGATGCGTGGCCATCCCCCTCTGCATGATGGCTCTTCTACTGTCCGGGTTGTTTGTTCCAACTCGGCGAAACAAACTAATCTTCTCTCCTTTTTCCCCTGAAGCACTTCTTTCCCCCCTCGGCGGCTTCCTCCCCCTTTTTTTTTTTTCTGGGATAGCTGGAAGGCTACGGCGTCCCCTGACGCCGTCCCCCGGTCCATTCGGTATTTTCGGTGATCTGACGCCCTTTTTTTTTTCCGCCCCCCGGTCCCTCAAACAGGCACGGCGTCCCTTTTTTTGAACGGGAGGAGATTCCAGAGGGTCTTCCCCTTTTTTGCGTTAGAATTTTTCCGATCTGCATCGTTCATCCCTGAAGTCAGTCGAAATTGTTTTTCGTTTCTAGATTTTCTCCTCCCCGGTCCGTATCTTGGGGATAGGGGTCGTTTCCCTTCTCTGCAATTTCTTGTATTGAGCGACTTTATCGATTCCTTTTCTTTTCAATCCCTTGATGGTCTTTCCACCCCTCCTGGGGGAACCGAAAAAAACAGGGTTTCCCCCTCTTCTCTCTCTCGAAGCTCCTTGGGTTCTTCCCCAAATGATCTTGAGCACCTTCGAGCAAAACTCCTCCCCCCCTCAAGCCTCCCTTTTTCCCCCTTGATAGCGCCAGATACTAATCTAAGAGAAAGACGGCAGATATTGAAGATCTTTCTTTTTTCTTGCACCATGGGCCCCTTCGGGTACCAGGAACATCTCTCCTTTCCCTAGCGTTCCTTTTCGAGATCAGTTTGTCCTCTGACCAACTTTTCCTTCTTTAGTCTCTTCCTCCCAAGCAATAGAAGCAGACTGCTCTCGCCCTTTTACCAGTAGTTGACTTCCCCTGAGCTTCCTTTCAATTCCTGAATGAAATTGGACCCCCCTTTTATATTCCTGTTTTCCTGGCAGCGTCTGCTTTCCCCCACCAAACAGATTGTCCCCACCTCTCTTCGCTTTTCAATGATCCTTCAAGACTCAGGCTCTCACCGGTCTCTACGAAAGGACCAGAAATCCCCCCCTCAGTTCCCCCCTTTGTTGTGTTGTGCAGTACCTTCCCCGACGTATCCCTCCTACTAGGGGGCCCTATCGTTCGAGTGCAGACATTGGTCCGGAGGGCCTTTGTCACTTCCCTCCCCTCTGCTGAGTCTTTCTTTTTCCTTGGAGGCTGTTAACTTCTTCCCCCTTTTGAGAAGGTGATATAACGATGTCTTTTCCCTCCACGGATCAGTTTTCCAATGCGTCCATGACTGATTTTACGATCCTCGCGATTTTGCTCCGATTCCCCCTCGTACTTCCCCCCTCTTGAAATTCCCCTTCCGGTCAGGCTCTTCTTTTTTTCTCTATCCAACCATTTTCCCCTTAATCCCCGGTTCGCTTAATGGGTTCCATGATCCAAAGCGACTTCCCTTTCTCCTTCTCATTTTCTTCCCAACAGTCTGACAGCTTCCCCCTTCTCCGGACAAGAACAAACACTCTTTTCCCCCCCCTGCTCACACGCTGTCCGGGGGCCCTGACTGTAGGTCGGCGACTCAAAAGCATTCCCCTCCCTTCCATATTCTTTGTAAGTCGCTGCTCCCCCTCTTCGAGAGACACCGCCTCGCCTTTCCTCTTACGAAGGTTTTCGCGCAGTCGTTTACTACGGAAACAATTCCCCCCCTGGCGTTCCTTTTTTCACACCCCCCCAGTTTTCCGCTAAGAAAAGCCGTCCTCTGCCCCACTGCCCAGAAACTCCCCTTCCAGCTCGCCAGGAACATTCTCTTCTCCCCGTTCATCCCCTCCCACTTCGATGCCGCCGAGCGTTGCTTTTTCCTCCCATTCCCCGGCATTCCCAGGAATGTGAGCAGTTTAAAACCCCCAATCAGATCACTTCCTTCTCCAGTCCTCCCCTTCGCCAGGAAGTCGCTCAACCGGAAGCCAGACCGCGTTTTCCTTCTTTTCTCCCATCGACAGGACCCCCAGCGGCCGCGTGGTCTGATTTAGCAGAACGCTATGCAGAAGCTTTTCTGTCCTACTTTCTTTGTTCTGCTGACTCCTTAATCTCGTGACAGCGCGGCTGTTTTTTTTGAGAGGAATCCTCCACTTCCCCCCTGTGACTTTCACGCAACAAGGAATCCACCTCTATCTTTGCCGATTTTCCTTTTCTTCCCTTTTTTTACTCACCGCGCTTGTCTCCTTGGAGAACTGCCCGCACTTCTCTCTTCTTTACGCCTCCTCTGTTGAACCGCTCTTCTTCCGTTTTTTCAAGGCCGGCAAGGACGTCGAGGTCTCCTCTATTGCCTCCCCCTCCCTTCCGCTAACAGGCTCGATCTGGGCCAGGGACGTCCCCTTTTTTCCCCTCTCCGACTCCGATCTTGAGAATTTAAGAAAGGTGGTTTTCCCCATTCGTTTTCCCCTTCTCTCCTCACTCGATCTTCCCCCGCAAAAATGAACCCCACGCCCCCTCCCTCCCCCGCGCCATAGTCACCCAGGCGCACGCTGGACGTGGAGAAAGCCGAAGTTGTTTTTTTTTCCCTTTTCTTTTTCCAGGGCGCTTGTTCCTTTTCTTTTGCGATAGTCGTGGCGGTGATTTGCTTATCGAAGGTTTTTTCGCGAAGTCTGCTCTAGTACGTTTTCTGTCATCATACTCTTAGACGTCCCTTGACCTCCCAGCAGCGAGATTTCCCCCCCCAGTAGGGGATATCCCCCTCAGCGGATTCCTACCGGCCTGCGGAATTTTCCCTTTTACCTGACGGATTTTTTCCCCTGGCGAAAAGGCTCGCTGCCTTTTTCCCCTTCCTCGGTGCAGGCCCGATCCTCATCGTTTATGAACCCCCCGTAGCTCATGATAGGACATATTCATCCTTTTTCTTTCCCTCCCCCACGGGTTCCACGTCCTCCCTCTCCCCAGCCTTTTAACGAGCTTTTCTTCTTTTTTAGTCCTCCCCCCCCCTCCCTTGATTTCCTTTCTTCTTCCCGAGAAGGCTTTCGGCTTTTTTCTCCGAGGACCCCTAAAAGGTCTGCTATGGGAAGTGGTGATTGGGTCCTTTCTATGTCCCTTTTCTCACGCTGGTCTGGCTTTCTTTTTATCTAATTAATGGCGAAAGGCGTTCCCTTTTTTCTGACTTGTGCTCGTGAATTGCTTTTGGACAATATGATACAGCCATATCCTTTCTTCAATTACCCCTTATACGTTTTTCTGCTTCCACGCTAGGAGGGAATCCTGACTTTTTCGACGTTTCAGGTCATCGTAACGCTTACTTTCATTATCGCTGGTTCTCGGTTCTCTGTTGCAGGTCCTAGAGAGGAGGGGTTCTCTCTTTTCCTGCCTTGTGGTCCAGCGGAGCGCTCCTGGGACGGATTCTTTAATAACTCTGGCGTACTCACCTTTTCATAATTTAGTGACTTCCTTATGCGTTTTTTTGCTCTGGGCTAATTTTTTTTCTCCTTCCACGGGCTTCATTGAAAAAAAGACTCTTTTTCTCTTCTATGCATTTTTCCTTGCGCGCCGGCGCCCATCGTGGATGACCCTCCCCTCCAGAAGCGGAGCAGCAGCTTTTATGGTGCAAACAGAAGAAAGATGTTGTATTGCTTTCCCGCTGCGCCTTCTACTGGGAAAGAAGGCCAATGAGTTTTTTCCTCTACTGGTAGCTTTTTTTCCTTGGCAGTCTCCGCCCCCTCAACTACTTAAGTATGGTCCCCCCCCTCCTTCGATCCCACACAGTGCACTCTTTCGGAACACCTCTTTCCCCTTTGGGGAATTCGCGAGACTTTTCTGATGAGAACAATAGCTGTTTCCTTCTTCGTGGTCCCCCCTTCCCCCGTCAATTTTTTCTGTTCTGAGAACGTTTCGGAACCTTTGAACCTGCGCATTAAACCCCGTTCGGCTTCTTCCTCCCGTTCCCTCCCTCCGAACGGGCATCAGAAGAGTGAGAAAGCTTGTCCCTTTCCTTTTCCTTTCGGAGTTAGCTTGGAGGCAACCTAGGAGTATCTTCGGGTCAACTTTCCACACACTCCTCTCCCTTAGGTTTGATAGGCAGGTTTTCCCTTTCCCTAGCTGCACTTTCCTTTTTCTACTTTTCTGATCAGTGCCAAGGCGGACTCTCCTTTTTTTTTTAGTTTGACTCCTCCCAGGGGAGAACGAGTTTTCCCCCCCCCCCCCTTACACTCGCCCTTTTTCTGATGATCGCCGCTTTCTATGCTATTCCAAAGGGTAAAACGAATTTTCGATAGTCCTCTTTGGGTGATGATCTCCCACGCTTTACAGTATCATCCCTCTCCCTTGCCAGCCGCGAATGACTACAGCGTTTGAGGAAAAGAGGTCCATTTCTTTTTTTCCCCCAATGGACTGGTCCCTTTTCGATTAGTAAATAGATGCCGGCGCTTTCTTTCCTTGGCATTCTTTCTTTTTTTTTCCCTGTTTTTGAGGATGAGCTGCGGATGGTGCGTTGGGCTCGACTGTCTCCCCTCTTCTTTTTTTCAAGAACCCATTAATGAATCGTCTTATAGAATCGTGTGACATTTTTTTTTTTTCTTCCCACTTTTCAATTTTGCCCCGTCAACCATTGCTGGCAGGAAGCTTGTACGTCCTCTCCGGGTCCCTCAATTTTTTCACTCACTCTATACGGAGGATTGATCTTTTTCTTTCCCTTCTCTCTTAGCCCCCATTGCCCTCTTTTTCTGACTCACGGCTGAGTGTCTACCTTCTGGGCAACCCTTCTTTCTGAGCCATCTTGACCTTTTCTTTCCGTTAAAAGAGGCTCAGTTTTTTCCCTTTTTTCGAACCGGAGTGACTTTTTTTCGAAGGCTCACTATACTAGTCGGACTAAAGTCAATACGGTCCTTTTTCACCTGTCCTTCCCAGATCCACAGATCTAAGACCTTTTCTCTCCAGCCGCCTCCCGATTTACGTGATTGGTCACACGAAAGGAGTTGCTAGATTTCGCCTCTTCCCCCCCCGCCCCCCCCACAGCGCCGCTAATCCGACAAAAGCTCTTTTCTTTCCGCTGGCGCTGGGATTAAGCGCAAACAACACTGTGATACCGCTTTCTTTGCTCGCACTTTTCCTTTACCCCCCTTCCTTCTCGTCATTGCGGACGTTTTCTACAGGCTGCGGTTTTATTCTATGGGACCGGGCCGGTTCCCGGCCTCAGAGCGGTTCCTTTCTTCCTCATATCTCCCTTAGGAGAGAAGCCGGCCCCTCGCTCTCTTAACCGCCGGTTCCCTGATACCTTTTTTTCCTTCTCCATCTGTAAACACCTTTACCTTTTCGCCTTCCTTTCAGGCAATGCCACAAGTGGGTGACGCTCTTTCTCCCTTGTTGCTTTTTCTTTTCTTTCTCTTCGCGTGGTCCCCTTCCCATTTTCGACACCTCTTAATGTCGATTTGTAGGATGAGCCTCTCTTCGGGGTGTGCGGGTTTCAACACACTACCTTAGCAGAGTGGAGTTTCCTTCCTTTAGCCCACGCGGTTGAGCGTGGATAGATGGCAGTTTCCCCTCTCCTCCGATGAGTTCCGATTTACGTTGAATTTACGGTATTTAGGTGATCTCGTCCTTCCGCCCCCTTCTCACCCCCCCCCTAACTGAGAATTTTCCCTTTCGGAGATTTACTCATGTTCGTTTTGTCTCTGGCGTTCAATGGGGAAGACCTCTAAAACCCCTCCCCCCTCCCCCGTAGAAATTGTTTTTCTATCGAGCCGCACGTTTTTCTCTTGTATCTTCCAAGTTCTGCCCGCGCTTGCCGTCCGGGTCTGGGCCAAGTCCTCTTTTTCAGCCCTGGGCCTGAACAAATTGTGTTTCTCCCCCCCGCATTTGGGAACCTCAACCGGTGTAAAACTCTTATTCTCAGCTTTTGCTTTGGTGTTCAGAACTGCTTGAGACCTCTCTCCCCCTTCCCCCAGCAGCTGCAATCACCCCGGGTCGGGCTCGGACAGATAACCCCCATCCATCATCAGTTCCTCTCGAAGTGAGGGCCTTTCTGGCGAGCTCCTGACCCTCTGTGAAACTGCTTGTAGAGAGTCATCCTTTGATGCTGGTTAGCCTACCCGCCAAGAGTCGTTCGGTTTTCCCCCCTTTCCCAGCAATCGCCCCCTTTCCCCTATTACATGGGGAAAGAGGCCCTCCCGTCTCCGACCTTTTCCCAGGTCGCTCTTCTTTTTGGTGTCCCCCCCTCCCTCGGCTCCAATACACCAACGATGCCTTCGCCCTTTTTGCTTCCCTCCCAAGAAACGCTCCTCCTAGAAAGTCTCCCAATGAACCTTTTGACCGACCTCATTCAAACCAAAGCATTATTTTGTTTCCTTTTCCAAAAAGCCTTTCAACCCCGTTCATACTATTTTTTTTCCACTTCAAGCAGTGCATTTTTTTGAGGGCAGTCGTGGTCCTTTTTTAGAACCTCCCTCCTGGACGCTTTTCAGGACAAGATGGGGCCCCCCCTTTTTTTCTCAGATGTTAAGAAAATACCGATCACCATTAGGGGAAGGAGAATGCGTCATTTCCCCACCCCCCCCCCCCCGATTCCTTTCGTTTTCTGTGAATAGTCTTCTCCTCCTCCTTCAAACCTTGTTCCTGGTTCCTTTGATTTAAGGTGGGATCAGATACACCTTTTCTCAACCCCTCAAGTTTCTTTAGAGCTGGACGCCTCCCATAATTCAATTTTCGATCCCTCTCATGTCCGTCCTCTTGCAATTAGAGCCACATTTTCCCCCCTCTAAAGGTTCCCTTCTTCCTTCCCTCATGCTGGTGGTAACCATACTTTCTTGCTGCGAGAGTAATTGCGCATTCTTTTTCTCCGAAGGTATTTCTCATGTCTAATTTTTCGCATACCTCCTGATCGTGTGTAAGAGTGTGACTTCCCCCCTTTTTCCCCTTTTCGTCCCCTTTCTCTCGAGACCCTCCCCCCCCTGACACGGGCTACCCCCTGTGCCCCTTTCTTTTCAAGCCACCCTGTGATTAAAGGAAACCGTGCCTTCCCACCCCGGGCTTGGAGCACCCACCAATTCCTTTCTCTACGCCCCCGCCGATTATTTTTCCTTTCCCCCCCCTTCCGCGATTCCTTTATCTCCCTACCTTCCTGCTTTCAGCGGGCCGATGACGAACTCCCCCGATGGCCGCCTTTCCCACGTCACCCGCATTTTTTCCCCCGACCAGGAAATGTTTTTCAGCACCATTCCTAAGTTCGACATAAAGGATCGTCTCAAAATTGCCATATCTTTTTTTTCCCAGGAATTTCCTAACCTCTTTTTTCAGACGCAGGGATAAGAGACAGGACCCCCCCCCCACGGTCCCCCTGCCCATTCCGGTGTCTCCTCTGAGCCATTCCCGATGCGCAGAGAGCTCCCTTTCGCCCGACACGATTTTTTCGATCCCACGGTCAGAGACCCCCATATCCTTCTTCAGCTGTTTTGATCTCCATGGCCTCATTATAAGTTAAGAAAGCCCTTCCCCCCTTACCAAATTCCCCTCATGATTCCCTATTCTAAGTTCAATCCCTTGTTCATAACGAGCTGAGCGCCTTCCCCTCAGCAACCCCTTCTTCCCTTCCCGAGAATTTTCGCTCTTAAAATCCGTCGGGTGAACACCTTTTTTATCCCTTGGTGACAAGGGCGATGCAGGTCCTAGAGACTTGTTACTGCTCAAAGATTATGTCGCTCCTTAAGGTTCCCCTTTTCCCCGAGCTCATAGAGAAGGTTTCCCCCTCTTCCTCAGATAATTTCCCTCTTCAGCCGCCTCCTACGGTCGTTCATAGATGAGAGCCCTTCTTCCCTTAGCCCCCCTCCTCCCCTCCCCTTCGCCCGATAACCCAAGAGAAAGGCTGCACTCCCCCCCCTTCTCAAGATATATCTGTTTTTTGGAGAGTCTCTATTTCGCAGGGGTATTTGTTTTTTTTGGGAGTTCCTCTCGATGTTTTATCTTTTAGTAGTGGATTCTTTTCCAGGTATATCTATTCCTACTAGTCCAGTATTGCGGATGCCCCCGTGTTCTTTCTTCTCCGTACTCCAGCCTCGCGATGATCCTTTCTTTTCCAAGGATCTCTCCTTCTGGAAAATAATTTCTTTCCAATATATTCCCCCCCTCTAGTTTCTAATCTCTTGGCCTGGGGAAAACTCTTCCTCTCCCCGGGAACCCTTCTAACTGTCTTTGGCCGGCCTCATGACGGTTCGGGAAGGTTTCTCCTGAATATTCCCCAAACGTTCGTCTTCTGTCTCTCGCATCATGCTAGATTGGTTGTTTTTTCTTCCGGCAAGTAAAAGTGATCAACGTCGCTCCACAAGAGAACCCATTTCCTAGATTCTCTTGTTAGAGCAACCTCCCCTTCCCCCTTTTTCTTTTCGCCATCCCCCTCGCCCCCCCCCCTTGGCTTTTCCGAGTTATGGTTCTTCAAATCCCCTCCCCTCCTTTCTCTGTTGGGTTTGTGATTTATAACTTCTTTTACCCCGACACGCTGGTCTGGCTTAAGGTTGCTCTTGTGGAGACCCCTTCCCTCCCCAAGGGCTACGTCCTTCTTAATTCAGTGATCGTTTCTTTTTTTACCCCCCCCCATATTATTCTGTTGTTCAAGGGCAACACCACAACCTTTTTGATGATTTCCCCCCTGGAATCATTTGGCCTGAACGGTTTCGGTAATAGGACCCTTTTTCTCCCCCCGGGCCCTTTTTTCACTCTTTCCTTCGGGGTCGGTTTTTTCCCCGGTCTTTGGCCGTAGCGCTCTGGTCCTTGTGCCCGCACACAGGATTTGATGGACTTTACTCCCCTCTGCCCTGATTTTCAACCGTATAATACTTATTGCTTTGTGCTGCCCCTTCCGGTCGCAGCGTCCTTCTTAACAATCGGAAAAACTCCTCCTTTGCCTTAGACCCTTACTAACCCCTGAGTTTCCCCTCGGAATGTCTCTCTTGTAGCGTCTTTTGTTCTGCTCTCAGTCTGAACCCCGCAGATGTTGGCTCTAAGGGGAACTTTCTTTCTCGATCTTCTTGGATACTTTTTTCTTTACTGTCCTGCCAAGAATCGACCCTGATTAGTCTGGAATCGATATACTTTATCGATCCCCCTTTCCGGAAACCACCTCCTTGTCCCCGGGGAATTCGATTCTCCCTCCTGCCGTCACCTAGCGGGTTTCGTTGAGCGGATAGTGGTCATGGTTTCTTCCCGAATTTTTTTCTTTCGGAACGCAAATTTCCCACTTAAACCGTCGACCAGCTTGCCGCATTCCTTCTTTCACCTGTTTCTACTTGCGTTGGAAGTTTCCCAACGGACGGCCACTTCTTCTTAAGCGGCCCCCCCCCCTAGGAGGAAGTTCCTCCGGCGGGTTCAAACGTCCCGTTCCCCTCCCCCGAACATTGTCTTCAATTTCCTTTCTCCTTTAATTGGCTCATGATATAGAGCTGAGATTTTCTCATTCAGTTCCCCCCTCTCTTTTTTAAGCAAAAAAATTTTTTTTTTGTTGGTTCTTTTTTTTTTCTCCCCCCTCTCCAGGTTTCAAACCACCATAACCTCGTGGCCAATGTCATTCCTGAGCTCTTTGATCTGTCCTTCCTTCAGGTCAAAGTTCGCTCGTCAAGTAGATGAATTGCATGCTTTTTTCGACGACGATTCCGTACCTTCGTCAATAGAGAGAATGAAGAGAGACCTTATCTTCCATGTCCCCCCGGTCGCCATCCCCTCCAGGAAAGGCGCGATCTTCAATCCCTCCTATGGACTCCTTTCTATACCTTCTTTAGTGTCTGATTGGAGCAGTTTTTTTTTCTTCTTCCTTTCTCTTTCAGCAACACACGTTTCATATTTCCCTTTGACACCTGGTTTGATTTTTCCATCAAGTGTTTCAGGGACCCTTTCCCCCCTCTTGATACGATTCTACCCGTACTCATGCCCCTTATGCCCCCATAACTTGGGACCCCCCCCTCTCCCCTGCTAGGGACATTTCCTGTCTCTCTAGATAAAAGACCCCCCCCTTCTCTTTCGGATGTCCCTTGCTTTCACAGAAAGAAAACGAACATTGGTTTCCCCCTCTGTCCTTTCTTTCTCAGTGCCGGGTTGGGCTCGAACGGGAGGTAAGAATGCATTTTCTAGATAACCGCCAACTTCCTTGTCCGCTTGAATAAGTTTTCCCCCTTTTTCCCCAGCGTCTTTTCCCTCGCCCGAGATTCGATGTCCCGTTGACTCATGGTAAAACCTTTCTCTCCTCATTGTGTTGCTTCCACTCCCCACGGCCTAGCTCTCATAAGACAAAGGCGACATTTTTTTTTTGGACAACCCCCTCCCTCCCTTCCCCTTTTATGAAAAACCCCTTTGGCCTTTCCTGCAACCTTTCTGCTCGACCCGACAACGATTCTTTGCGGCATCAGGGATACATGTTTTTCCCCTCCGAGCGCTGGCCCCCCCTCTTTGCTTCTCATTTCCTTTTTGCTCAGAATAATTTCTTATAGTGAAGCGTCAGAAGCGAGCCCCCTTTCCATTCTTCCACTTTCTTCCTCCCCATCAATCTTTTTCGGCGATCAATCAGCCTTCCGTTAATGTGCCCTTTTCCTCCCCCCCCCAAGTGCTCTCGATCTGGTCTTCCCTGTTGCCAGTCTGTCAATTGAATTGGCTGCGTTCGGCCCAGTAGCTTTTCTTTTTTTCCTCCGGGTTGGGGGCGGTTTCCCCTGGTCGGCGAAACCCCAGCACTGATGGAGTAAGTCCTTTTGCATTTCCGTAATCGTCGGATAAGCGTTTCTCGTCATTTTAACGATTTTTCAATAGATTCCTTACGGGATTTTTCCCTTTATTATCCAAAAGGTGCCTTTTTCCTACTCCCCCCCCTGAGACTCTTTGCGAGGAGATTTAAAGTCTTTCCCGCCCACTCTTGTCCCTCCAATTTTGGAAGAGTTGCATAGAATCCTTCCCTTTTCGAATTTTTCTATAGATATCGATCCTGTAAGATAAAGACGTTCCCCTTTTCCGGGAGCCGCCATCTGTGTGGATGGATTTCTTGAACCGTACCCCTCGGAGTTTTCCCAATGGTAAACTCCACTTTTCTGGATGGCAAGTCTCCGTTTAAACCCCTTTGTTTCCCCTTCGGCATCTATCGCTATTCATTACCTTTTTTTTTTCCAAAATTTTGATCCCCTTCACCCACTTCCAACCTACCCCGAAGATCCCCCTGTTTACGGGCCCCCGAGTCCATCCAGTCGAAATTTCCTGAATCTATTGAAGATCGCGCCTTTTTTCTTCGTAACTTCATCGCACCCGCCTTTTTCTCCGTGTTAGAGCGTCATTCGCGCTATCCCCGGTCCCGAGTCGTTCGGGCCATCCATCCCTTCCGCAGCGACTTCCGAGCAGACCCTTTTCCTTGGACAAGAGTTATCCCTCTCATTCCATTTTCCCTCTTTTCTTTCTATTTTTTTTTCCACTCTGGCCAGCGCGGCTCAACCAAAACAAAAAAAGTCCTTCCTGCGCCCCTATCTACGCTTCTTCTCTACTTCATACTCAAAGACAAGCTCAGCGTTTCCTCTCAATGCTCCCCTCCTTAAAACAACAGCAGACCTTTAGGTGTTGAAGCGAAAGGTTGACCCCCTCCCCCTCTAGGGGGCTGCCCCTTGTCATTTTTTTTGTTGTCCCGCTGCGTAACTATGCTTAGACTTTTTGGACGCTTTTTTCCCTTCTTTTCCGGTGAAATTCACAGATGTGCATGTCCACGAGCAGACCCTTACCAGAAGAAACTTCTTTCCACTTCTCCGCCCGAACTTCTCTATTTTTAGATAGATGCAATCTCCCCCCTCGTTGACTTTCTCCCTTTTTTTTTCGATAACCACCATAGGGGTTTTGATTGCCAGACTGAATCCCATTCTCTTAGCTGTCCGGCCCCTCTACCCTCTCTCCCCTCTTTCTCAGATGTCCTTTTCTTTGCCAATTAGAGCAACAGTTATGCCCTTTTCCCCCTCTGATCCCTCTGATGGTGGAACCCCCCCGCTCACGCTTCTGACTTCTTCAGTGCGTCTTCCTTTCCTAATTTCCGGCGCTCCCCAGCATGTAGAAGCTTCATGATTTCCCCTTTTTCTTAGACCCGTGAAGTCGCTGCTCTGTGACGAGAGAAGCCTCTCGTATAACTGAAGGTTCTAGTTTCGCTCCTCGGTCATAACTCAACAGGCAGCTCCACTTTCCTCCCTGGTTTCTTTCACCATGAAAGGAAGCCGCTACTTTTTTTCGAAAGCTTATAGGAGAAGTCCCCCCCCCCTCCCCTTCTGCAGACCCTCCTCCCCTTCCGCCTGATCATAGTTCCTATTAATAAACCTTCCCCTTCGACTCTTGTTGTTCGATACAGCCCACGTACCTCAGTTTGTGACATTGACGACTTTTCCTTTGTCTGCAGATGGTCCCTTCCCCTCCATACCAGTCTCTCACTGAAATCTTTTCTCGCAAACTCACCAGCCAGACCAAGTTTTTCTCCCGACCCTGCTCCCTCCCGCCCCCCCCGGCAAATTAGCAGGTCTCCGACCTATGCCGCGATTTTTTGCGCGATGGCGACGTCTTTGACGGTTTCTTTACCCCGCTGCCCTATTTTCTTGTGGAGCGTTCTTTCTACTCTTCAAGCAACCTTGAACCCCCTAGCAGGATCCTTTAGCCCTTTTTCACTCTGATGACGAATGCGGTCCTTCCCGACCCGAAGGAAGAGACCTTTCTTCCCCCCAGGGCGGAAATTTCTTTCGCTTTCTTCTTCGCGGAGTATCCTGATGCTTTCTCTAGGCTATCTCCCTTTGCGCGACAGGCTCGATTTTCCTTGGGCCAGGGACGTCGAGATCCCTCTTCTTGCAGGATTTTCCCGAACGTTTCCAGCAATCGAATACCTGTTCTCTGCTCCTAGCAGATTCAGATCCCCCCACTTCCCCCGAACACTTTTTTCCAGCTCCCCTCACGCAATTGAAGACCAAGGAGAAATTCTTTTTTTAGTTTCTTGGAGAGAGATCTTTCTCTTTTCTGCAGACGTTTATGGTTTTTTCGATTTTTTTCTTTTTTTGCCGGTTCTTCGATTCTTCTCGCATCGATGAACGTACTTTCTTCCAGTCATCCTTTCTATTCTTTTTTCGGCATATGCCGACGCGATGTCCCCGTCCCGGGCAAGGCCGAATCTTTCCCTACCCACTTCTTTCCCCCGGCCAAATCCCCCTGAAGCCTTTTCCCGGCCCCTCGACGCGGTTCAACCTGTCCTTCCGCCGCCTGCGCGAAACTTTTTTATAATGCGTTTTTTTTTTTACTCCCTCTATGCCCCCCATTTAGACTTCAGATCAGGCCTCTCCTTGTTATTCCTTTTTCTTGCCTTTTGATGAAAGCGATCAATTAGGCCATTCCTAAACAGCCTCCCCCCTTTGCTGCTGTTCACGTTTCCCTCTCCCTCCCCCAACGAAAGTTTTATCGTCGTAGGACCGCGTTGACATCGCGTTCTGGTCCTCATACACGCGGCAGATTCTTCTTTTCTTTTTGATTTCTTTTCCTGTTAACGATGATCACTGCCCCCCTTTCTTTTGGCTTCATTTTTCACCCTCGAAAGGAGGATATATGGCCCCCCAAGGGATCGGGGAATGATGTTTTCGTGATCCTAGGCTCAGTGGAACTCCGATCCTCCCCTCCTGGTCGGCCCCCCCCAACTGAAGTATCACGTTTGTGATCTCCAAGCTACTTTCTCGAAGTTTTTCGGCTCCTGGTTCGTCCCCCCTTGCCTTCATGGCGCTTACTGGGAAATTATTTTTTCTGGGATGGTTTTGCTCTAGAGAGGAGGGAGTATCTCTGCATGCCTTGTGGGTTCACAGGGGAGTTCCTCTTGGTTTCGTTTCATAACACGAGCCCCCTTTAATTCATCTTCGGCGATTCCCTTTTTGCTTTAGGAGTTCAGCGACTTTTCCCTTTTTTCACACTTTTTCACTACATTCTTTCTCATTTTCTCGCCCTTGTCCGATCCTCTCTTAGGAGCTGACCCCAGGCATGCGCTCCTGCTTTCGCTATTTTTCCAAAAGCCGTGAGTGTTCCTCCCCTCGCTGCAGATTTTTCAGAAAACGGATCCATTCTTTTGGCTCTAGGTAGGTGACTTTTCATTTTTGCCCGGCAGCTTCCCGTAGTTCTCACACACCTACCATGGTGGGAGAGTTTGCAGAGGTTTAACCAAAGCCCCCAAAGAGGGTGAATTCTTTGCGATTGCAGATATCCCCTTCTGTTTTTTCCGTTTCAGTCCCAGTTCGCCTGCACCTTTTGAGCAGCTCACAGCAAATTTCGTGAAGTCACCGTTTCTTTTCCGCAGTTCCCTAACTCCCACGGGTCTTTTTCACCTTTTGACACCTGACTTCCCCCTGTCTGCACTCGGCGTCCTCTTCGGCCCCACTAGGAGTCTTGGACGTCCCCGATCGCAACACACTCCGCGAACTTGTTTTCCTCTTGTCTGGGTCCTCTCATTGTCCTTTCTATCGCGCTGAAGCTTGTCTTTAGGACAGATCAGTGACACTCCGCCCCTTTTTTTGTTTTAGCCTCTCTGCAGGTCTTCCCCCACAAATAGGACCTTTTGGACCAATGTTCAGTTTTTTCTGCTCGGCTCTTTTCCACTTTTTTTGGCAGCCTTTTCTTGCCTTGATGAGCTTTCAGTATCCTTTTCCTTTAGGAATCACTTTTCTCCCTCCCGAATGACGATCGACCCTCTATCTTGTCCTGTTTTCTCCCCCCAATGGACCCCTCCGGGCGATATTCATAGATGAAGGTCTTCTGGCATTCTTTCTTTTACTTTCTGGAGCGGGCTTTTTTTTTGCCTCGAAGGTGATCCCCTTCAGCACCCCACTTCCAAGGATGAGATTAGCTCTGGGACACCTACATGGTTTTGATTGCTCATGGCGTTTCTTCTCCTTCACCTTGATCCGCAGGATGACCCTTCCCCCCCCGGAACGGCAAGCCAGCTTTCCCTTGGGACGAGACGCACAGATGGCAGGCTGAGAGGACCGCTTCTCGATACACTCCCCCTTTTTCTTCACTGCTGTTTCCAACCTTTCTTTTTCCCGAAACGAAACAGCTTTTAGCCCTCTGGAAATATAATCAAGTTCTGCCTTGGGGCTTCCTCGACGATGCCCCCTGTTGGCGAGATTCCCCTTTTCCCTCAGAGGAATAAGGTAAATCTTTCTGTCCAGAGTTATTTCGACGGCCTCCTTTCTCCCCTCTGATCGCCGAGTATCGATGCGAATATTTACTCCAATATTGCTAGAAGCTATTTCCAGAACAGTTGAAACCCCCCCCCACCCGGACCCTTTTAGCGATGAATACTGGCCCCTATTCCTCCCTCTTACAGAATTCCATCCAGAGCCCTGTCCCCTTTTTCTCCCCCTTGGATTGCGTAGTCCCCACGGGCACAACCCCCTTCTTTTTTTTGCTCGTATGTGTCACCTTGCTTTGGAAATCCTTGGCCCTGGGCGGTCACGGCTCCTAA
>Ga0179593_1364132_pt1 | contig 20850 bp, 29 predicted proteins | sample CZODoug2_1_08_16_FD_185931 | JGI IMG/M metagenome (GOLD analysis project Ga0179593, IMG submission 185931) | Vadose zone soil fungal communities from Angelo Coast Range Reserve, California, USA - CZODoug2_1_08_16fungal (PacBio error correction) | ecosystem: Environmental > Terrestrial > Soil >... | reverse complement strand
TCACTCTTTTCAATATCGCCGCCCTTCTATTGAACCCGTCGTCTTGGGTCGCCATTACCACCACTGGTCCCTCCTCCTTCTGGAATTTCGGTACGGTTCTTCGTGTCTGCCCATCCTCCCCCCTCCGCTGCCCCTCACTCTTTCTATTTAGCGGGACCCAGAACACATTTGCTTTCGCTCGCCTTGGTTTCATCCCCCTCCCGGCCCTTTTGCTTTTTTTTCTTACTACCTCCCCCTTTAAGTGTTCTTTCCCCTCTTCTGCTGTCTTAATTGGCCTTTGGCCCATCGTTGCTTGTTTTACGTCAATTGTTGTTTGAATCCGTTGCTTTTTCTTGTGGTTGGAGTCTCGCGAGTCTTTTCATCGTTTTTTTCCCCCCCCTCGACGTCCTTACTCCTTTTACGGCGTCGTCAGCGCCAGTTTTTGTAGTCTCAGATTCCTGTCCTTTTCCCCCCCTGCCGTTTGCGGCCTCCAAAACCTCTTTTCCCCCGTTTGTTTGGCATTTCCCCCATCGTTCATAGCACCTCGCATCGGCCTTCCCAACCACCGAGCCCCTCTCCCTCTTTTTCTTAGGCTCCAACCAACTCCGGACCCCTCCCCCCAACCCCCAACCCATCGCAATTGGCCTGCTATGCCCTGCGTCCGAGTGCCTTCTCCTATGGTTTCTGGGTCCCCCTATGCGGCCCCTCCATCTTGATTTCGATTTTTTTTTTCCCCTGCCCGTCCGTGCCGCTGGGCCATGCATGGTCCGTACCCTTCCCACCGGTTTTTTTTCTTTTCTTCAGCGTCACCATCCCATCCCCGTATCTCTGGACGGCTTGCATCAAAGGGATTGTTTCTCTTTCGTTGCTTTTTTTCTCCCAACCTTCTGATTGTTCCCCCTTTGACTCCCCGCCCCCCCCCCCGTTTCTTCTTGCCACCTATCCAGGGTTTCCTTTCTTTCGAACCCATCGGGCGTGTCCTCCCACACATCTTGATGGCGCTTTTTGTATCGCGTTTTTTTCTTCGCCCACTTCATTTTTCTTTTTCGCCAACGAAATCAATAAATTGGTGATTTCTCGACCAGTGGTTCCAGTACTTTTCCTTGTCGCGTTGTCTTCCCCTTTAATTTCCTGGTTTGCACCCCCCCTCAGCCCGCGCTTCAAAGCTAACTGACAGTTTTTTGGTTCGAGTCCCCTGGTCCGCCCTTCTTTTCCCGTTGTACACTTTTTTTCCCGCCCGCCCGCAGTTCGGTACTTCGTTCGGGATCGGACATTTTTTACCGGTGTAGGCCGGACCTCGCGCCTCCCCTCTGCTACATGGACGGATGGCCCACTACCTGAAATTTTTACGGGACGTCTGATTCCATCCCCTCTTTCCTTTTTTCGTTTTTTTTTTACTTCCAGTGCTCCGCCTTTGGTCCTGGTGCTCTGCCCCTGATGCGCGTGCCAGGCTTTTTGAAGGGGTGGCTCTCCATCTTCCCCCCGGTCACCAATCTTTCCTCCCTGCCGCCGAGCACGGTTTTTTTCCTTCCCCCCCCTTTCTGCTGTTTTCGGTCTCTTTTCCCCCCCACCTTTTGCTTTTTTTTTTTTTTTCAGTTTGTGCTCCCTGGGCCTTTCGGCTGTCCCCTGCTACCGCCCGCGCCCTCGTTTGACCTCTTATGTGCGTTTTGCCGCTTCCCCCTTCGCTCGCGCCTTTTAACTCCATCCCCTTCTTCGCGGCCCCGTCATTCTCCGTTTTTTTCATACGGAACCCGAGTTTTTTGACCCTTTTTGAAAGTTACAAGTTACCTCCACATGTATTCCTGCCTTTTCCCTTAATGTTGCCGCTGCAACGCCACCCCTTTCCCCCCCCTCGAGTTCTTCGGCGGCGTCACGTCGGTAAATTTTGGCCCCCTTTTCTTATTGGAAGTGTACCCCTTTTTCTACTAGGTCCCCTTGTTTTAGTCTCAAACTCCTTCTGGTCTCCGCACCACCGTCCTTGAGGACGGCGCGATTGATTGAGAGTGGCTTTCCCCGTCGTCGCGTTCTTTCCCTTTTTTTCCCTCTTTTTTGGTATTCCCCAACTTTTTCTTCCGCGCCCTTTTCTGGATTTTTTCTCCTGAGGTTTTCTCAGGGAAGCGCTTGGTAATGACGTCTTTTCGCAGAGTGCACCCCCTGTGGATCTCTGAGCTGCTCTTTCCCCCGGCGGTCCTCCCTTCTTTCCAGTGTGCGCATTTCGAGTTCTTTTCTTTGGTTCCCCCCCAGGGACGCGTTCTTTCACCTCCTTAGATTGGTGTTTTTTGTCAACCCCCCTTTTCTTTTCCCCCGCGGCGCTTTTTTTTGTTCATTTCCCTGTCCTTCTAAACAGGTCTTTTCTACCACTTCGTCTTCCCGTTGTGTTGTTTCTTTCGGAGATGGTGGATTTGATCCTTTTTTTCCTTCCCTGTGTTTCCTTGCCGACTATCTTCCCCCCTCCGTTTTTGGTAGACAAAGAGGGCTGAGATGAATGAAAAGGCGTTTTTTCCCACTCTTTTTTTGGTGCTCCGTGATGCTAGTTCTTGTTTCTTCCTCCTTTGCCCCTGGCCTTTCCCTTCGTCAGCCCTTCCCAACTGCTTCGTCCTCGACAAAGTGTTCATTTTTTTTTTCTTTTGTTAAAACCCCCAACGTCATCCTTCTTTTTTCTTTTTGGGCTTCTGGACGTGACAATCCCCAGTTCCCTCCTTCCCTGTGGTTTCTCATTTCCCCTTTTTCCCCCCCACCCTCCTACGGCAAAGTCCCCCCCAGACTGGGCTGTCATTTGAGTTCCTCCCCCATTCTTGCGTTTTTTTCCTCACCCTGAGTGTTTTTCTTTCCCATCGTTTTCCTCTTTTTTTTTTCTTCCAAAAACCCCCGGATTCCACTGTACAAATGTCTTTCCATCGCACTTTTTTTATAGCATGTGCATCATTTACCTTCGAAGTTCCTTTTTTACGAGTTCGTCTCAGACCTTTCCCTTCCTTTTTTTATCTATTTGCCTGCGATCTTTACCCCCCCGGAATCCCTTTTTGTCCCCAAAGTCCCCCATCCCTGTGTCCCCTGTTTTTTAAATGTTCCTCCCGTCGGGTGTACTGAGCGTGCTCTTGTTTTTTTTGGAACGAGGCTTGGCCGGCTGAGTACGCCGCCTTTTGGCGGAGGGAGCATATATGGTCCCGTTTTGTATCCCTTTTTTTGTAACCCCTCTGTTCCTTTGGCCTTCCCCGGGCCCACCTCCCAGACCGGGCCCAGTGATTTTCCGATGAGCCCCCCTGTTTCTTTTGGTTCCCCCTTCTTTATTTTTTCCTTTGATTCTCCTTTTCCCCGCAGACCCCCTTTGTTGCACCAAACTTTTTCAACACGGTCCACCCACTGTGCATCGTCCGGTTTTCGGTCAATGTTTGTTTGAACCGCCTTATTCTCTCCCATCCAGGCCCAATTGGCCCTGGAGGAGGCGGCCAAAGAGCGGTTTTTTTGTCCTTGAACCTAGGGGATGGGATCAGTGCCCTCTCCCTAGGCTCTCGACCAGTGGCCCCGGTCCCCTTTTCTTAGTGGGTCGCTGTTTTCATCTTTCCTACTCCTTGGTGCGGTTCTTTTGCGAAGCCCCCCCCAACCTCCCCTTACCCCGATTGACCCGCTTTGTTTGTAGCGCTCTCGTTTTTAGTCTATTTCTCCTCGCGCTTTTCTTGCTGTTTCGATGGCGGGTCTCCCTTTGTGGATCCAGGTTGAGGTGTTTGTTTCAAGTTTTTTTTTTTTTTTTTTCTTGGCCCTTGGTTTCCAACTTTAAACCCTGGCTTCCCCCCTTCCCCCTTCCTTCTCACCTTCGAGGCCTGCCAGGGCCCCTATTTCTTTTCCTTCTTTCGGGTATTTGTTCGGCCCGTTCCGTTTGTGATTGACTGTTTTCCCCTAGCCAGAGTCGCTCCGCTTGGTCTGTCCCGTTCATGTTTCCTTCCCCTTGGACCACCCTGGAGGGCTCTTTTTACCGTGGCCGACGCCCAGTCTGGCCGTTCTCCTTTTACATCAGGGCGCTTTTGTTCTTTCCCAAAAGATCCCCCTCCCCTCTTGTCTCTGGGCTTGTACGGCATCCCCTTTGGAAGAAAAACAGACTGGTGCTGGACCGATCCATGCCTCCGTTGCTGTCTTGCGGTCGGTGTACATAGTTTTTTTTTTTTTCACATCCCTTCTGTGTTGTGGTTTTACTTTTACGGTGGAGATCACGTTCGGTGTCTTTTTTCGATTTTCTTTTCTTTTCTCGTCGGTTTCGGCTTGTTTCCCCTCATGGCTTTTTTTTCCCCTCACTGTTTTGCGCCCCCCTCGTTGTCACGAATGGCGGGGGACTCTTTTCCGTCCCAGGTAGGTTCTTTTTTTCGTGGGTCGTACCCTTCTTTTTTTCACTGATTTCCTCGCGTGCACCCGCGGCGCTTCTCTTTTCTGCCCATCCCCTTCGATTGGATACAGGCCGTGTTTCCCTCCGTTTTGGAACCCCCCCCCTCTGACACTGTGGGCCTCTTCCGCGGGTTAAACAGGTCTGTTTATTCCCACTTTGCCGTATTTCCCAATAGTTTTTTTGGCCTCTTAAAGTTCTATTCCAGGTTCTTTTTTCGACCGTTTTTGTCCGTGGTTTTTTATCAGTACCTTCTCCGGTTCGTTCCCTTGAGTTGCTTCTTTGAACAGCCCCCCATTTCGACGCGAGCCGGCTCATGTTGGGTTTTTTTGCCGTCTTGCCCCCCCTCTTCTTTCTGACCACTCTTTTCGGGTTTTGATGAGGCTTGGCGGCCCCCACCCGAGCCACTCTGGTTCGCTAAAACTTCACACCCTGGCGTTCTAGGTTGAATGGTGGGAGGGCGTCCCTCCCCCCGGTATTTTTTTTGCGCGTTTCTTCTTCGTCTCTTTTTGACCACAGCTTAAGTCGTCCTTTCCCGCGTTGTGTATTTTCTTCATGTGTCTTTTAGGCTCCAGTTTTTTTTCGTTCACTCTCGCCGACTTTTGACCCCTTTTCATCTCACTTTGTTGATCCATTTTCGACTTTTCGCGTCCCCCCTCCGTTTTTTTTTCTTTTCCGTTGACCCATTCCCCTGTTCCACCCGACACCCTCGGGTTCTCCTATCGACAACGGACCACGATTTTTTGCGACCCAGAGACCCCCACATTCTTTGCTCTTTTTCTCTTTTTTTTTGGGTCCCACTGGCTCGTCCAAAATGCTACTGACAAACGGCCAGTGCCTTTGATTTTTGGTGGTTTCCATAGGTTTCTTTCCAATCTGTTGTGATTTTTTTTTCACCCACTTCACTCCCCCTTTAGTCTGGGGATTTCACTCCCTTCATAGTTGTGCCCCCCGCTGAACTCGTTTACTGGACGCCCTGTTGCATTGGTTTTGACGCCTTTTTTTTTTTCCCTCTATTTTACGTGTCCCCCTCACGATTCGTGCCCCTTTTTTTTTGGCGGTGCCCACCCGACAAAAATCTTTATCCCGGCCCCTCGCAGGGTGGTCCCAATTTTTGGTTTTCCCAAAGCGTCATGTCTGCACTTCCTTCCTCCCCACTCCGGAACCCTTTTCCCCCCCCTTCACAGACCGTTGGATCGAAGATGCCTGCGGGGTCCGTATTTGTCCGTGTCTTGCCCCCCCCCTTTTCCAGACCACCTCTTTTTGTTCGCTTCCCCCCCTTTTTTTTCCTTTCTTTTTCAGTGGCGTATGGATTTTTTTTCCCCCCACCCACTGGTTTGTTCTTCCTTCCCGTCACAAACCTTCTCCTCCTTTTTGTTGACCCCTCCTTTGCTTTTGATTTCGCCCACTTTTTTTTACCGTCGCATTTCGCGCGGCTCGACTTTTTTTTTCGGCGGGCCCAATTTTTTTTGTTCCCCTTTTGCTGTTCTGTTCATCCCTTTTCTGCCCACTCTGATTTGTTTTAACTGGGTCGCGCACCGAATAACTTCGTTTTGACGGATAACCTGGCCCTCACTTCCTGTATCCCCTTTTTTTTCCACCCCTTACCTTTCTGCTATCGTTGACGTCCTGGCGCGATGCCATCCCTTGGACATCCCCGCTTTCCTTCCGCGCCAACTCAACCTTTTTGCGTTTGGCTTTGTCCTCGGTTCTTGGAACCCGCCCATTTTTTGAATTTACTCGTGCATTGGCCATTCCCTTTTCCGATATTCGGGTCTTCGCTTCCCAATAGGCGTTTCCCACCCTTTCTTTTAGTTGTCCACGGCTCTCGCGCCTCCCCCCCCCTCGATGGAATATTGTTGTTTTGCGTTCAAGACATGTTACCCTGCTGAAGCTTTTTTTCCTTCCCCTCCTCTGGCGTTCCTTTTTCTTCCCGCCTCCCTCGCTTGGATCTTCCCTCGGTATGCGTGCCTTTCTCGTGGCCAAGTGGCCAGTGGTAGATTCCACCCCCAAGTTAAGGAGCCAGACGAGTCGCGTCAAAGTGCTCAGCTTTGTTCTTTTTTTCTTTCTTTTTCCGTTCAGCTTCTTCCCCCGTTCGTTACTATCTCCACCCCTGGTCGTTCTCTGCTGCTCTCTCCCGCCTGTGAGTTCTGGCTTGGTTCTGTCGCCTGGCCAATTTCTAGATTTTCCACGCCGCATTTGCGCTCCGCCCCGCACCTTTCCATCCCCCCCTATCTTTTCCATTCCGGGATGACGGGCGTAAAAACTGGGTTAGCGTGTTCTTTAAGGTTGACCCTGGTATTTTTTTCCCTTTTTTAGCGCATTAGCTTCCTCGTCCTTCTGTCGTTTTTTTTCCTTTGTCGCTTTGGGGCGTCATGTTTCGCGAAAAATATGGGGTCCGGTGTTCTCCCTTGTACCAAGTGCATCCCCTTTGTGTTTTTCCGTTTTAAGATTTTTTTTTTCCCCCCTCTCTTTTTTTTGTTTGACGTACGTGAACCCCCCCTCTTTTTGTTTTGTTTTTTTTCTAACTGGGCAACCTTGCCTCGCGCGAATTTCTTGCTTCTTTGTGGTCGTGTCCCCCGGGTTCCTTTGCGGCTGGCTTCGGCGGGACAACCCAACCTTTTCCTTTTTTATTTAATTTGCGGATCTTCCACTGTTTTCTATCCCTTTGCGAGCGTGTTCAAGGGTTGGCCCCTTTGTAATTCTTTTCTGCAGGCGCGGGCCTTTTTTTTTTCCTACCTCGCGTCCTGTGGCGTGGTTTCTTTTCTCTCCTTTCCCCCTTTCTGAAAACCTTGTTACAAAAGGCCCGGCTGAGGCGCTAAAATCGCTCTAAGGTTTTTTTGTCCCATTCTTTTTTGTTGAGATTTTTTTGATGGATCCTTCTCGGTGGGCGTTTGCTTTCCGCCCGGGCTCGTTGGTGAGAACCGTTTCTTAGGGGGGGGGGCGAGGGAATGAACCACGGTCTTCTTTTCCCCCCTTCGTTTTTGCTGCCTCTCCCCCTCCCTCCCCCTTGTTCGTTCCCCCTATCCGCCTTCTCGGGATTTTTTCCTTTTCATCTCGGAATGTCGGACGTCATTCATGTGGTTTTCCGGGCCGACTCGATGGCCCAGCCGATTGCTTTTGTGGTTCACGGCCCGGTGACACTCCCCTTTACTTACACCAGCCGGTTGTGCGTTGTCTTGCGTTCTCTCTCGGTTGCGTTTTTCCCAGGAAGGGACTTCGGTTGCCCTTTTTAAACCCGGCGGATGATTAACACTCTCTGCCTGTATCTAAGGCATATTACCGTATTCGTGACCTTTGGCCCGTTTTTTTTCTCAGTCCTTTTACTTTTGGCGGTCTCCCTTTTCTTTCCGGTGAAGGACGGAATCCAGTTCTTTTGTACAACGGCCTTCTTCATAGCCCCGCCCTCTTTTTTTCCCTTGGTATAGAGTTTTTTTTTTGTCAATGTGAGTTTTGGTTTTCCTTCTCCTCTTCTTTCGGTCCTTTTCCCCGGTGTCTAGGGTTGGGCGATTTGGGCCAGGAGGAAAATCAAGGGACCGGCGCCAGGCCATGCTGCGTTTTTTTTCAGTAACGCCCTGGAGGTTTTTCCCGGCTCCTGGTCCCGTTGTCCCCGGCTATCATTTGCAGTAAAGTGTGGCACTTCCCAAGAACGAAACCGAAGGTTGTCCTGTCGTGCGTTGCGTCCTTTTGAGTTCCAGTTTTGGGACGATTTTTGTCTTGTCGTCAGATTGCCCCTTTCCTTGATTCTTCCCATCAGCAGGCAGGCGCGGCGCCTCTTTTTTGGCCCCTCTCCCCTTGAAAACACCTCCCACCTCCTGCGCGGCTTTACCCGCTTTCCCGGTTTGCTGTTTCTTTAGTTTTTTTTTTGTCCTTTTTGCCCATTTCCCTCGCCCCCCTTTTTGGGGAACGTTTGTGTTCCGCGCCGCCGTGTGAAACATATTTGAGTTACACCAAAAACATGCCCTTTTCTGTGGCTTTCCCTTTTTTTGGCTCCTATCAGCGTTGTTTTCAGTTTGCTTTGTGGGGCAGGCCGGCCGCGGGTTCCTGTTGCACCTCCAAGCCTTTTTTTTTTCGCGTGCGGAGCTGTCTCACCCGGGAATTTTTCGGCCGGGCCCTCCGACCGCGGCCGGGGCAAACCTGTTCCTCTCTGGTCCGCTGCCTTGGGGCCTTTCGTCTGTTCCTCCTTCCCCGAGTGATTCCTTTGGTCGTTCCGTGCGCATTTCGCCATCGATGTGTTCAGTGCCATTTTTCATTTCCCGTGCCAGTGACCCCTTTCTTTGGTGCTTTTTCGTGGGAGTCCCTCTGGCATTGATTGGCGAAGGCGAACTCCCCCTGGTTGGCAAGCTCCTCGAGTACTTGAAGCCGTGATCCCCCAGAGAAAACAGATCCCGTTTTGTGGTCCCTTCTCCATGGTCCTCCTTTGCCTGGGGCGTGACCCCTCGCCCTCCCGATGTCTTTTTTTGGGCCTGCTTGGCAAGTACCGGGGGTGCTTTTTGCCGGCGGAGGGTGGCTTCCGATCCAGTTTTGTTGTGCGTTTTTCTTCTTTGGCCCACACACTGTTCTGGTTGTGATCTTCAGGGGTTCTCTGATTCCCGTTTTTTTTTTTCGTGGGGCCGTCAGGAGTCCTGCCTGAGGTCACTACTCCGCGCTTAGCGTTTTGCTTCCCCTTTTTGTTTTTCATCACTTTTTTTTTGGTGTCCCCCCTGCCCTGGCTTGTCCCCTCTCTCCCTCCCGTTGACTTTTTTGTTTGGGAGGATCCCACCCCCCTGTGTTCCCCTCTTGCCCCCAATCTTCAGCCTTTTTTTTTTTCTACCTCTTTTTTTTTTTTGTAGTAGGCCCTTCATCTGCCGTTCATGTCGGTTATCTTCCCTGTGAAAAAGGATCGCCCCTGTTTGTCATGTGGGTGCGTTCTTCTGCCATCCGAGTTTCTTCCCCCCGATTGGTCAGCTTTTGGGGTTTCTCACATTCATTTTTCGCGAACTTCCCCCCCCCCTTTTGTCCACGAGTTGATGGTTTCCGGCGGGTCCGATTTTGCCCACTTGGTAGTTCCCTCCCTTTTACATATATCTTTTCGTGGTGTGGTGAGAGTAGCCACCAGCCTTGTTTCCCCCCTTCCCTCATGCGCTTCCTCCGGGCGAGAACACCCCCCACTTCCCTCATCAGGGAGGGTTCGCGCCCCCCTCCTTTTTCTTTGGGCGACCCCCATAAACCTGCCCAAAGCAATAGGTTCGAGATTCTTTTTCAAGCGGTCACGCCGTTGAAACCCCACCATGCGGGCGTTCTCCTTTGCTCTGATCACCGCCCCCCTCTTCGGATTGATAAAAGAACTTTTCCCATCCCCTTTTTTCCCCCTTCAGCAGGTTTATCCCCCCTTTGGTTTTGTTAGTCTTTTTTTCCCCCACCCACCGGTTTTCCCCCGTAGCATGTCGGGGGGACTTGGGAATTTCCCCTGCGCCCCAGATCTTTTGTGGCCCCACGCTGACTATTCGTCGTTTTGTCCAGCCCCCCTCGAGAGAAAGCGCGGGAGCCCCGCGATCCCCGGGTGTCCAACAGGGCCCCACGAACCCCCTTCCCAACCGCGGTTCCGACCGCCATTTGCCCCTCTTTCCATTACTTTCGCAACGTTAGCAAGGAGCCGATGCCCCCCCACTAGGCGCCCCCAAGTTTGAAATCCCCCCAACATGAATCGAATGTTTCTGAACTCTTCCGCCTGTATCTCCTTCTTCTGGTGTCCCCCCATCATGCGCCCCCCCCCTCTGGATGTTCGGATGTACGCCGCCGTGAGTTATGAGTTGAATGTTATGGGATCTAACCAGCCCTGGTAGCTGGGTCCCCCCTCCTTTTTTTTTCACATTTTCCTTTGGGACATCGAGTGGGCTAGGTGCTAAAACTCCTGATCGGGTTGTCGGGCCTTTCTTTCCTTCCTTTCGCCCCTGCTCTTGGGCGCTCTCCACGGTCGGCTAGTGCGTCCCATTACGGCTTTGGGGTTTTTTTTCGTGGGGACATTGGCTGCCCGCCAACCTCTTTGCTTAACGGCGTCGGTTTGCCCCCCGAGCATAACCATCAGTCCCTCCTAAATTGTGACATATTAAATCGGGCCGGCCGCGATTCCTCCGCCGGGCCCGGTTTGAAGGACTTCTCCATTTTTAGGTTTTTTTTTTCACAACGCTTTCTCGTCCCGCTTCCCAAATCAAGTGTGCGTGATACCCAACGTTCGTCTCCCCCATTGTTTTTCCTTTCCCACTGCGCCACCGCTGCCTGGCCTTTTTTTTTTTCGTTTGATGCAGTGACTTCTTACCACTCCAGCTCATTTATGTCCTGATTCTCTTCTCCCCGTGTAGTCGCCTAGGCGCAAAGGACTTTGGCTGGCCAAGTTCAAGTTTGTTTTGCTGAGGGTCCCTCTCCTTCGGCTGTTACTGAATCGAACAAGGCATCCTCGTAGGAGCCTGCCTGCATCTAGCCCCCGGCAAAGTTTCCAGGGTTGTGATATGGGCACTCATCTTTCCCCCCAGGGACTTTCCTTGGCCGCGATTTTTTTTGCCGTTTCCGTTTCTTGTTGGTCGTTTCGTGCAACCTTTTCCCCGGCCCGTTTGATCGGGTCGTCACACCCCCTTTTATTTTTCCTTTCCTGGCCTTGGTTCTGGGCTTGCGCCCCCACTTTTTCTTTCCCCGGGCCTTCTTGGCCCGTCTGGCATCGCGCTGATTTTCACGGTGTCGTGGAAGAACCCTCCCTTCCTCTATCCTCGAACTTTTTTCCACACCTCCCCTGAGAGGGGGCCCTTTTTGTTTTTCTTGTCGACAGACGGTCGAAAGGATGTCTGCGGTTCCTCCATATACACCAAGAGTGATAGTGGTTGTGGCGCGTCATTTCCCGAAATATGCCTGCTTGTTCGGGATTGGCGTTTTTTTTTAACTGGTACCATCTTTTTTTTTCCAGGGCGGAACCGACTTGTCGCCCGCAACTTCTGGTCCTGCTCCCCCCTCCGTTTGAACGCAAAAAACAACAACAATTGACCGGCCCTCGACGGTTTTCTTCTTGTTGTTCTGTGATCCATCCTTCCCTTTTGCTGGGGTTTTTCTCGGCCGGACGAACCCCGAGACATGCCTTTTCTGGGCCCTCTCCCTTTTCCCTGTGTGATCTCTTGGACGCGGAACGGGGACGTCCTTTTTGGGGGAGTTGTTTTTTTTTCCGGAAGAAGTAGTTTTGCGAACGAGACTGGGGCCTCCTGTTTCATCCCCCCCTTGTTGGTTTTGCTCCAACGTTTTTCCCGCGGCCGTTTAGCGGTCCCCTCCCGTCTTTTCGGAAGCCAGGTTCTCTCCCCCCCCCATCTCTCTCGCCTCTCCGTTGTTGAGAGGAGATGTTTAGAGATCCCGGTTTCATTCCTGCCGTTGATTGACCGCTCCCTTCTGTGACCGACCATTAAGGTGAGGGATAAAAAACTTTTGGTGCCTTCTCAGGGAGGCGGATGCTTTTTTTTTACTCTTTGCTTGCCGCTCCATTTGCCCCCCATGCTGCTGTGTTTTCTCCTGGTTTTGCTCCATGCAATCCGGCTCACGCGTCATCATGTTCGCGTTTGGTTTCCCCGGCCTCCCTTTCCGCCCCCCCCTAGCACACGTTTTTTTTTTCACCCACTTCCCCCAAAGTTTTTGAAACCAGCGCGCGTTCTCTGTCATTGGTTTCTCGCATTCGGTTGCCATCGGTGTTTTATCAAGATAGTTTTTTGTTCCGGCTGTTGACCACTTGGCATCTTCCACTTTTTGCAGTCTACGTCCGACGATGAGTTTTCCCCCCTGAGAGATAACGTTTCTTTCCCCCCTCCCCATTCCTTTCAGTCTCGCCCCCGGATGGTCCCCATTTTTCCGGTTTCTCGTTGTCGGTGAGGGGGGGGGTTCTGAGGGCGCTAAAAACGGGATGTCAGTTTCTACCGCGCGGGTCTTTTTTTTTTTTTTGGGGCGTTTATTGAACCGGGGCGTTTTCTTCCCCAGGTGCTTTGGTCAGCAGGGACAGCAGCCCCCCTTTGCGCCCTTCTATCTCAAAGACAGTTTCAGTTTTTTTTATTTTTCAGTTTTAGCCCCTGTTTTTGGCCAAGTCTTCACGCTTTCCCCGAAACACTCCCGGTTTTCCCCCCCTGGGTGCGTATGGCGGCGGTCGGTTTCTCAGGGTGGGGGACCTTGAGGGAGCGCCCCATTGCCTTGCACTGGGCCGGTGTGAGACCTGCCAGCAGTGTTCCGTAGTTTTTTTGGCTTGGCGTTTGGTTTTGTTGTTTTTCTATAACCGCGCCGTCGGGCTCCCCTCCCCAGGCGGCCCGGCCGTTCGCAGTCGTGGTGTTCTTCTTCTATCCTTCCGCGGGTGCTTCCTGCTTGGCAAAATTACCATCCTGGCGTTCCCTCTATGGGCGGCCTCTCTTTGTGTTGGCGCAGGGTTCAGGTTCGCAGTCTTGGGCGGTATTACTTTTTGGTTGCACGCACCGCAAATTGTCCTTTCTTTTTGCTTCTCGTGGGGGCGGCGACCCCGGCCCTTTTCCCTGGCCGGCCTCTACGCGAGGTTTCCCGTGGCCAAGATGTGCGGTTGCGATCTTTTTTCTCCTGGGGCCTCGTTCGTGTCCTGCCTGCACGGCTTTGTATGTGCTTTTCCTATGGCCCGTCGCTTTCCTCGTTGCCGGCCATCTGTTAGCCGGAACGTTCACCCCCCCTCATTGATCGGCTTCCCCCCGACGGGCTCAGTTTCCTGAGTCTCGGCCTTTTTTTTCCCGGGATGGGGTGATTTGGAATCTATCTCGTTTTTTCCTTCTTTTGACGGAGTGATACCGAAGAAGAATCTTTTGCTTGGTAGCTCCCTGGCCCCCTTTCGGATTTTGTTTCAGGCGGCGGCGGCTCTCAACATCACGATGCGTTTTTTTTTTGAGTTGCCAGGGTCTAAATGCTTTTTCGGCTGGTTTTTTTTTTTTACGGCTAGGGTGCTTTGGCTTCTTCAGTTCTCTTCCTTGCTCTGGTTCTTGCCCTGTTTGCTCGAGTTGTATGATGGTTGCCTTTGGCCTCCCCCTTCCTTTTTGTGATCGTGGTTTTTTTTACTGCGTGCCATCTTGCTTTGCCGCTCTTCAGTTTTCTTTTGCCTTTCTTGGGTTTTGGGAAAGACCGTCAGGCGGGGTGGAAAAACGATGACCCACTGGGCCCGTGCTGATTCTTCCCCCCCCTAGGCTCCTTTTTTTTTTTTTTTCACAATTTTGTTGTTTTTGGCTTGTCACTTTGCCTTCAACCCGTTCCCTTCGCTTCATTTAATTACATGTCATGTCTTGGACCGGGTGGCTTTCCCTTTACAAATAGGGCTTTGTTATTCTTTCCCTACAAGAGGTGCTTTTTCTTTTCTTTGTTTCTGTTGCCGCTTGCCTATGACCTTAGGCCGATTGCTTAGTGTTTGTTTTTCTTGGTGGCAACTCACCTTTTGGATTGAGTGACGTCTGTGTTCTCGGCCGCGGCGCCCCCCCCACTTTCCTTGCGAGTTGAACCGGGCTGAGTGCATTTTCTTCTTCCTTGTTTTTTTTGTTTAGAGAGATGTGCTCCTCAGCGTGTAGTTCGCCCCCATTTTGCTGCTCGCCTTTTTGCTCCCAGTTCCCGCAGGGTTTAACGTTTTTGTTTACACCCCGGTCTGAAGGTGTGAAAGACTCTTACTTTCCAAGCAATCCGGCCCCGAGTTAGACTTTTTTTGCCATGAAAAAACCCATGTTTTTTTCTCGCTGGCCTTTTTCCGGACCCTTTCCTCTTTGTCCTTAATGCTAACTACCTGTCCCAAGGCTCGAGAGGGTTTTTGTGAACCCCAGCTGCGCTTTGGCCTTCTTTTCTTTTTTTTTCTCACACCCACCCTGAAGTTTTAGGGTGGATACCCCGCGCGTCTGTTTCCACCGCGACTCGTCTTCCGCCGTGTGAAGGCGCCCGGTTGCTTGTAGTTTTTTTTTTTTCGCAGGATCGTCCCAACCGGGTTTTTGCCCAACGACCCCATCAACAGGGCTTATCCAGTCTCAATTCCGTCCCTAGTTTTTCATAGGGCCCCAAGTAGACCACTATTTATTTTTTTTTTTTGTTTCCCCATCCCGGTAAAGCAACCCAAAGCCCTGTTTTTATTTTTCCTTAGGAGTCGCCTTTCCCAATTCCTGTTCCATCATGAAAGCATCTTTTGTCTTTCGATGTCCCCGCAGACGATTGACAGTATTCTGTCGGCCATGGCACAAAAAATTCTTATTTTTCTGGTAACCCAGTCCGTCACTTCATCTTTTTTAGTATTGCCTCCCTTGTTACCGGATTCTTGGAGAAAGCATCGCTTGGCTCCGCCACGGCGGGTGGCTTGAGTTTTGAAAGGCGGGTGCTGTGCCCCATCGCGTGACCTAGATGCTACCTGGCGCATGGGCAATTTTATTGTGGGACGTTGCCCTGCTACCCCCCAGGTCATCCTTTTTTTTTGGGACAATTTGGAGCATCAGGTTGCTCCTTTTTGCTGGGCTCCTCCTTGTCCACCTTGGTCCGCCGTTGCGTCAATCCTTTGGATGGCTCACTGGGCTGTTTTCCAGGTTGAATTTTCCCAGTCGACCTGTTACTTTGTTGCTCGACGCGCGGATCTGACCTAGATTTCCTAGGTTATTTGAGTTTTTTTTCAGTTCTCCCCGCCCATCGGTTCTGCGAGCCGCCCGCTGTGACCCGGCCTTTTTTTTCTTCAGCTGTTGTGCTCCTTTGCGCATGTTTGTCTCTGCACTCTTCTGGGACCGGTCTTTCCCCTGTTTTTTTTGTTGGTTTCCACGTGCAGTGGCCGGGCATTTTTTTTTCCGAATATCTTTTACATTGTCCCCTTTCACTTGCCGAGACGCGGTCCCGCCTGTTTTGCGTTTATTTTCTTGCTCTTTTTTGCAACATTCTGTTACGGCTATCCCTTTTCTCCATCGGGCTCGCCCAGGTCTTTGTCATAGTGTCTGGAATGGAAGCTCATTTCTGTATTGGTGTTCCCTTTTTTTGCTGCTGCCCCCTTTTTGGGATTTTTTAAATTTTCTCGAATCTTGCCCTCCGACGACGGCGTTGTATCGCCGCCCCCTCCATATAGTTCTCGCCCTTCTTTCCCTACCCTCCGTGTCTCTTTGGCTTTGAGGGTGCGTTGGGCCTTTGTTTTTCTAAGAAACCTCTGGCTGCAGTTTGAATGAGCAGTGCAGCCACCTCTTACTTTTCGTTCTTAGGCTCTTTCGCGTCCCTTCTTCGTTTGGTCAACACTTTTCCCATGCTGCTACCGGTTGCTCTTCCAGCTACATTTTTTGCTTGCCGGGTAAGCTGTGTTTTGCGTTCCCCTTATCTTGGGAGGTTTTTCCCCTCTTCCTTGTTCTCCCCCTACCCCACGATTTTTTCCTGCAACAAACAAGGCAGCGTGTCGACCGGCATTCGTTGTTTTTTTGGCCGTGCTGTGTGCCGTTATTGCGGCTGTTGTTTTTTTTCGTCTTCTTCCTTTCTGCCCAGCCCTTTTTAAGACGTTTTTTCAGGTCTCTCTTTTTTTGGCCCGTGGACTTTCATCGTTCAGTGAACGTCCCCTTCCAGGGTTGCTTTCTCTTTTTCGCAGGCCGTTTTCCTTCCCGAGTTGCCTTCAGTGAGCGGGTTTGTTCCTTTTCTCCTTTTGTGGGTTTCTCCAGCCGGATCTTTTCGGTTCTTCCTTCCTCGCCCGGTGCCAGAATTTTCCTCCTTCTTTCTTTCCTTCTCTTGTGTTGTTTTTTTGGAGAGTCTGTTTGTAGAGGAGCCTGGCTTCCTTGCACAGCGCGTTGGTGGCTGTGCGTTTTTGGTTCAATTTTTAGCCACCGTGATATGAACAAGGGGCCTTTCTTTTGATCGCGGCTTTCTTTTAATGTTGCCGCTACAAGAGTCCGCCCCTGCCTCCCCGTCTCCGGCCTGCTCTTTGAGGCTCCCAGGGCTGAACTTCTTTCTTGTTCCCCTGCATGTCTAACCCGCTCAATGCGCTTTTTTGCTTTTTTTCTTTCCTTCCCCCCCGCCCTCACGTAAACTTTCCTTTTTTTTACCCCATCCCCTAGCCCTTTCCAGGTTTCTCCAAGCCCCCATTTGAGGTTTCGGTTTCTCAGATCGTTTGGCGCCAAGTTTTTCTCGTCTGCACCATTTTCCCCTGCGTTTCCCTCGCAGTCTTGGGGGACGTTAAATCAGCCCTTCATTGTCTATATTTTTTCTCATCTGCCATTTAGTACATACATTTTTCTTTCTCACCCGTTTGAACCCGGGACTGATCTTTTTTTTAAGCCCGTATTCGCTGGTTTTTTGGGTTGAAACGATAGGTGTCTTTTCTTGGGCATTTTGTCGCCGGTGCTTTGGGCTTTCGCTTCCCTCTGAACTTTTTTTTGATCTACGAGTTTGTTTTTCGGACCCAGACGCAGTTGCTGCAGCGAGTCACCGGACCTTTCCGAGCCCGAATAGGTACCTTTTTTTCTCTTCCATTCCTCCACCCTTTTGAAGCAAGAAAACGAAAACTTCCCCGGGCGGCTAACTTTTCGGTTGTTTGAAGGTCCGGGGGGGTTTACCTTTGGTGGTTTCTGCTTTCCTCCGTGACCTGTGGTTTCTCGTCTTCGTATACAGGTCCTTCCCAGTCCGTCCGATCCCCTGGGCTGGTGTTTGATTCATTTACCAGGGCCTTCGCGATCCTTTTGTACGGCGTTTTGGCGTTCGTGGTCTTTTCAGCCTCATTTTCCATTCGCGTTATTCCGCCGTCATACCTATTCTTTTTGGTTTCGCGTAGCGTCTTTTGGTCTCGGTCGGAAGGTTTTTTTTTTGTTTTTTGGTGTTCCCCCTTATTTTTGGCTCCGGTGGGATTTTTGTTTTTCCCCGAACGCCCCTTTTTTCGTGGGAACTTGGAGTCGTCGGGCACAACGAATGGCGCTGGCTTCCCCCGGAGGGCCGTGCTTTTGCCAAAGGCGTTTCATTTTCCCCGTCTTTCCGTGTCTGCCAGGAAGGAGTTGATGCGTTGTCGCTTTTTTGCTCGATTGTGTCGTCCGATGGTCAGTTTGGCTTCACTTCCCCCCCCTCTTTGCTCGTTTGCGGGCCGGACCCCTTTTTTTTGCCCGGAGCTGTCATTCCTTTATGTTTCTGAGGCGAGGGGAACTCGTTTCTTTTTCTGTGATTTTTTCCCTTCTCCCTCGTTTTTCTCCCTTCTTTGCTTTGGTGCCTTTTAACTGACCAAGATCCCTTGTTTTTTACGTCATCCATGTCGCGCGGGTCATCACGATCGGGCGATTCTGTTGGCTTTACGTGGGAGAATCATGCCTTTTTTTTCTGCTTCTTTCCCGGCTTCGATCCGGTCCTTTGATTTGGCTTTTTCCTTTTTCGATGAACGGCTTTCACTGTTGCCGATCGACCCTATTTTTTTATCCACTTTTTTGGTGGACCCACTTTCGTTTTTTTGTTTCCTTTTTTTTCACTTCTTTTTTCTGGTGCTTCCCCTTTTAGTTGTTTTGGCAATCACTCTGCTTTGTATCTACAGCTTCCGTTGACTGGAACGTACTTCCCGCCTTTTGGAACCCACCCCCCCTTTCCCCTGTTTGTTTTGACTCCTTTTTTCCCCTCCACCCCCGCTACGTCACCTTTGTTCGTAGCAACATGTCATAAAGATGGGGCCATTAGACGTTTTCAGTGCTAATTGGCGTCGTCTGGGTCTTTGGACTTGTTTTTTCTTTATTTCTTCGCCCTTTGAGGTGGGGACCGTCCTGCCCAGCGGATAGCTCAGATTTTTTTTTTGCGTGGACGTTGCCTTCTAGCTCCTTCCTATCTGGCTTGTTTTCGAGGTCTTCTTTTTCCTTGCCCCCCTCCTGAAGTTTTTGTCCAAACTTCCAGACCTTTCTTTCCTGCGAGTCCTTTTCCCGTCCGCTCTTTCGGAGGAGATTGCAAACTTGATGTGCAATAGATCCTCCTCCTTTGTTGTTTTTATTTTCCGGTCGTCTGGCACGCTCATGCTTATTTTTCCCATTTTTCTCGCCCCATGCTGTGGCGGAGGCGACAATTTCCCCTCGTGAACTCCCTTGATTTTTCCGTTAGTCTTACCCCCGTGGTTGATGTTGTACCGTGTCCCTGCAAACCATTCCCGTTTTTTTTGCCTCGGTCTTATGGCCACCCAGTCTCAGATTTTTTTTTTCACCCCAAACTTCTTTTCTTGATCGCTTGGGCTTTCTTTCTTCCCCGCCCGCCTCGTTTTTAAACATTGCTATACACTTGCCCCCCTCTTTTTGAGAGTCTCTGGGTTCGCTGACTTCCCCATCTTTTTTTTTTTCTTATGCTCGTATTGCACAAATTTGATCCCGATCTCCTAGGGGAGGTTGACCAGCGTTACAGCCGTTTCATCTTTGGTCCCCCCCCTTCCGTTGTCTTGGCGCCGTTTGCTGCACGCTCTTCTTTTGGAGGCACCCTAATTCAGTTGTCGTCCAACGGTCCCCCCAAAACTCAACCACCCCCCCCCTCCGTTTGTAATTCCTTGTCCCCTCCCCTTCTTCCCGTTCGATCTTGTGAAACAGTGGAAAGTCATTTTTTCGCCTTGCGCACCCCTGCCCAACATCAACCAGCTCCCGCCGTTTTTCCCCCTCCCCTCCTTCTCCTGTCCTCTATCCCCCTTTGCCCCATTTCGCTCGCAATGTGATTAGATGTCGAATTTTCTCTCTCGGGGTCTTTGGTCTTCGTGCCCCCCTTCCCCCCCCTTTGTTCATTTCCTTGTTATCACCAAAGCCCCGGTCCTTCTCCATTCCGGGAGTTCTTCAATTGCCTTTCGTGTTTTGCTTCAGCTCTCCCCTCCTGCTCTCCCGGCCCGCACCCCGTGTCATTTTGCTTTCCCGAGCAAGTCTTGTTCTGCTGTTTTTCCCATTTTATTCCCCCCATTTTACTTTGCCTTCACTTCCGGCGTATGTAGCCCCCCTTTCCCGTGGGAATGATCCGACACCCTGCCAGGTTTCATTATTTTTCAACGTGCATTCGTTTTCCTCTTCCCTCTTTCTTTTCGGGCATTCGCCCCTTGTATTGTTTGAACCCATTGATTTCCCGCGTCCAAACCATGTTTTGTGTGTCCCCCCCCCTTGTTAGGCCCCCTCCCCATTTGATTTCAGCCCCTTCACTCCCCCCCGTGTTGACCGCATCGATCGCCTATGGTTGATCCCGCGTGACCTATTTCTCGGTGTATTCTTTTAGGTTTTGTTCCTTTCAACCCAACCGCTCTTGAATCTTCGCGGTCGACTTGACCGGCAGGTCCCCCCTTGACTTCCTCTTGCTTTTTCCTTCCTTCTCCAGGTCCTTGGGTGCGTTCATATGAATTCGCCAGTCCCCCCCTCGTTTGCTTTCTCATGACATTTTATGCCTCGGTCGTTCAACGCATTTTATTTTTGGAGAAGATCATCGTTTTCCCCCCTTTTCCCTTCTCCGTACCCGTTTCTATCAGGCGCCTTTGGGACCTTGTTATGTTTCATTTGCTCCTGTAGTGCCAACACCCCTTTTTTTTTCTTTTTGCCTTTTTTAGTTACGTTCCGAGGGTGGGATATATCGTGGTCATTTGTTTTTTTTTTTTTTTTCTCTTGCTCCCTTTTGGCGCGTCTGGTCTTTACCATGCTGGCCCCGCTTTTCCCTTGGTTTTCCAGCGCACCCTTTAGTCATAGGACTCTCCTCCCCCGTGCCGCCGGCGGAGTTTTTTTCGTCCGAACCTTCATTTATCGTTCCGCGAACCTACTCTCCTTCCCGCGACCCCCCTTTTGTCCACTTGTGAGAGGGAGGGTTGGTGAACCCAGTTTTGGCAACTGTGACACGAGCCCCCTTTCTTCCTTCTTTCGGCAGGGATGTCATCCTTGAGGCATCCCCCCCCAATCTTATTCAACCTCGTTTGTGTTTTTACTTGTTCCTCGGTCATCTTTTTCTTTTTGGACTTCCATATGCCCTGTTCACCTTTTTCGTTTGGTCCCCTCCTGAACCAAGGGTTTAGCGCCTTTTTTGGTTTGGCTGGCGACCCTGCTCTTGTCTCCACCTTTTTTCCCCCTGATCTTGGAGGTTAACCCCAACCCTATTTTTATTTTTTCCCCATGACCCGCGGCTAGAAACGATTTTTTTCTTTCATTTTTTTGGGGCTGGCCCCCTTTCTCCCCTGGCGTTTTTTGCGGGGGCTTTGGTTTTTCTCTGCGTGTCGGCCGGTTAACCCTGCCTCCCCACAGGTCACCAATGACCATCTTTCCCTTTGTGATGGATTTCCCTGTGTTCGCTTCCCCCCTCCTTTCTGCTCTCCGCGGACCGAAGTCGGTTGTCGGCCAGTTGTGTTGGGAGCGGGTCCAGTCCCGTCTGAGGTTTTTGCTATTGCATTCCCGTAGCGCCCCCGGCGGCGGACGCTTTTATTCTCCCCCCTTCGTGCTTGTTGGTTTCACCTTTTGGATAAGCACTCTATAAGAAGGGCTTCGGTCTCATCCCGCGTTCCCTCCTGTTTTTTTCCGAGACAGGATCTTTACGACCCC
>Ga0179593_1458571_pt1 | contig 20851 bp, 20 predicted proteins | sample CZODoug2_1_08_16_FD_185931 | JGI IMG/M metagenome (GOLD analysis project Ga0179593, IMG submission 185931) | Vadose zone soil fungal communities from Angelo Coast Range Reserve, California, USA - CZODoug2_1_08_16fungal (PacBio error correction) | ecosystem: Environmental > Terrestrial > Soil >... | reverse complement strand
TCTCTTGATGCGCTCTGAATTTCGAGCGCCTTCGATTCCTCCCCCCCTGATCCCGTCAGAGGTAAATAGTCCGGCGATCTCAGCTTTAGCCTAGTTGGGCCGCACTCCACCCCCCTTCACCTTCATTTTTTTCAGCTCTTGCCGACCAAAAACCGAATGGTCGACCCGCAATCCCCACCGCGACCTCGCTTGTATTTCGTGCTCCCGCCCCTCAACCCTACGTTGCCGAGTCATCGCTTCTACGGACTTTTTCCTTCTTCCTCGTCTCCCATTCAGACTTTGAAGCCTGACGATTTTCCGCCTTTCCCATCGTTGTTCCACCTCTGCTGTGCAAATGCCCGTTTATTTTCTTTGTCTTCCTTTCTAAAAGCCCCCACAGCCTCCAATGCTTAAATGTAGCGTCCTTTTGCATATCATATTCCCTTTGTCCCGAGCCCAATTTTATCCTTCACTTTGAGTCTTTTCGTCCTCTTGTACGTCGCACTACTCAGAGATCCATTGCCGTACTGGTCGTGCCCACGGCGCATAAAGACGGACCTATGCTTCTATTTCTCGGCGTGTCTCGCCTCCTTCGACTGAGCTTCCCGTCCTCGGCCCCTATCGCGCCTTCCCCTTTGCATCCGTTCCGGAGATTTCGTTTCCTGCATGAGGACTTCTCTATAACTAGCACTTTTTACCTCCTCATCTATGCCTTCTTTCGACCCTGACCGGGCAGCCCGGGAGCGGTGTTCACGAGGAACTTACTAAATTATTACCCTTTGAGAGACGGAGCCCTCTCTAGTACTCTCTTCTGTAGGCATGACACCCCCGAGACAGAGACCTTCAACTTTCCGAGGCTGTTATAGAGAAGAATATTGTTCTAGAACCGCAGGCCCAACATACCTCTACCCAAAGCCTTCCATAGCCTCTGTGTTTTCCCCCGGTGCTAATACCTCTAGGCCCCCGTCTTCTCGTCTTCTTGATTCTCTTCTTACCCAGACCCGTTGACGCTCCTCCGCGGGTCTAAACTCCCTTGATTTGCGACCAATTCCCGCGATTTTTCTCGGTCTTCTGCTCCTATCCTACGCCTGCGGCGCGGCGAAGCTCCGCCCAACCTTCTCGGCCGTGGCCGATTCCTCTCTTCTACAACCTCGAACCTGCCGTCTTTTGACACTCTCAGATCGACCGAGGCTTCGAATCCGGAATCTCTGTGATGATTCTGGCTCGGACTTAATAACCCCGGCCGGCCCGATTCTTTTGACCCTTGCTTTGATTTCTCCGCCCTCCGATAAGCGGAGACTTATTTTCGCCTTTTTTTGATCCGTCTTTAAGCCATCCTTTTGTGCCCCGCCTTGTAAATCCGCTACGTTCTGGTGTATCCTCGTCGTGCTAGTAAAGTTAAAACTCCGATCGTTTCTACTGCCCAATAGTTTATCATCGTGCACCCGTCTGCTCCGTTTTAGCGACTGAGCGTTGAAAGATACTTTCGGGAGAGTTTTTGGGGCGGGGAAATGGATGAGCATTCAACAGGCACTGTTGACTCCTTCGACTTTAGAGAAACCGGATCTCGGTTCTTATTTGTTCCCCTTTGATTTTCTGATTCCTCCTCTGATATTCGATATAAGATAACTTCGACCACCGGTTCCTGATCTTTCATGTTAAAGAGCCTTACTTTTCCAGATTTCCCCCCATGCAGACCCCCATGTCTATCTCCGACCGACTCGTTTTCTAGTCACTATGCTTCGTTCAGTGATCATGTCGAACAGGTTGCAATCACATTTCTTTTGTTCTCTTCACCGTTCCTTAAGTTCCCACCTCTTAGTAATCCGGGCTGCCTCTTTTTCACGGGTTTACCTTTGACTCTAACTACCTTTTGCCTACCGCAATGGAATCCCGTCCCGATTCCCATAGATTTTCTTGCTTCCCCGCCGATGGAGCAGCCCCCTCGGTCGCCTCTTGGTTTTTTATTTCGATCAGTGAAAAATTCATACTCGCATTTCCTTTTCCCGACTGTCCGCTTTTCCCGCCCCTTACCATTCCTCGTTGCAGTTTTTTCCTCCGGTTCGCCGGCGTAATTTGCTTAGCTCCACAGTAATAGAGTCCTTGATTTTGCTAACCCATTATTGCGCGGTCCTTTAGTCCTTCTTCCTGATATCTTTTTTCCTTAGTATTCTGAAAAACTATTTTGACCCCCTTCGTCGCCCACCTCGTTCCTTCCAGGTAGTTCTTAAGAAGGCGCTTACTCAGGCGATCTCTGACTATTACCCCCGGTTATTTCTCAGCACTGAGTCAAGTTTTTATCAGTACTTGATCCACCTCCGTTTTCCTCGATCTCGACTTGCCCCCCTTAGCAACCGAGATGGATACGGAAGGGAAGTTTGGTTAACCGTTTATCCCAGTACCTACTTCGTATGATGAAGTTTTTTTCTTTTCTTGCCTGATATACTCTTGGTCTATCTTAATTTCTTCCCGTCGGGGAGATTTTTTGTCCTCTCTTGCTCCCCCCCCGGGTCCTTAGATTACAGCGTCACCAATTGCTGTAGTTCTCGACCCCTTTGAAGCCTAAATTCTATGATACATGTTTTTTTTTCGACTTTCTTCCCACTCTCCTCCATACGTCCCCTGCAGGCTTCTACTTCCCCCCGATCCCCATCGCCCTTCTGAATCTTTAGATAGTTATCTTAGCCCCAGCGGTCTCTTATACCATTCCGGCTGTAAATCTTCGATTTTGATGGCGTTGTTTAGCCTCGGCCCCTGAGAAATGAGATCATACTCAAAAGGCCTGACTTAGTTTCTATGATCTGGAAGGAAAACCCTCCTTCCGGCTGTCTTCGACTATAGTCTTCTCGTCGTGTGCCGAAAAACCTGTTGAGTAACCCCTCGGGAAGAAATTCTATGAGACCCCCTTCTTAGAGAGCCTTCTTTGCCAGTGTTTCTTTGTTGCTTCCTTTGTTGCCTTAGTCTTCGTCTTTCAAGGAACATGGACTGCCGTTTCACCTGACACGAGGTGTTTCCTATAGTTTAGTGTAGTGTGTCTTGTCTTACCCCACCCCTCCCCCCTCGCGGTTCCGGCTATTGCAGTTTTTTCCCTCGTCTTCTCGACTTCTCTGTTCTCTTCGCGCATTCTTTTTTTCCTCCTTTTTTTGTTTTTCTGAGAGAGTTTTATCCTCCGGAGAAGGTCGACTCCATGTCCGTTTCTATCTCCCGGCCCAGTCCCGTTCCAGCGTCTTTTTTCCCTCCTCCGACGTTTTATTCCCTTCTACGCGCATAAAAAGGTCCCCCCTTAAGGCGAGTCCTATAAGTGAAAACATTTCTCTTTAGTCACCACGACTTCCTTCGTACTCTGGCGACAAAATCCCCCAACCCTCTGCTATCCTATCCATGACCCCCCCTCGTTAGTCTTTAGGGGTACGAAAGCCTTTGGACCCTCTGCTCGTAGCGAGGCTCTCCTTGTTTGTGGTTACCCCAGCCTGGAAAGATGATGTTATATTCTTTCTACAGTGTCTGCAGGAGAACGTCTGTAGTTCTTCGACCCTCCCCCACCCCCCTCGCCATCTCGACCTTCTCTTCCTTATAAGGAGAGTACTTCTTGCTTTATCCTCTAAGAGCACCTCTGTTACGCGACTGCGTTACGCTGTGGCTCCTTTACTGACCCGGCCTGCCTTGGACTTCTTGCCTTTGATCTCTCGTGGGCCCCTGACCCGTCGTCGAGCACAAGTTCCCATTACGTCTTCGACAGTTTTCGCCCTCCCCGCCGTGTCTCATCTGAGAAATCCGACTTCCGGACATTATGACCTAATTCCTTTTTTCGTAGAAGTCTCGTCGATCGACAGGTATAATTACTCCAAAATCTTCTTAACCCCTTGGGGGTTTGCATAAGTTCTTTTATCCGTGAGTTCTGACCCCCTTCCCTTCTTGACGAAAAGCGGTTTTTTACTTCCATCGGAGAATAGATTCCTCGTAGTTCGTGTGAGCGACACTCATCCTCAAAGTTTTACACGTCGCTAGAGAGACACCGTCCTCAGCCGCTTAGCGATCTTCCCGGCTTTCCACGCTCCTGAAATCTTTGTTCGACAAGTGTGTTTCCCTTCCTAGTTTGCCTTCCTTTTCAGATGCGATCTCTGGGAAGACCTACTTCGTACTGAACTCCTCCATAAGATGTACCTAGCGGCACTCAGCTTTTGACTTTTCGCTCTACGCCGACCGGAATGCCTTTGCTCGGTGGAGTTTGACCCGCATAGCTTGATGGGTGTTCGAGCTGCCGTCTCTTTCTTTTACGACCGTCCCTACCTTTCCGGGCCGGCCGCCAATCCGGAATAAACACCTTAAGGACAGACCTGACCTCTCAATCGTTCAATGCCAGCCATTCGATTGTGCTCTGCTCTTCTTCCTGGCAGTGTTTAGTAAGGTTCCCCAGCTCCCCCTCGACGCCCACCCTCGAAAACTCCGCGCCCAAACTTGCCCAAGATTTTTTGGTTTTCCACTGGTTGTTAAGAGGGTCCTAACGGGATTACCTGCAAAGGCTTTCCATATTTCCAGTTTTTTCATGTCCGATTGGCACGTACGTTCCTAGTTCTCTACCCCCCCCGTTGAGAGGATACCCGTCTTCGCCCCTCCCTCCAAGGTGCCCGTCCACCTTCCGGTCTGAGGGACCGCGGGACCCCCATTTCCCAATTGACTCTCAGAGGCTGGTTAGGAGCCTCTTGCCTTCTTGGCAGATTGCCCGCGACGTTCACGCATCCAACTACAGCTTAATTCCAGAATCTTTACCTGTCCCGGTAGCTCCTCTTAAAGTACTGGCACCAAATTTGACTTAGCCCCTTTTTAGCCCCTCAGCTACACATCCCTATATCCCCGCGCGCTCTTCCCCGGCTCGCAATCTTTCTGCATGCATGATAAGTGATTAAGTCCGAATCTTTTGGCGCCTTCTAGTCCGCCGGTCTTTCCCACTCGCCGCGATGTAATCGGTTTTCCGTCCCTTTTTACACCGCGAGACACGCTCCCCCGCTCTGATGCGGGATTACCCTTTTCTTTGTCACCTCATGCCCTATCCATGGCCTTTTACCCTAGGAGTAATTTTTTCTTTTTCTTTTTCCGGTGAGGTCTGACAAGTCCGGTGCTCTCTGATCAAGACCCTAGCTTCCTTTTTCTTCGAGCTTCAGTTCCATTTCTTCCCCCTCTTAGGTAGGCATTCTTTGTGTTCTCCTAGCACAGCCTTGCTCCCGCCGAGCGTCTAATAGGTGAACTTGACGATTCCTAAGCTCCGACTCCGACCTCATGTTTCTTCTGCATAGGTTAACCTCTCCCACCATTCTTGTCCGAACTTTGTTTATACCAGCTCTGGAGAGTTAGCCCTTTTAAGCTGCGGGTTTAAATTATCACTTCTCAGGTCGAAAGAGCGGATCCCTGTCCGTTTGTTCGTGAGAACCAAGTTGGTTCCCCTAAGCCTCAACGAGTATGTTATCTTCCCAGTCGTAGGGTTGGTGTCTTTCTTTTGTTCCTATCCCCTTGCAGTCGGCTGCCGAGAAACCTTTCCTCCTTGCAATCTTTATGATCGAGCGTTCTCATTTCGCCTTGCGTTATTCCGCCGCCCGGGATACTGAGAGTAAGGCCCTTTGACGGAATGTACTGAGCCCTCCCATCTCCGTCATATTCACCCTTGAAGGTCCCTACCTAACGCTAGTTTTTGTGCGAGTTTTTCACCCACTCTCTCTTTATAGAGATTAATAATTGTCATTTCCCTCCCTGCATTCCCCTTCTATAGGTCAGTTTTTTTTTTCTCGAGGCGAGTACGTTTCATCTCTCCTGCCGGCCTTGTTTTACACCTTTATATCTCCTTTGCCTTTTTGTTTAGAAACTCCGGCTCGCGTCTTATATAGAGTTCATTTCCTCCCTTCCTAACAACCTAAATCTCATCGTGAAGTGTGTAGACACGGGCATCGCTTGCCCAGGAATGCCCGTTTTCCTCATTGTCTTCAGTGAAGGTTCTGTTGGTATTTTGACCGGTACCTTAGACTCCCCCTCTGTGCCCCCCCAGTCTAAGGGTACCCGCCCAACGCTTGGAAGGATATCTTGTCTTTTAGCGCCGCTATTGATCCCTGAAACAGAAGTACTCGCCCGCTGTACGCTCACGGGCCGGAGGATTGTTTAGGTGCTCCATCTCATGTCGGGGATTTGCGTTTCCTGTCTCTCCTCAAGAGCTAGCATCCTACCGGATCCTATTTTCTTTTTTGGACAGCAGTGGTTGTTTGCCCCCTTATTTTAAGAGTCTGATCCGTTCCCGCGCTCACCCCCCCCCCCTGAGCCCGTACCCGCTCTCTTTCTCCGTGAGATGAATTCTCCGAAGATCGCTTTTCCCCCTGATTATTTTTTTTTTTTTTCTCTCCTACTTTCCTCCGTTTTTTTGCTCTCTATTCGCTAGTTTCCTTCTCGATGGTGGCCCTGCTTTCCTTCTCTCCCAATTCCTCACACTGAGATTGGGATTTTTACCGCTTCGCCTGGCGATCACTTTTAGCCTGAGTTGTTGGCCTCCCGACCCCCCAATTTTGTCTTTTTCCACACCGAAGCTCTTGCGGAACCTTTCGCCCGAAACCCCTACCTGAGAGGTGTATTTCGTTCCGAGCCAGCCCACCTGCTCCGATGTGGCTTCTAGAAAACGCCGCACCTCCTCATTTCCGCTTGTTAATTTCCAATCTTTAGGCGTGTCGAGTTACGCCAGGATACTCTCGACGTCCGATAAACTAGAGAAGTCCCATGAGCCTTTATATTCTGATACCAGCTTTTGAACGCCTTAAACCTCTTCCCCCAGCCGTTAGTCGATTTCCGTTTACAATCCAAAAACCCCTTCTTCCCCCTGGCCTAATGTATGAGTCGTGCTTTTTTTCTGCCTCTTTGCAAACGGGTCCTTCTCTCACCTAATATCCCCCGCTTCCTTTTCGCCCGTATAATTCATAGCCTTAGCCGACGTTTCGATGGAATAGGTTATTGGTCCCCTCCCTTCCTCCGTCGTTTTCCTCTCTTACCTCTATGATAGTGTTTTGACCCCGTCCGTAGAGCTCCCCCTCGATCTATTTCTTTTTCCTCTATCCTTTTCCGGTTTGGCTTAGTAGCATTTCTTCACACTGCTCAGGGTTTGACACCCCTAATTCCCTCTCTGGCGACGCTCTTTTCCCCCCTCGGGCCTCGATACGTAATTTTTTTTCTTACTTTTCTTCCTGACTTTAGTGACGAGTGAACTGCTTCTGTTGGCTGCTTTCGTCCGGAAGACGAGTCCGGCCCCCTTGATCGCCGCTTGTAAACCAATTGCCCTGTTGACCCCCACTTTTCTTATCCAGCTCCATCCCTACGGCCCAGCAGGTCCCGCCACCCCTCTTGGACTGGTTTTTCCCCCTATTGATGCCAAATTTCTTTCGCGGCATGCCCTTGTTCCCGCCCCACCCTTTCCCTGACCCTGCCCGAGCAGCTCTGAGAAAACTTATTTTTTTTCCCTTCGTGCTCCATGGGCCCAAACGCAAGCCCTCGTACAAGACCTTGCCTCAAAAGCGATGATGTAAACAACGCCCCCCCCCCCTCCCGCCCCTGGAGGTGGTCTACGCCTCGATCGTAAAGAATGTGTTGTCGGTCCTTCTTCTTTTTTTTAAGCTCCTTTTTCAACCGGAGTCTTCCTTTTCCTTGCATCGCTGATTTATAAACCGCGCCGTCTGAATCTCCCTCTGCACGCTCTCGCCCCCCGCCCTTCTCCACTAGTTTCGGAGCTTAGCGCTTATTCGATTACTTTTTAATATCACCCTTGCCGTCCAAAGCAATGACAGCCATCTTTTCCTTTTCCAAATGATTTAATCTTTGTGTTGACCCGACGAAAAGTGTATACGAAGTTTTTGGATCTGTATAGAGTGCCCCTTTTTTTTTTCCACCCCCGCCTCTGTAAATTCTCCTGGTTTCGGTATCTTCTTAATATCTACGGAGCAAAAACTGGGTTTTTAGCCCGCTTTCTGCCTTCATAGCAAATGTCTGCTAGTTAGCGCGCGTGTTGCTTTTCCCGACTGAATCTTATCTTATGGCATTACTTTTCTCCCGCGAAATTTATGTCACCGTTAAAAGTTAGGTATCTCATAAGAGTACACTGAGATAATTCCGACCTCCCTTCTGGGTATAAGTTTCCCCGAGTTGAGTTACGTGATTTTTTTTTACCCCTCAAGCTTTTGACAGTTCCTTAATCCTTATTCTAACTCCCGTGGTAAACGCGTCTTTCCCGCCCCTCCTTTGCTTCTTTACTTTTCTTTCCATCCTTTGAGCCCTGTTCAGCCTCTCTAGCGATAGGGCTCTTACACGTCCGAGTATATGCCGCCCCCTTCCCTCTGAATGTCTCGTTTGTTTTTTTCACTTTCTCTTGTAACCCCACATTCTCCCCCCCACGTCTCCTGGTCCGTCCCCCCTTTGCGGCTACCGCTCCCAAGGCCTTTTTCGTGTCAGGTCTTTCTGTGAATCTGATACTTGTACCGCTGCCTATTATAGCAAGCTCCCCTCTCGTGCGCGTGAAGTCTATTGAAGAGGGTCTGTTTTCATGAGGCTTCCTGGAAGCCCCTTCTGTTTAGCTCTTGGCCAACTGGATTGTTCACCCCTTAGAATGGTCTAGTAACTCCCTCATGAAGTTTCCCCCACGAGCCGCCTAGTAATCGTTTTCCCTATGAATGCAATTTTTCTTTCAGTGGCATGATGGGGGATCTCTCCCCCTCTCATAGCTTTCCCTGCGACCATGTCCATAATTTTTGTCCTTCGATCGCTCAGGAACTTGATCTAGATAGGCCCGGAGTAGGACCCAAAGAGTCCCCGGGGTCCCCAAGTCTTCCCAAAGATTTGCCTTCAAAGGTCGTTTTTTTGCTCCCTTTCTTCGCCCGGTTCGTACATCTGAGATTCCTGACACCTTCTTTGACCAAGTCTGCTTTCCTCTACCGTACCTTCAACCCCCTCATTTTTCCAGCGATTTCCTGGTTAGAAGATTTCTCAACAGTCCCCTCTGGTCGACTCGTCCTATATTTTTTTCCCCCTGAACCTTGGCGAAAAGGAGGTCCCCCCCGTTTTACCAGCCTGTTCCTGCCTACTCATTCAGGCGCCTTTCTTTTAACGTGGTCTTCCCGCTCGCTTCGTTCTCGATGTCTCCTTTTCTTCTCCCGGGTAGACTGGCTCGCGGCGGTACACACTTTCCTGCGTCCTTTGTCCCCTTCTCACTACGTGACACATCGATGACATGTCCTTTTTTTCTCTTCCTCTCTTCATTCAAGCGTTCTCCCCCTCCTGTGGAATGGCCTTTTCCCTACTCTTACCTTTTTCCCCAGGGGCGCTAGAGAGTCGTCTTTCTTTACTGCTCCACTCTACGAATCCCTCCCCTTCCCGAGTAACCGGGGTCGATGCGGCTCCTTGGTTGCTTTTTAGTGAAGAGCTCGTTCTTCCTCTCGTATCTTGCAGACCAATCATTTAGTCCTCCGGTCCTCTTGATAGGAATGCCCCCTCTCCAGGCTTCCTAAACCCGCCCTCAGTCGCTGTTTGATTGCCCGACACCCCCTCGCTTTAAGAAGAGGACTCCTTCGATTGTCCCATAGCTTCCGTGCAGGGCGTGTCGGGTTCGCGGTGCCCCTTGTTTAGCGCCGGCCTCGTGTTGTTGCTCGCGAACGGTCCTTCCCCCCCTGAAGCCGGAAAAAGGAAATTAGTATGATTTGTGCCTCATCCGTAAGTTTTTTTCTGTCGTCTCTTTTTCTCCTTTGATTCCCTTTCCCGCCCTCCGCTCTCTCCCCCCCCGCGACTCCGTTCTGCTTGCTCCTAGAGAGCGATCTGGACCTGTCCTGGAGGATAGACTCTCTTCCCCCCCTTAATCCGTTTCTTTTTTGTTGTAGTCGCATGTGATCGACCCTAGGGACGTCGCGAGTCTCTTTCCCTGTCTCGACCGCTTTCTTAACCGTCTCTACATCCCTTTTCCTTTCTTTGAACAACCCAGCACTCCCGACTAGTTTACTCCCTCCTGGTCTCCCAGGGAAATTGCCGTCTTTTTTCGTAATGTTAAGATTGAAGTTATTTTCAGTCCCCCCCCAACCTCCCAGGCTTTTACCCGCGCCTCCCCTTCCCGACACCTATATAATCCCCTTGTTCTCCCTAGATTGGCCTCAGAATTATTATTACGGAGTTTTTGCACTCCCAAGTCTATTTGTGTTTTTGGAAACACAAACGTTCCCCTCTCGCTTTTACCCCGGTCTCATCCTCCGGTTTCCTCGTGTGTGTTTTCTTTCCTCTGCCTTTCGTGGCCGTGAGAGTTTATCGCCCCCTCTCAGGTTCTTTCATGAGTCGTCTTGCCCCCCCCTTCACGCCCCTTCCCAACCCGAGCCCCCTCCATCCAGAACCGCTGTACGCTCCTTATAACGTCAATCTAGTTGGTAATCATTCGCCAAGACTCCGGCTTCCTCAGAAACTGGACCCCCTCCCCCTGTGTGACTCTAATATGACGCCATGTCCTTTTTAGCGCCGCATGATGCTGGCCTACCTGTTTTCCATCCTCTCAAAAGACTTGGTACCCTTCATGTTCACGTCGTCTAAGTCCTCCTCCCGCCCATTTGGGTCGAGCGAGCCCTGACGCCCCCCTAAGACTCCTTTCCCCACCCTCCATCGAAAGGTCCCCAGGCTCGAACGTATTCTCCCACCTTGATCTGCAGTTCTCCGAACCTCCCAAGTCGCGTCACTGGCCTTTCACCTTTTCCCTCCCCCGGAGTCTTGAAAACATTCACCTGTTTGTCGACCATCCGGTTTCCATATGAGCCTCTCGGTATATCTTCTGTAGGTGTTCGCCCTTCTCACCCCTCGAAGTTGCCTTTCTTTTAGCAGCGCCCCCTGTAAATCCCCCCCTCTCTAGCCAGTCCCCTCAGACCCTTGTACCCTTCCCCCTGCTGGTTTGATGTCCCCAACCGTGGCTCACCCTCCTTCTGTTTCTAACTCCGCCTAGAAGATCCTCGCCCTTGAATCTCCCTATGCCCTCGTACCCCTCTCAACTAAGCCCAGTCAACTATGCGTCCCTTTCCCTCCCTATTACGTTCCCGTCTCGACCCCCCCCCCTACCCCACCTTCAAGGCGACCCTCCCTTGAACGCCCCGCCGTTTTGTGCGTCGGTAGACTTCTGGCTTCCTCCAGTCGACATCCCGGGGCCTTTTTAACGAGCTCACCCCCCCCAGCGAAGTTTTTTGTCAACGCCAGACGTACTTTCCGTTTCAGAGGCCCCATTAAAATCTAGACCCCTCCTGTAGAGTCCCCTACTCCTTATGACATCCCCCCCTAAGTTCCCTGTCTCGGATGCGCCAATTTACCCAGTTTCAGGAGACCCCTGCGTCACAGGGAAGAAGAGGTTTTTCCCCTGGTTTCTCTCTCGAACTGCCCCCCTGCTAACCCTAAGGGTGTTTGGTATGCAGAGGCTCATTTCTCTATTTTTTGACCGACGTTAGTAAGAGTCCCTTCTTTTCAGTCCCTGAGCGCTATACTTCCGAAGTAATTTTCAAGAGACTTTCGGACGTTAAACCGCAGCTTCGAGAACACATGCCCCGAAGGTTATCACATTTGTCCTGTTAGAGTATTGTGTGCCCGGACGTTACCCAACGTGCCCCTCTTTGGTTCGTCCCCACCTCCCTATCCAGCTGCTATCGGGGACCCTTCGGCTGCCTGTTCTTTTATCCCGTTTCTCCGGGCCGGAAATTCAGGGTTGACGTGTCTTAGGGTGAGGCAGGGTCTTTGGGGTTCTCCGGGTTTGTTGGACCGGGGCGCTTCGCTCTTCTCCAATTTTTCCCAGTTCGCTGTGGGTCGCGTCCTATTCCCCCCGTCCATATTCCCTGGAGGGTCTCTCGGCGGCGATGGCCCTATGGTTCTATCCTGTTCTCTTCTTCTCTTGTAGTAGTCTCTTGTCCCCGGGGTTCTGGGTAAACACTGGATGGTGTCCTTCCCTTGGCTACGTTCTGATTTGTGGCTCTCGGGTGTGGCTGTCCCTAGACGTCTTATGGGTTCGGCTTAATATGGGGGTTTTAGATCTTCTGTGTGGCAGGTCATAGGGGTTTGGGAGGTCTAGTGGGTGTTGCCTGGGGGGGTTCACTGGGGTTGTAGTTGGTTCTTCGACCTCGGGGTGGCTTTCTCTTTTTTCTTGCATTTTCTTGCTGGAATATTTTTTTTTTTCTTTCGTTTTAGTTTTTTCTGGTTGCGGTACCTCTATATTTCCTTAGGAACTGTCATGCACGTTCTTTTCCAGTCCCTATCATAGTCCCTTTTTTAACCTCTTCCCCGACCCCCCAATCCTTAAATCTTTCCCCCCCTCTCCCCTGTTCTCTACCACTTAGTGTCACATTCCTACCCCCTTTCCCTCAGAAATTCTCTCCCCTTCCCAAGACCGAGAACGCTCCTTCCGTAGCCCCCCTCACCGCCTCCCTCAACTCTGAAAGAGTTGCGCGTCCTTATTCCGATGATTCCGTCCCTTCTCTCCGTTTCTCCCCCGGGATAAGTCAGCCTTACTTTGAAGACACCTCCTCGCTGTACATCGGGTTGTCCACTAACGTGTCCCCGAGATTCCTCTCAAAATCGGGTGCTCTCTCTTTTTTATTTTCCCCTCTCCAAGACGCTTATTTCGAGATGACACACGTTCTATTATTTTCCTCGGGAAGGACCTTTGAGGATTCTCCCCAAAAGTACTAGGGGTCCTTTAAGAACATCGAGTCCAGAAGTAGCAGAATATGCGATAGCGGCCGCATGGACATGACTAATGGTCGTACGTTTTTCTGACTCGAAAGTCCATAAGATCGATGCTCTCCCGTGTTGACCTTCCTCTTACGTCCTCCTAGAATCACTCCGTGCTTAGGCGTCGGAGAGATGACCTACGGCCACCCTCCCCCCACTATATTTCTTCCTTTTTGTATGGAATTCCTCTTTGTCTTTTGCAGCTCCTATCCCCCCCCCCGTTCGCCTGTCCATTGATTTAAGAAGTCCTTTAGATGTGTGATTTGTAAATTTGTTAGTTCTCCCCCCCATTGTCTTCCAGTCTTTTCTCTTTTTCTCTCCTTTCCAGATGAGTTGCGTTTCAGGCGTTTATTTAGCACCCCCTTTCTATCTGGGATGAGCCACAGGGTCTTTCTTTGGATGATGGTCTCTTGTCCCCTCTCGTTCAGATTGCTCTTTCATGTCCCGAACTGATAGACGTTTCTTACAGCCTTCCGCCCTGGAAGACGTCTCGCAATAATCTCCCCGCTCCCAGGCCTTACTTGGTCCCCTGATGATTCTCAAGAAGTTCCGTTCTCCCTGGTCTCCCCCCCCAAGTGGAGCCCTTCTGTACTCGCTTTTTAGGGAGACTCCCTCCGGTCCGTTTTATAGGGAACGTTTATTGCCCTCGGAGCTTTCCTTGCGATCCCGACTTTCCTTTTTTTCGAAACCCTCCCCTCATTCCTCTTCATCGTCGTCCTTTTCTTGACGAGCCCCACCCGTCGGTTGACACTCCCCAGCAGAAGGATTTTGTTTCTCCCCGTCCTTTCGAGTAATTTCTCAGGCACACCCCCTCTCCGCTTTTGTCTTGGCGCAGCGCGGCAACCCTTTGAATATTCATGCCCCTCCCGCGATCCAAGTTTCTGCTTTTCTCTTTTTTGTTGTTTTCTTTAAAGATAGTATGTTCCAGCTCCGTTTATCGGTTTACGCGCGCCCTGGGTAGCCGTAGATTCTTTTGTCTGCGGCTACCGTAGTGCTATTTTCTCCTCCAGGTTCTATCGTTCCTCTAGACTTTCAGGATAGAAGATTCACTCAAGATGTAAAAGAGTCCTCCCCCCCAGGATTTGCGGATGTATCTCCCCCTAGAGTTTTTTTTTCTTTACTTGACTTAACCGCTCCTTTTTTCTCTTCCCGATCCCTTTTTTTTCAATTTTCTTTTTTTTCTTTACAAGAAGTTGTTCGGCTTCCCCCTCCCCCATGGCTACAGGTTCTCTTTTTAAGGAGCGCATCGCGACCCCTTCCTCGCATTTGTCTGTCGAATCTTCCTCCCAGATCGTCCATTTCCGTTCGCCCCACTCTATTTTTTCCCCCCTCCTCTTTTCCGCTTTAGTCGATTCTGAGATCTCATCGACCTTCGAGCTCGGAAGAGATTGCCTTCTTTTCCCCTCTCTATTTTCTGCAGCCCCTCACTCATCCGACGGTATCCACTAATTCCCCATCCCTTTGTATGCGTCTTCTCTGGACCTTTCCAGAAAACCCTTTCCTCCCCAAAAAGCATTTCCTTGCGTCTTACCTTCAGATCGAAATCCTTAGCGGGAATTTCTTCTCCTCTTGAAGCCCAATCCAATCACTATTTAGACCTATTCTTTTCTCTCACCCCACTAGTCCCGCTCCCCCCAGAAGAACCTGCGTTTTTTTCCCCTAGTCCCTTCCTTTGAGGCGGAGGGCCGATTGGAGTCCTAAGCGTCCCTTCCCCCTCCAACCTCTCCTCCTCCAGACGATCGCCTCTTCAACTCGGTTCTCCCCCCTTCTTCGCAGGAAATTCACCCTCCCTCCCCCGGTTCTTCTTCGTTCCCAATACCCCCCCTCCCTACTCACGACAGCCCCGTAGGTTCTTCTTTCCTACTGTCCTTCACCTGTACCTTCTCGTTCGCAAGATAAGAAACCTTCTGTTTTCTAGCCGTTTCTGACTTGCCTCTGAATTCTCTGCTCGAAACTTTCTATGCCCTACTTTTTTCTTTTGGAACCCCCCGGGCGTTTCCAGGCACCGCCCTTGTTATGATCTTGCTGTCCTTTTCTTTGCCCTCCCCTTTCGGTTGCTGCCCTTCCTCTTCCCTCAGATCCCGAGAAACTCACCGCTCTCCCGTAGGATGGGAGTTCTACCATTCTGACCACTATTTTTCCAAAGAGTTCCCTGTTTTTCCAAACATAATTTCATGGCGTTCGGACTCCAACGGACCCGCGGTCATATAACCTCGAGAGCTTGATTTCCTGGAACCATCCTTGCGACTCCTTACAGTTTATCTTCTGCCCTGAGGGACCCCTTCCCCCTTCTAATGTCTTTCTGATGCCTAGCCTATTCACCCCCTCATCCCAGATATGATAATACCACGTTGCAAGATGGAAATTTTCCCTCTCGGACGTTTTTTCACTCCTTTTCTAGTCCACCACGCAGTCCGAAACCCCCCCCTTTTTTTGAAGGCTCTACCCGGATTATGCCTCGAACGGAGTCAATGTCTTCCTCCCCTCGCCCCCCCCAAAACATTTTTCGTCTGGCGTATCATCCAACGCGACCTTTGCTCTTTTATATCTTTTTCAAAGCCCAGTATGTGCTTTAAGCCCCCGCAATTGTCTCTAATACCACGAAACCCCTCTGCCCCCTTCCAGTCCCCCCTTTTGCTTCCTGATTCCTCCACTGACGCTGATTGAGGCTCAGTGACGGGCTTGTTAATTCTGAACATGCAACTGTACTCTTCGTTCCTCCCCCCCTTTCTCGTCGTGCTCTTCTCCCCCGTTCAGTAATCTTCTCCTCGCCAGAGAAAAAGTTCCTCTCAGACTTTTTCCCCCCTTCCTCGACTCCCCCCTCTGTTTTTGCGTCGTCGCTGCCTCGAGGACGGGTGACCTAACCCTGCCTGCCCCCCTTGAGGAATGACGTCCTATCCTTGCAGCAATTTCTACGTCTAGAGTGGCGCCTCCTAAGAACGTGCGACGCCCGCTTGTGGCAGCACCCAGGTTCTCTCTTTCCAGCCTTTTTTGACCCATCTTCTGTCACCATAGAGTATTTTTTCCTTATATTTGGACCTACCTCACCCGGCGCACCTTTCGCGTGGCACACGTCACCGAACTTTCCCCCCCACCCGGTATCGCTTTTCTCTAGCATATTGATTCTCTACGGGGAAACGTCTCTTTTGGAATCTTCTCTTTTAGTCCTTGATGAAATTTATTCTTTTATCTCAGCAACTTCAGTGGTCGCCTTTCTCCCTCCCAGGACTTATCTAAAGTCTCTCTATTACTTCCCTTTTATGTGGACCCACCAGGTCGATTTCCTATGCTCGTATCGTCTAACCATCTTTTTGACCAGACTGCCCTCCACCTCCCCTGCTCTCTACCCTTCGGTTGGGGCGATACTTGCTGTTCTTCGGACTTTGCTTTCCGACCCTTTCAAACCCTTTTCTGTTTGATTTTTCTCTGCGTATATCCCTTTTTTTTAGTCACTTTCACTCTTCTTCCCCACCCTCTCTACTAGACTCGTCATCCTTAAATTTTTTCTTTATTGTACTTTCTTACGATCACAACAAGTTTCCCCTCCTGAAGTTTATTTCGCCCCGACAGCTTTTGTCCACGGGTCTTTTTTGCGCTACCTCTTCCTACCTGGCCACTCGAAAGGAACCCGCCCTTCGCCGTCACACCCCTCTTTTCCTTGTTGACTGTATTCCCCGCCGGTGAGTACTCTTAGTCCGTCTTCCATCCACTTTCGTCTTGTCCTCGATTGCAACCGTGCCACGTCCCTTCTAGGTCGTGACAGCCTAGAACTCTTGTCCAGACCCTCATACAGTTATTTGTGAATCCGCGGTTGCAGAGTGAGGTTTGGGATTGTTCGCTCGACCTTTCAAGATTTCGGAACTTTGTTCTTGAAGTTTCCTCTCTTGTCTCGGGTTCAGATATCGCTTTCCTCGGGACCTCAGAAGCGATCGGCTGCCAGGTCCCCGCCAACCCTCGTCGGGGCCCCCCGTACCACTTAGGAGAAAGATGTCCCTCTCCCGGGTCGCTTCCGCCTCCTAATGGGATACATTCTGCCGCAGCGCCTATTGTCTTTGCTGATAGCACACGACTTTCCACCCCGGTATCTTGCGTCTTTGACTTTCTAGTCCTTCAAACCCCTCCTCGCTAATACGAGCGCCGAGTCTCCCACAGTCCTGGTTATACTAACCTCCCTAGATGTTACTCTGGTGTCACTACCCCACTTTTCTCCACGTCTCCCCCCCTTGAAGTCTCCTGCTCTACTATGTGTTCTGTACTGATGATCATCTCACGTGCTCCGCTTTTCTCCACCTATTTTTTGGCGCGATTTTTTTATCTCAAGATTATTCTTCGTGGTGCCGCCGTGTCCGATCCGAAAAAATTATCTCGTTCTTCCACTTATGAATAATTGAAACTTCTCAAACTGTTTTTTTTTTCTCTAGTTTCGACGTTTTAAAAATAGTGCCTCCCCTCAATTTGACCTCCGTTTCATTCGGAAACCAATCATTAAACGGTCTTCGTCCTCTATCCTTTACGTTTCTCGTTATCATGTAGACCCTTCATTGGTCAATCTTATCATTTTTCCCTTCTCAGTAACCTTGTCGATGGGGGATGTCTTGGTGTTTGCTTTCAGTCTCACTCTCACGGTCCTATCATTACCTTCTCCCTACTACCCAGTACTCCCGTCCAACTGCCCCCGGCTGCTGAGGCAGGACAAACAAAGTTTCCCCTCTCACCGTCTGACGCCACGACGCCCCTTTATCATGTTTTCCTCCCACCCCCAGAGTATTGTCGTACCTGTCAAGATTCCGTCAGTTTATGACACGACTCCCTGACTAGCATCCCGTGCCTCTTGTAAGGTTTCGTCTTCGCACCGATTGTAGTTATTGGACGTCGTGTTTCCGGCCAGTGTGAAGGTGTAAGTAACCCGAAGTGGACACCGCAAGCTGTCGACTGTGTGCTACCTCGTATTCTCCCGATAGTAGGTTAGGTTTTCTCACGCACCACCCCGACCCGCTAGGGACGGCCGTCTTCTCTCCCTCTTCGGCAGACTCGTCCAGGAGAATGGTTTGGTGGATCGCGCATTATCTATTTTCTCGTTGTTTTGCTTATGATCTCCGCCCCTTTCCTCCTCCATGGCGCAGCTCCCTCCTCTCTTCTCTCCTTCGTTCTTTTCGCGTTTGCCCAAAGATCGTTTCCGGGATGTCTGTGAACCCAGCCCCCCCGAACAGTCGCCCTAAGAGCTACTATTCTCACAGGGGTAAGCGCCGGCTGAACTGGTGCGTCAGTTCCGTCAAATGTTTCCTTTTAACAATTTGCTTGTCCGCGCCCTGACTCGACCTAGACACCCCGTACACAGCCCCTTAGCTTCTCTACTTCCTTTCAGGATTCCTCCTTTCCGCTTCTCTGGGACGACCACTCTGGGGTGTCGTGGCCAACCATCGAATTGAAGACGTAGACTGTTCCGATCAGCCGGGGAGCTTAGTGAAGTAATACTCGCCCTCACCTGGCGAGAGAATTTATTACTTGTATGAAATTTAATTGGCGCAGGCTTTTGTGGTGTCCCCATGCTTATTAGACGCCAACCGACCTTCTCACTCCATTTTCTTCCCCCTAGTTAGCTTCTCATTTCTCGGAGTTCCAGCTGAGGTCGAATTGCCCAACCTGCCCCCCCCTCTGTTCATCAATCCGGTTAACTCTTTCGTTCCCTGAGCATGCAGGCTGAGGGCAGCTTTCTATCGCTTCGGGGAATCATTTCTTTTGCTCACAAGCCCATTGATAAGTCAATTTTAACCGTAGTCGACGAGACCCAGAACCCGAAAACACCCTCCAGTAAGGCTGGGCCTTATTCAGCCCCGATAAAGACGTCCGACAGAACTTTCAATGTCTCCCCATTGACAACAAACATCGAGAAACCCCCAACCACACCCCCCCGGAATGCGAAGATCGAAAACCGGAGAGCAGGTCGTCTAACGCATCCATCATTCCCTCGAACTCCTAAGTGGTACTGCAAAGGATTGATCGAACCACAGGTACTCCTTTCGACTACCCCCCATCCTCTGGAGCCATCGGCGAACCGCTTCTCTCGTCGTTGTGCGGCGTCACCCTATTCAACTTAATCCGGGCCCCGTCGATGTTCGACTTGCCCTTTCACGACGCCCCTCTCGCTTTTATTCTTCAATGCTCCGAAGAACTCCGGCCTTTTCCACGAGGTGGGACCCTCCGTGGCTTCCCCTACTACGGTGCGTTCCTCCCCTGATGAGATCTCGAAGTACTTCACTCTCGAGCAACCTTTTCAAGACCTGTGTTGACCATAATAGCTGACGTGCGCATCGACAGCCGCCCCGGACAGCCGGCCCCCTCAGGATTGCAAAGATTTACGTTTTCCCGGCGGTAAACGGGCTTTCTTCCCCCGAAGGCGCCTTTTCCCCTTCCTGTCAATCGATTTTTTCAACCCGACCCACCATTTTGAAGTTCCCGACCCTAGACCGAACTGGTTCAACAGGACACGCTCACCTCTATTTGCGAGTCTATTTCCGAGCATGGACTTTCAGTTGGGTCGCCCGTCCACACCCGACCCCCCTTCCACATTCGAAACGCACCGCGCAATACGACCCTGCTTTGATTTCCCCATGGTTGATATCGCAGACCAGTCCCCTTTCGCAGCACTCTTGAAGATCTTTCATGGGTTCACTACTCGTCCGGCCTCCTAACCTGATCGAGCTTCGAGTAGAGCCCACTATCCTCAATCGTTCTTTAGCACCCAGTAGATTTCAAACGCGAGGCTCCCCCAGACGCCCCGTGCCCCTCTCCGATGATTTCCGAGACGGCAGGAACGCAGTCCCCACCTGCGCCCGACATACCCTCCAAAGAGGTCACCCAAGGACGCCCAACTCCGCGATCAAATTCCCCCCACTTTCAATCCACGATAGTACCCATCTCGCCCGAAAAAAGCCGTGGTCAATGAAGCTTTTCTTTTAGCCAAGACGAGGAACCCATTTCAAGTGAGCTGAATAGAACGTCCTCGGCCCTACATCTGCCTAGACCACAGCCGAACGGGTGAGATGTACCTTGCATTCGATATACGTGAGGCCCCTGTTCCCTGGCCCGTGTGCGAATTCGAGCGCAGATTCAACAAACCAGCCCCCGAGACCTCACGCCCCTTTCCCCGCCTCGTAGGTGAAACGCCAACTTGCAAGCAAACCAGACGAAGATAAAAAAGAGTCTCAAGTGGACGCCATGATTAGAAGCCACGCACTAGTATCTGGTCTATTTAGTAGAAATCGCTAGCCCTCATCTCTAGGGTTAAGGCATGTGAGGATGCCGAACCAACATCGGAGGATCCGGAATCCACATCAAAGAAACCGATTAACTCGAGAATACTTCAGGACCCCTTCCCTCTCGAGAGCCGCATTTTCCGATAGCAGCTTAGTCGTTTGTTTTTTTTTGTTTATACTCTGCAAGTCGCTCAGAGTTTCGGGGGTGTGGAGCACGGTTCGCAGGGTCCCCATTACAGAACCCTTCCCCTACCGCCTAGCGATTCATGTCCGGCCTCGCGATGACCTCTTTTTACCCTCGCCCCCACCCGCGTGTGCAAGGTGGTCGGCCCCCTTCAGACTGGTATTCTCTCCTCGGCTTATGCGTTCCGTGTCACCTTCTTCCCTAGCGTGTCGCAGAGCTGCTCTGCCTCTTCCCTTTTTAGTGTTTCGTGAGCCTTTGTTTTTTCACTGCTTTCAGTATGTGTTCCCAGAGGAGGTTTTTGCTGGGCCTGTGTTCTCGGACCCGTTTCTTTAGTCGAGTCAACAGATTCTTGCTAGGGCTGGTTGTTCCCTGAGATTTTTACCGAGCCGAGCCTTGGGAGATGTGTTTCTCCTTCTCGTGTCCCGTTGACAAGTTGTTAAGCCCACTCTTTTTCCCCGAGACCGTTGCTCATCGTCACTTCACAAAGGTTAGCGCTTCTTCTGTTGTTTTCACACCTTTCCCCCTGAGGTGAGTATCCTATCCACCCTCCGTTTTGAATGTAGGTCTCACTGAGGACGCCCACGCTAAATATCGTCACTCTCTCCTTATTTGATTTTGTTCCCTCCGGTGTACCTCCCCCGTATTGAACTCTTTGTAGCTATTGTTTCTCTTCCTTGAG
>Ga0179593_1630569_pt1 | contig 20852 bp, 22 predicted proteins | sample CZODoug2_1_08_16_FD_185931 | JGI IMG/M metagenome (GOLD analysis project Ga0179593, IMG submission 185931) | Vadose zone soil fungal communities from Angelo Coast Range Reserve, California, USA - CZODoug2_1_08_16fungal (PacBio error correction) | ecosystem: Environmental > Terrestrial > Soil >... | reverse complement strand
CCCCATAAATCTGCCCTGAACTCTACCGAACGTAAGTTCCGGCCTGCCCTTCCCTAGAACCTTAATGCGCCCAACCATTCCTGGGAAAGATCTGAATGTTTCCATCTTCTTAGGGCAAGTATGGAATTGAAACGTTGCACCATTCTTCCCCATTTTGTGAGTACGAATGTTATAGGCCTTCTTTTCAGCAGTTTCTACCTTTTGTAGTTTCTGAGGTGGGCTCATAAGCGGCCTTGTAGGTCCCCTTATTTTTCCTCTCTCCACGAGGCGCTTGCTGTGTTGGCCCTTAACAAAAAGTCCTTAGAGAAACTAATCCCTTTCCTTTCCCAATGGAATGATTTTAGTTAGTGGTGTCAATCCTCACCAAAATTTAACTTGTTACCCCTGTCCCATCCAACTGAGACGGTCCCCCCCCCCCTCAGATACATTAGCTCACCTATTTGAACAACCAATCCGTTTCAAAAAGTCCTGTTCAATTTCTGGGATAGGTCTCTGTTTTTACCCCTTCCCGATCTTCTCCACCGAAGCAAATAACCGCCCTTTTTTCAAAAGAGGTTGACAGCTAAGAAGCCCGCGTCTTATATAGATGGAGGCCTCCCCCCCTTATAAGAAACATTCCAGACCAATTTTTGACATACCATTCCTCTTTTAGAGTTTGGACCTTTTTCTATGTCCGTCGTAGTTTCTCGTTTCCTTCAAGTCGTCAATGGATCTCTCCGTCCTAAAGTTTCAACGTTTGACTCTCTTTGTGTTCAGGCCAACTTTTTTTCCCTTCCCTGTTCCTTGATATTTCTCTCCCCCCCCACAATTTTGACCTAAGTTTCCCCTATTGATCTCCCCCGCATTTCTTTCTTGCTGGACCCCCACGTCCCTAGACCTTCCCCCCCCTCCATGGGGTTTGCCGACAACCTTCCTATCAGCCTGGGAATTCCGTCAATCTTTCTTAGTCAATCCTCATGTTAGTTAACGTCCCTTTTCCCCCCTAGGGTGGCCTCCCCCCCTTTCTTCCAGATAAAGACAACTGGCGCGGCTTTCACTGGTGTATGCTCAGCTTCCCCCGCGATACTTTCAATCCTCGGAAGTTCGATAGTTGTGTTCCACAATAAGCCCACTTACACTGTCCCCTTCAAGCAGTATTAAAAGCGAGGATTAGTCCCCCCCTCTTCGACCCGGTCTTTCTAAACAAGATCGTGGATCGTTCTCCTTTTTCCCAAGGTCCCTAGCCTCTCTTTCCACACGCCTCCGATTTACAATTTCTCGCTCCGATCACCTCAGTTTTCAAACGGAATATTTAGCTGCGCATCATCACTGGCAACTAACCATCAGCAGCCCTCATGACCGTGCGGACGCCTCTGAGGAAACGTGGTTTTCCGCCACCACATCTGCCTCCTTAGAAGCCCCCTCCCCTTCTCCTCCTGTTTAAAGCGTGTGCTCTTTGACGCCCGTAGAGAACGTTTCGCGCCACACTTGCGCGACGTCGAATCTCCTCCAAAAAACACGTACGGAGAACTCTCCGCCTCCACCCGATTTTGTTTCTTCTCCCCCTACCTGGGTCAAGAAAAGATTCCCAGATGACGTGAGTTTGATAATCGTGATGACCCCTAGATCGTCTTGTTGTTCTTTTAGAAGTCTAAACATTTCCTAGATCCCGGCCCCCAAGAAATTTTTTCCCCAAGAATAAAAGGAGGGCTTGGACTCAGAATTCTTACTTCTCATTTCCTCTCCCCCTTTGCTGGTCTTAAGTTCCGATGATTCTTCCTCCCTTTTTTTCGATTCACAGGTTCCCCTCTTGCAAAACTGCTCGATTCCTTTCCCCGGTAATCCTGTCGCTTGTCCCTTCCATTAGACCGCGTAACTGATGCTGGCTTGCATCGTCAACGTTCCCTGCCACAAAAAAATCTACCTTTCCTGAATTATAAATTTGAGCATCTATATTCCTGCGTCTAATGATAAGTCACTGGATTGACGCCTGGTACTGTACTTGAAAACGGGATTACTCCTTCATGAATAAGCTGTCAGCTTTTAGCCATCGAGGTCTGGTTCGAAACCTACTCTCAGGGCTGCCTTTTCCCCCTTCACCGTTGACTTGACGCTTTGGCCTATGGCGTTTCCCTGTCATGCAGTACACGAATCGGCGATTTAACTCCTTTCCCCCCTCCTGCTACGAGACTTGAGCCTCTCCTCTGGTGTTTTACCTAGGCTCGAGGTGCTTTCCACGAAGGGTTGTGAAGAAGGCCCGGCCGCCCCCTCTAGGATTGAACAATTGCCAGGGTGCTCGTCTAAGAGAACTTCCCCTTAAATTGATAGCTTGCAGGCCCAGATCTTGACGAACCGGAACACCCCCCCCCCCTTCCTTGAACCCCTCTCCTCCCTGCATTCAAGAGCGAGTTTCGTTTTCCCGGCAAACTTTTTTTTTTGCCTTTTTAGACGCTCGCCATGGCCTGAGGTGGCCGCGCCCACAACGGTAGTGACCTCCACCTTCGTCGGTGATTCCTTCAACAAGAGGTTTAGGGGCCCTTTGACAAGTGTTGAACCCCTATGTAACCTATCTCCTCCCACCTGCTCTCAGAGCCCATCGCGGGAACCTTCCCCATCGGCGAGGAGGGACCCCCGCGCGATCTTGGTGAGCTTGTGATTGGAGATTTTTCTTTTTTTTTTTTTTTCTATAGGTTAATAATCCTCGGTGGTGGAGATAAACCACCCGATTCAAGCGTCCCTCCCCCGGTTTCTCTTCCGGAGCCTCCTCGCCCTGTTCCTCCCTGTTTGAGATGCGGATACTTGGGACCCTTGGTTTGCGTCGCATATTGTCCACTGGAGTTTCCCCGCAGATCCGCTGTACTTTCTCTCCTCTTCCAGTAGATGTTTCCCCCTTTTTCTTTGCCACCGCCGTGCTCCCCCAAATTGATACGTTTTTCCCTGTGTACTCCTCCAGAAGTACTCGCTAATGCAAATGCAGCCCCTTCTGTGGGTGTCAGGCGCTTAAGTTCCTCTTTGTTCATCGCCGCCTTGGCCTATCGAATTTCTCGATTTTGCCCTTTGGTCCCCCCCCGGGTTGCGTTCCGGGCCTACCCATCTTCTCTACGGAGGTAAAACATCCATGGATTCCTTCCCCCCTTCCTGGGCCGGGGCCACAATAGGACTTGACCGATCGGTGACTTCATTCTCCGCCCCCCTTTTAAAATTCGGATTGCAAGTACCTTTCCCTGGGCTACCACTTCGATGCTGAAACCCCTCTCCCTTTCCCAATATTAACATATATTAATTTGAATGCGCAAGTTTAACCACTGGTCCAGCCCTTAGTTCAGAGTTATTGACTGTTACCCTCTTTCAGACTTTTCTCCCCGATAGGATCCCATGGTTAGTATTCGCGTATTTTTGTCTTTTTCCGACACTATCAGAGGTTTGCCCTCCCCACTGCCTCACAGATCGCGGAGGCCCTGTCCCCCCCTGTACAGCCTCACCATTTAAGCCAGTCCAGTTAAATCCTGGCCTTTTGTGCAGGGCCGTCTCCCTCTGATCGGAAACCGCCGCGGGTTTTCCACACTGTGGTCCCCCGAAAGAGAAGACTGCCCTCCTGAGTCCTCTTATCGCCCCTCTGAGTGCTGGTAAAATTTGCTGTTTTGATATAGGACCGTGAGGCTTTTTTTCTCCTTAGTTAAATCATCCTTTCTAGAAGCCCTCTCTTCCCCGTTCATTGAGGATAAAAACTCTGTCTCCCCCATCCCAGATGCTAGGGCCGCTCCTTTTTCTCCCAAGGAAACCTTTCTTCCCCTCCGAGTTATTTTGGAGTCGTTCTCTACCATTTTGTCTCCATTTCGACGGCATGCTTTGGCAGAGAAGCCGATTGCGAACACTCCTAAGGTGCCGTCAACTTTGCTTCCCACCTTTCTCAACCCCTGGCATCTTTGCTGCGCCAACTAGAGGGAATGGGCTTGAACCACGGACAGCAGCGGGGTGCCTCCGTGCCCGTGGCGTTTCCATTGGCTGCTGATTTCCGTGTGATGTGTCTCGTTACCCGCAGGCCGTTGAATGGCCTTCCCGATGCTCCTTGGGGTTGAAACTCTTCTTTTTTTCCCTTTCTTTTTTAGATAGTCACTTCGAGTTACTTGTCTTAACCTGACCGGCGAACGGAAAACCTAGCTTCTTCTACGCATTTGAAAGATTTCCCTTTTTGTTGGTCCGTTTTTCCGTCCTTTACCGGCTTTGTTTCTCCTGACCTCTGCTCGGATAGTTTTGCCGCCGGAACACTGTGATTGAGCCGCCGTTTTTTTTTTCCTTTTTTGACAAGTTAGTTTTAGCCCCTCCGCCACCCTATTGCCCTTCCACGGACAAATGTTCGTCTTCCATCCCTTTCTGTGAAGGCTTAAGACGCGTCGCCTAGGAAAAGGGTTTCGATGCCCCCCCATGGTGTCCTACGTAATACATCACATCCCCCTGTTTTTGAATGGGACCACCGCCTTGTTCTGTTTTTTTTTTTTGTCCGGTACTTTTTTCAGGCCCAAACACGTTAAATACCTTCCCCCTGTTAGCTTCTCTAGAATAGTCCAATCCACCAATATTTTCCCCCAACTGTTTTCCCCCCATTTGATTGATAGTTCTTCTCCCTTCATCGACTTCACCTGCCGACGGTTCCTCCCGTGGAAAAAAGGCTAAATCTCGTTTTCCCGCGGTTTATGTGCACAGACATCATTTTGAGTTGATGAAGACGAAGATTATCCCCCCTTCGTGGAGGCTCAAGGCAGGGGACACTAGTATCCCCAACACCTCTTTCTCTCCCTTGGAGTGGAGGTCGCGTGAGCCCTCTTTTTTCCGCTTATCCCCCCCCCAATCTAGATCGAGGGATTTAAGAACGTTGCCCCCCCTTTGGGAGTTATTTTGTTTTTCCCCCCCCTCCTGGCGCTATCTCGAGGATTTTTCTTTGCCCTTTTCGCCTCCAAGATGGATGATTCTTATTGTTAGCAGCCCATGACACTTACCGTCTTTTGAAACTCCTTTTCCCCCTTCGCTATGGATAATTGGGCGCCTTCCCCCCCCCCCCCGCGAAGCGCAAGTTTTTTGAGAACCTGGTTTATGCAGGGCGCGCAAGTTGCCGTTCCTGAGCCCCCTTTTTTCCGCTTCTCCCCCCGAGGCTAGACATGACCCGGCTCAGATTCCACTTTCCCCCTTAACTCCTATAATTTTCTTCAGATTCCCACTCAAAAATAATCTGGATCCGGCGGAAGCCCCTGGATTGGGCGGAATCCCTTCTCTCTCCTTATCAGGAAATTCCCCCGGGACGAGCTAATCTCGAGTTCCTTGAATTTGGTGATGCGTTCCCTCTTTCTTTTTTTTGTTACCGCATGTATAAAGTTTTCAATCCTCTCTCTCCTCTTATTTGATGGTTGAGATTGTTAAAAGAAAGCGGATACCTTTCCCGTTTTCAACCCCCCCCCTTGTAGCCCCTTATAAACCCACGTTCTGTTTCTCCCCACGATGTCAGTCCCGGAGGTCTCATCCGACAGCTTCCAGCAAGTTCCACTCTTGCCCTCTCGGATCAATCGGAATTTCCTGTTAAAGACCCTGGGACTTGTCCCTTTAATCCATTGCTCCCTTGCTTCCATTTATTCTTCTTTTCCCGCTCCGTTTCTTTATTAGAATCTTTGATTCGTTGAGGTGGCTAGGAGGACCCTGTCGGCCCGTTACCAAATAGTCTTCCCCCTCCCTGCGCTTGTGTTGGCAGGACCACGTTCGCCCCTCCTTTTCAGTGAGTTAAAAATGGAATGATCGCGTCTAGGTTGTCGCGCGCAGTACGGAAATGTTGCAACCCTCCTAGCCTACATTTCCGCCATCAACTCTTTCCTCCTCCCTATATAGAGCCCAGTATTTTCCAAACCTCCAGGACAAACATTTCCCCCCTGCGAGGGATCTCGAGTCCAGTTAATTCCCTCTCTTCCCCGACAAAAGCCTTATAGAAACTTTTTTAGATACCGTGCCTGCCGCTCCCGCAGGAATAGGGTAGTTCCTTTTTTTAGGATGCTACCACCCTCCTGGAAACTTGATGTAAACTCCGCCGTTTCCCGCCAACGAGTTAGCATTTTTCCCCCCTTTGCCTACTTCCATCCTGTCCCAATTCATTAAGGTCCTCGAGACCCCAAGGTTTCCACGGGTTTTGCTCATTTGCCCCTCGCAGAATTAAAGCGACATGGCTTGTATTCGTGGGGATTCCCCCGGAAACATCTCGACAGTGACCTCTTCGCGTAATGAACAAACCCATCATTCTCTTCGGATATATCATCGCCCCTCCCTGGGGTGTTCCTCGACCCCCCCCTTTCAATTGATACAGGAGCCTATCAATCTGGGTCCTCACACAGCGTGGGTCGGGGTTTCTTGGTCCCTTTGCTAGCCTAATTTTTTAAGCGCAAGAAAATCCTCGGTTTATCCAGCCTTGTGTTACGATAAAGAATGATCAAGCCTTCCTTTTCACTAGAGGCCGGGATCTGAAAAGATTTAACCTTCCCATACCCAACTCCCCCCTGGCACTTCATTTCGTCTAATCCTCTATTTTGCAGGAAACGCTTTTTCCCCGATTTTCAGTTGTCACTCTGTAAGTGATAGAACTATCCCCTAGTCAGTTTCCGAATCGTTAATAAAGTAAATATTTTCCCACTCCCCCGCGTTGAAAACTTCCATGTCAGACGTCGATAATGGAAGCACACCTTGCCTTCCCGACCTAGAGTGCACTGATTTTTCCGGGGTTTTTTTCCCCTTTTTCCAAAAAGTTACTTTCCTCCGGTGTTCCCAGCCTACCCCTTCCAATTCAGGGCCTGAATTAGGTGACCCTCGTGTACGCTCTCATTCTCTAATGGCCCCGTCTCAATGCTTCCTCAATGATCCCTTGAAACACGACAATTATGATTCTTCTTTTTGATGGTTTCCGGTCAGCTTTTCCTCAAAACATTACCCCCCTCTTTTTCCCTCCCTTTCCCCTTTCCAGTGGGATAAACGAGCCGAGCTCCTTCTTCAACAGGTTCTTCATAAGAAGTCCTCAACTTCCCCCCTGATTTTTCTTAAGAAAAAGCAAGACCCCCTTTCCCGAGGGATTGGCGCTTCCTTGATACGTTTTCTCCTGGCGGGGGAATACATTGTCCGTCAGCGGTATGCCAGGTCTGGACGCTGACAAAGGGGCCCCTGCATTCTTCCAATTGTGAATCTTTTTTGGACGACTTCGTTCGTCCTCCGCTCATTCAGGGTCCCCCAACCCTCTTCTCATTGCTGACAAATCTACGACGCTGCCTTTTTTCTTTTCTCCTTAAGTTGAACTCGGTCGGTCTGTCGAAAAATAGCCGAATTTCTTGAAGAAATGTTCCGACCTTTTTTACAAAACGGGTTCGTTCCTTCCCAGAGAGGTTCTGATCGCGTTCTCCCGCCAGGTCATTGTGTGAACTTACCCACCCCCTTGCGCAAAGTTCCCCCTCCCCTTTTTTTCCAGTATCACACGGATCAGTGCTTGCCGCCCCTTTCATGACCTCATCGGTCGACTTCCCCCCCCTTTTTTGACCGGAACGACGATCTACTCTGATCTCGAACCGAGGATTGAGGCGACGAAGAGGAGAGGCGCCTTTGCCCTTTTAAAAAATGTTTGACAAGAAACTTCCCTTCCCCTTCAGGGCTGCTCTTTGCACTTCCCGCGTTTGACCTCCCCTTCAACCCTTTTTCCCAGGAGACTGCATGGGCAAATCTAGTTAGTGTTAAAACCGGCCAAGCCTTTCGGTACGCGCTCGCCATGAATCGCTTTTCCTAGAACCCCCCCTTCCCCCGCCAAAGGACCCCGTTCCGGCTCGGGATCTCTTCCACACCCGAGGAACTTTTTCGTGGCCAAATTTCTCCCGTCCTTTTTGATCAAAATAGCGACGCCCCCCACGAAGCCAAGTCCGTCATAGCGGACAGTTACATCGAGGGTTCGAGAAGCTTTTTCCTTTTGCAGCCGGGTTTTTCTTGGCGTTGAATCGTGTTTATCTCATTTTGTTTTTTTTTCTGGATACCCCCCCTCTCAATGAAAATCAAAAGGAGCAACAGAGGAACTTTCGCTCGGAGCCTCCCCTTTTCCTAACCGCCCGTCAGGAAAGGAGTAGCATATGAATTACTTTCTTCCACCTGTTTTATAAATGTTACCCGCCCCCAATCCTTTGGACTTAGTCTCCAGTACTGTGAAAGATATTGTTTTTCGCGGCAAAAGAAGTTTAGCCAGAGAGGGCGACATGAGCTTGCAGGGAAGTGGCTGAATTCCTCCTTTTCCAGAATTGACAAATGTTTGCGGGGGCAGGCGGTCCGGTTTGTAGAGTTTCGCCGAATTGCACTCCTCCTCCCACCTTCGAATTTTTTTCTTCTCTGGAATGGCGTACCTGGTTTCAGTGGGAGAGTCCCATTCCACCTATGAAGAGGTACCCAAACATTTCCCCTTTTATATTTTTTTCTTTAAGGATATCTGGCAACGGGCCTTGGCCGCTATTTGAATCCCTTCCTCCTTTAAATGAGAAAAGAGGATTATCCCGATCTAGTCCCAATCAAGAGATTAAGGTTCGTCCTAACTTTCCTTTTGGTTTGGACCTCCTCTCTCTTTTCTTACATTACTTCTCTTCCAATCCTTTTACCCTCCCGAGACCCGGGAGTAAATGCCTCGCTCCTTTTTTCTATAATGACTCCATCTTTATGAAATATCTCTCCTGATAACGTCCACCTGGAGAGAGTTCCTTTTTGTAGGACGGTAGCCCCTCTTTGTTTAAGATCAAGATAGCGGTCCGGCCTTGTTTTCCCCCAGTCGTAAAAGAAAGATTCTGCCATCCCGGAATCCCCCAGATCATTGAAAACCGTGCTGGACCGATCCCTCCACGAAGCTGATACTAGTCCCCGAAGGCTTAGGAGAAAGATTCGGACCCTATCCCCCTCCAGGATGGAGGCTTGTCCCTTTCGGGGAACTGTTGAGGATTATGCGGAGTAAAGCCCCTCTTGTTTTTTTTCTTTTGTTGCTTCGGATCTTTCCTTCCCCTCTTGACCCCCACGGCCATGAGCCCCACCGCCATCTGGTTTTAGCCAATCTCTTGTAGCCTGTCCCCAGCACCTCTCTTCCTGCGGGTCTGTTCTCCGAATCAATTTTGGGCGATCCGGAGAGCAATGATTTAGTTTGACCCCCTTCTCCTTCTACTTTTAAAGATTTCCTGAGTCAACGCCCTGATACACGCTTTTCCGTCGCGCAAGGCTGCTTCCGGATGCAGAATGGTTGACTGTTCTGAACCCGTATGAGTTCCAAAGACCTTTTTTTTTTCCCCTAGTCATGTCTTGAGTTTTTTATGATGTTAGCCTCTCCAAGGCAAGTTGCCACGCTGTCTCTGAAAGTAGCTCTCGTTGACGATTCATTGACGCTTTTCTTCTTAGATCCTAATCTGATGTTAGATGTCCCCTTTCCGAAAGCTTTTAGCCCTCATATCTTTTATCCTCTGGCAGAAGTGACACCCTTTAATTTGAGGGTGTGTTATTACAGGCTGACTCTTTCCGTAGAATGAATTTTTGGATCCGCGGTTCGAGGTTGAGCATAACTTGCCTCCCTCTAAGTTTATTGAGATTGAAACGAGCGAGCAGCAACCAACCCTCCAATGCCACTTGCCAGTCCACTTTACATCTTCTGGGACTACCCATCCGATTTCCCGGAATCGCACGTCCAATCTCTTTTTCCCCCTGAGAGACACCCCCTGTCGGGTTGTGATTATTCTAAATAACATAATACTATGACAAGCCCCTTCTTTGTAACTTCCCCTTCCCTTCGCTTTTCGCAAAACCCATAAGTCCTTCCAGTTCGCTGTACCTCCTTATAAAAGACCGTTTCCCGATTCGGCTCGTGCTATCGAATCCCCTTTTCAACCTCTAACCGACGGCAGACACAACGGCTACTAGTTTTTTCGGTTTTTGGAAATACCCCCTTGAGGAGAGTTGTATTCGCCCCCTTGCCTCCGATGGGATGGTGCTGGCACTGGGAAACTCCTTTTTATCCTCAAACCCCACTTGCGATAAGAGCGCTTTGCGTCCCTTTTGGTTCCCAGATAGGTGCCACCCTCCCCCCCCTCTACGATCTTATCAGATTTTTTCCCGGTTTTTCTTATGAGTTTGACTTTGATCTTTAAGCCCGGCGCCCCCCCACCCAGTTCTGCTATTTCCACGTTAATTTAACGGCTTGTGGTCACCCCACGATAATGGGAACGCCTTTTTTTGGCGCGAACGGGATTCCTTTGTGGGCGCCTCCCCAACACAGCTGATTGCTTCCTAGAACTTGTTTTAGGGCGACGACACGGTTTATTGTGAGCACCGATGAAGACGTCTCCCCTTATGCTAAGTCCCGGAATCAACGAAGTTTCTCTTACTTTTCTCCTAACGAGTGATTCAAATCCAATTCAGTATTTTTTCACTTTCCCCAATCATCCGATGATCCGCCTGAAGAGGCCAATCCGGTGGAATTTTCTCCTTAGATGTGCATAGTAATAACCGGGACGGACCTCATCTGAGATTTCTTTAAGACCCTTTGTTTATGCGTTTCCTCTTTTTACGGATGTATCCCTGCTGTCCCCCCCTTTCCTCCCTCCGTGTTGTTGGAGCTAAAGCAAACTGTCCCTGCCCTCCACAAGAATTCATCGCCCTCCACATCTTTAAGTCCCTTCTCCACGACTCCCTCCCTAACGGAGGTAACGTCTTATCTCGATCACAAACCCCCAACAGATCACCCGGGAGCTTCGCAGGACCCCTCTTATTTTTGGAAGGGAAGTACTCTTTCATTTGAAACGTTTGAATACGACAGTCTTCCCGGAGTTTTCGTTCCCCTTTTTTTAGCATCTTTGATCGTCTTCCTGTTGGCTCCGGAGAATGGCCCATTTATGTCCCATTCGTACCACGATGAGATTCCCCCCCCCCCTCCGGCCTGGCTAACCCCCCCGGCTCCCGTTCGTTCCGAAGCCTTACCCGTAGTGTATAGTGTTGTGTCCTTTTTCCCCATTCAAGGGCACTTTCACCCGACAAGCATCCTCACCCCCGAGAAGGCCACCCCCCGCTATACCCACTGACTCCCTCGCTCCCTTTTTCGCCATTCAACCCCCCCCCCCTTTTGCACCGTCTAATCCCTTCGAGGAGCGTTGCTCCCCGACTTCCCTACACTTAAACATTATCACAATCTGTTTTTGCGTTTCAACTGAAAGCCCCATCCGACTCCCTAGCCTTCATGGAGCTCTGGAGGTCACAAACGCTCCAATTTTTATGGCTTTTGGGAAAAGGGCCCCCCTCTCGTGCAAAACGTGCAATCGTTAGCCTTTTTGCTTCTGATTCTTCCTCAGTACTTGTTATCATCATTGAACACTTTCTCACCGCGTTGGACCTATTAAGCCAGCCCCCCCCTGAGTTAAACAAAATGCGTTTTTTTCGTGTTTTGTTTAAACATCGACCCTTTACATGACCATATGACTTAGCTTGATTCCCCAACATTTATTTCTACCTCGAAATTAGCAACCCTTGTCCACGACCCTTTCGCTCCGGTTTATCTTAGGAGTTCCCCAGCTCCAAAAAGATGCACGGTTCTGGAATAGGGTCTGTACTCTACATAGTGGCAGTTTGCCCATCGGAGGCAGGCTTCGCAGGTTATCAGGCCTATCTTCTAACTCCTAGCAGTTCTTCGTTCAGGCTGGTAAGAAGCCTACCAAAATGGCACTTCCTTCCTTAGATGCTTTGCCGAGATTTTTTTCCTCTTTTTGTCACCCAGACGTCAGTGGATAGAAGTGATCGCTCTCCGCTTCCAGACGAAGAGTCAGATCCGAAATTAAAGTCTTCCCCCCTTTCCCCCCCCTTCTTCCGAAGTTGTAAGGGGGCGAGCTCCAGGGCCTTTTCCAAATCCCCCCCTCCTCCCCGTCACGATTATCCCTGAAGCATTTTTTATGTGGTCCCCAGCCTGGAGGAATTGTTTCGAAAATCCCCCCCCAATTTAAGGATTTGTACTTCCCCGCTGTAGCGCTTTTTGAATTCGCGAACGTTTCGTTTTCCTCCCCGTCCCCTTTACGCTCCTCCGTCGCTTTTCCCCCACGCATTCGCGCGCTCCCTGGATAAAAGATTAAAGTCTCCGTTCCCTCCCCCCTGTTTTTTCCGCGACAACGCCGCCCTGAAATACCCGCTTTTGAATGCGTTCTCATTCCTTTTTTGAGCGCGGATTCCCCTCTCGCCCTTTTTTCTCCCCCATTTTGTGCGACTGAATTTCCCCATCATTTTTTTTCTCACGGCACTTTTTTTCCCCCCGTTTTTCCCCCCTAACGGTGAGGTCCTCTCCGGACTCTCTTTCTTGCTCCCGTAAGTGTGGCTTACGGTTTTTCCCTCTTCAAGCGGCCGCGGCTTCCCCTTTCCCAGGTTTCACCGCCATCCGGGCGTAAATGTGAATATGTTTATTTTCAATTTAGAACCTCCTACGCTGGTCTTTCGGGCAAACCCCTCTCTCTGAAACCCCCAAATCTACGCTCTCCCCGTACTTATACCGCGAGACTTCTTTTGTATTCATTGTCTTTCTCGCCGTGAAGGCTAAGAAATGGTACTTTTCTTTCCCCCCACCAATTTAGATTTCATGGATTTTCTCGGTTCGCCTTTTCGACGTCGAAACGGAAGACGGCGTGGGTTTTTTGTAGCCTCACTTTTTCCGCTTTTAGCATGGGGGAACATTCGAATGCCCACTTCCACCCCGAATAGGTCCAGTCCTCCCCTTGCCCGTTTTCCCCTCGAGGACTTAGTCCCGACTCTCCGACTTTAGACCTCGAGAGCGGAATTTTCTTGGATCATTTCCAGTTTTTTTTTCCCCAAATGATTCACTCACCGGCTTGATTCGCTCCCCCTGTGATGAACCGCACGTTCCCCTTCCGACCGGAACGCCTTTCTGAGCGATGCATTTGCAAGCTTTTTCCCCCTGCTTTGGATTTTGTCCATTCCCAACTTTGAGACAATCTCGCTTGCCCTTTTTCTGGCAACTCGAAAAAAAGAAGACCCGAACGGTTCGGGTTTCGGAATTCCACAATATGTAGAGTGGAAAGTGACTCCCCCCCTCCTTTATAATTAAAATATTACTCTTCGACCAAGATCCTCCCTCAGGACTAGGAGGCTCCCTCTGATTCCCAGAGGCATATGCGTGAGAGGTTTTGATTTTTCTTGACCGGTTGTTTAATATTTAATACTCCCAAGATTACAGAGAAAATCCCTTTCTCACCCCTCTTCTTGTCTTCGAGTCGTTTGAAGCCTCCCAGGTCCGCGCTCTGACCAGTGATTTTCTTTTAATTACGTTGTTCTCCAGTTTAACAGAGACAGATTTTTCGAGATCCCTGTATATCTTGTTTTACTTTTTTTAGACCCAGATGTGAGAGAGACCCACCCTTCTCCTCAAGTGGTTGAAGGATGAAGCAGAATCCGACCTCACACTTGCACCCCTGTCGTGGGCTTTTTGCGTTTTCCCCTTTTCTTCATGAAGTTAATCCCTGAAGCCTTGGCGACCCTTCCCATAATTATGGGAACGGTGGCAAGAATTTTTTCACTCTTTTTCTTTTTTTCTATTCCACACTCTGTTAGGTCAAACATCCAGGCGTTCGATCTTTGGAGATACTTAGGTCCACGGCCTGTTCTTTTTGAACGATCGGTGAATTACTCTGCGCCATGCGGCCCAGATTTCTAAATAGTGATGGTAAACTTCTTTTCACCCCCCTTTTTGGTAGTTTTGTCGTAAAATGACCCCTTCACCGGCGAACCGAATTTATAACCCCCCGGATCTTCTCCCCTTTTTTACCTTCCGAAACTTTCCTTATGCATTTGGCGATGAATGATAGAGATATTCTAGACGTAGAAAGTACCGTCCCTTGAGCTAGGATTTTTGTTTTCGCAATCTCCGCTTGTTTTACCTACCTCCCCCTTCCTCCGGAACGCGGCGAACTCACGCTCACATTGATCCGGAAGATTCAAGTTATTTTTTCCCCCCCCCGGTCTCCCTTCCTCTTGATCCTTTTAGTTTTCCGCCCATCTCTGGGGACAAGACTTTGCTGAGTCTTCTCGCCCCAATCTGTGGAGGCTTTACTTTTGAAGGGGATCTAGGAATGTTTCTTAGGAGTTTGTCTTCACCTCTTTTGTTTGTGTGAATTCCCCTCCCTCTCTCTTTTTTTCCGGTCAATGCGAGGATACCCGGCATGAGCCCAGCCCTTGGTAATGTCTTCGTTCGTGTAGAAGTTAAACCCCTGACCCCTGCTTAGAGGGGAGTTCAAGGATAATTTTGTCATTTCCCTTTGGAAGCTACCGGCGATCTGGACCCCGCCCGCGGGCGTCAACGCGCACGACTTGTCATTAAACGCAGAGTCGTACGGAGGCAGAATTTTATTCTCAAGTGGTAACTCGGGGCGTTCCCCATAAACGTTTTGACCATGTTGCTGTGATTTTTTGGCCCACTTTCTGCTGGAGCGATGAACGATGCACCAGTGCGCGTTATATTGATGTGACTTTATGTAGGAGGCGTTTTTTCACTAAGGGTCCCGAGGAGATTCGATCACTTCTCTCACTTCGGCTTTGTTTACCTTATTACTTGACGACTGTGCAATACCTCTAGAGCTGAACTCAGTGAAAATTTGTCCTTTTTTCTGTCTTTAGGGAATTTTTTACCATGTATCTCCGCCCTATGAACATTTGCAAGGATCTCCTAAAACTGATGTTCTTCCCTCGAAGAAAGTTTTCTTATTTCAGTCGAGGAGCGAGTAGAGCCCACACCCAATGCCAAGGCCCTCTTGGCAGATGGAGTGCATTAAAGTTCTTCCTTATCGGATCCCCTAGGACATGTTGTCGCTTTCCCAATGGCTCCCGTCGATTAAGTATATAATTTACCAAACTGCGTGTGGAAGCACTTGGTCTACCCCCAGTGTTTAGGAAACTCCACACGTGTCCCAGTCTACATGCTCTGCTCCCCGAGTCAGTAAACCAGTGTCCCCTTTCTTCCCCTTTCTTTCGGAGACTCTTCAGATTCAGGTGAAACTATGAACAGTTTTTTTCCTAGCTTTTCACTGAAACCAGGTCCTACCCCCCCCCAGTTCTAGTTTGTCCCCGATGAGTTTGGCCCACAAGACTATTCTTCTTTTGACTCGCCCCCTCGCACACAAGCGTTTTGGCCGCTGCGACACGGTATTTTCCAAAACCCCTATTGTACCTCCCCTTTCTTGTGGAACTCGTTCGGGCTGTACGCAAACTCTCATTTTTTATTTCATCCCTTTTTTCCTTTTTTTTTCTGTTGCAAAGGAAGTTCTATGATCGATCTCTTTTTTGCAACCCTCCAGGACATTGAGGATGGTTACTTTTTTCAGGCGCGCTACATCACCGATCATTCCTGGCTCCTCCGGAGTCATTTCTTCCCCCTTTAGAAGCCCACACAGCGAAAGACTTTTGAGAAACTATTTGTTCCCCCCCACGCACAAGGACGTCTTCAATAGCCCCCAGAGAAACGATTCCTCTTCTCCAGACAGAACCGGAACGCCCCTGAGAAGACTTTCTTCCCCTGTAAAGAATGTATTCCACTTTCCACCCCCCCCCCTATCTCTTGCCTTCAAATCATCATTCTCCCTTCCCCTTTGAAGTATGTCCCTAGGTTCGGGTTAATTCCCTCTTTCCCCCGAGAAATTATCCTTGAATAAGGGTGATTGCGATTCCCGGAACAGACCTGGGGCGCTCTCTGTTTGAATTATTCCCTGTGCCTTGACATCTTCTTTCCCCTCCTGAAGAGATGTCCCTCCCCTCCTACATGCCTTGAAACAAGACGCCCGCATACCCCCCTTCTGTCGGAACCGCACTCTCTCCCCTGAAAGTATCCGATCAAAGCTTAATTTTTCCCCTTCGGCTTCTATCAAGGTTGGTACCCCTTCCTTAATGAATTTGAACTAATACATGTTACCTGGGCCTGAAAGTCATCATTTTCAGGAAGGTTATGTCTTCCCCTTTTTTTTGTGTCTCGAGTCGTTGTTTCACGACGTGCCCCGGCTCCCTTCATTCCTAGTCTCTCCAGATGAGCTTGATTTGTGATGCCTCCAAACCTTGACGGTTAGCCGCCGGCGTTAACATGGAATGATTAGTGGTTTTCCCCTCGCTCTTCACGGGCATTCCTACATCATAGATCAAATCTTTCACTTGCTGTGCGCCGGCCGCTATAAATCCTCGCTCTTTGAACGTAGTTGCCAACCAGAATTCCCCCCCCCCCCTTGAAAAAAATCCCTTCGATGATCGGACGTGGCAACGATTTTCAAAGACCGCCCCCTACAACGACATTACAACACGCTGTGAGTCCGGAGCTCCGCATCAGCTAAGAAATCGTTCCTCTGGGAATAATGACAATCCCGCAAATCTGATGTTACCGAAGTTTTCCAAACCTTTCAGGAGTTGAAGTTTGGTCACTTACGCCGTCTCGTTCCCTATTTACACGTTACTGATCCATTCCGAGGAGCACCCCTTTTCCGGGTGGATATTTTGTATTTTCCCCATTCTAGCTCTTCATTCCTACGTTCGTATTCGTGGGGGATTGTCAGAAACATCGTGAACGACCCCCCTGAATGAGTTCATTACCCCGATGGTCTTCTTCTTCTGGATATTAAGTATAGACATCCCGTCCCTTGTTGTGTGGTTCAGCCCCTACAACCCTTTTCCTCTTCGTTTCCTTCCTTCCCTCTTATGCTGGCACCTGCAGGCCCCGCTTCCTGTGAAGGTGGATGCATCGTTGCGATGCATTGACTCTTCAAGAAAACTTGGCTTAGGCGTGCATCAGCTTGTTCTTTTTTAAGACGCGCCCGGCGACCCGCCAAGCAGAGGCAGGGCTCTTCCTTGCCTGGCCAAAAGCGAACGTCATCAACTTTAGTTACTTAATTTAGTTATACAGCGATGATTTTGGGACCCGATTTATCCGGTTCTGGGTAAAACTAATACAGGGTCTAGTTGAGAGAATCTAATGTAAGTAAGACGCCCGCCCCCGACATCTTTCCAGAGAAATTTTTCAACTGCTCTGGTGGTACAGCATAATCAATTCTCAAGACGTAGCCGCTTTCATTTTCTTCCCTTGCACCCCCAGAGTGCTGAATGGTTTACGACTCACCATTTCTCCTCATTGTGAAGCCCCTTCCGTCAAATGTGTAGATTTGCTTTCACTTTCGAATTTTCCATCTTTTTTTCTCTCGTAGGCTCAACGCCTGCATTAGATGATAGACCCAAAGTGATTCCGTTTTGCAAGAAGAATTCGTTCCTTTCTACACGCCTTCTGCCGATAACATCTGGTCTTCCGTTTTGCCGTTTTGGATACGCCCAACCGTATCCCCGTAGAGGATCAAATGTGATGATCTATCCGATAAGTTCCTCCCATTCCGAGTCTAAATTGTAACACATCACTCCCTGGAGGGCGGCGATAAGAATCTCCATCCCTATCTTCAGGAGGGAGGTCGGTACGATGACAGCGTTTAACGCCAAAGGTTGTTCACGTCAAAATAGTTCAGCGCGCGATTCTGTGCCCCTGTGTCATCTGTCGCTCATTTAGCTGAGTCCTCAGAGACTTGGCGGCCCAACCGCTTATATTCTCGACGCACAACAAAAATCTTCGTGAAGTTCCTTCTACCTTCGTGATCACCAGGCCATCCTGCGACTATGAGCAAGACCCCCGCATTGCCTGCAGGACGGGCTCCGTCTCTCCTCCCTCAAGCAGTTCCCCTTCCTATCATGGTCGACAACGGAAGCGGATGTCCTACATTTTTTCCCTACCTTCTGATACTCCGTGCGCACATGGGTCCTTTTCGAAGTCTAAGTCTTCAAAGGAAGTTTTCCCCTACATTCGCATCGAATCCCATTGTTCTCCCCTTGCTTTAAAGAATATTGTGTACTATTCCCCCTCCGCTGAAAACATGATTGCCCCCGCCCGGTCAATCGGAGCAATCTGCAAAGTTCGTCTGAGGCATCTTCAAAGCCCTTTCCTACGACTGCCCCCATCTCCTGCATTGGACAGTCTGGTTGCACCGGCACCCCCAATCGCCAATGGCGTCGCTATAGCGTTTCTTTGGCACGACCCCTTGAGACAAGATAGATGGGGCGAATTCACCCGCGGTTTTCTAGCTTTGAAAAGGAGACAGTCTGGGATTCATCCCCCTAGGCCGCCAACCGGAAGCAAGTCCTATCGCGGACACTTTATCCCCCCCTCCTTCGAGTCTTCCTGAGGACCTGCCTCTGGTGCGCCGTCTTTTTGCTTCATCTTTATCATTTTCCTCCTCGTGGTTGGTGACCAACAACCGCTTTGCAGAGGAATCACCCGTCTTCCCAAATCCGCTTACTCGAGGGAAGCCTCTCCCTCTGTACCTTTCTTTTCCCCCCGTTTGCGTCGTATTTACTTCTTGTCCAGCGGTTCTCCTTCCACGCTATCCCAGATCCTTTTTAATAGAGCAAGGGATCCTTTTCTTCATTTTTTTTCCTTACAGAAGAGAATGGCTGAGATGAAGCCCCTTTTTTTTTTGGGTGAAGTCCCGATAATTGACCAATTCTTCTCGCTGTTTCGTGAGTACTGTTCTTCCTCCGCGTTATCTCCCTCCTGCCTCCGCCATCACTGCCGAAATTTTCAAGGACTTTGGAAAATCATGGTTTCTTTTTTTGTTCGCCAACACTTTTCTTCTCCGATTGTCAAACCATACTTAGGCCCATCCCTTTGTCTCGGAGATCTGCGGTTCCTGCCTTGAGCGAATTAGTCCATCTGTCACTGTCATTCTGCCACGCATGCGGCAATCTTCCACAGCGTGAGAAGGGCTACCCCCCCCTTTTTGAGATTTACGTATCCTTCTGCCGGCTCACCGTCCCTTCCTCTTTCGGCGAATTTTCTCAAACGTTTTCACGTTCAAGTACAAGGGCGTCAATTTCCGTTCTATTCTAAATGGAAACTTTGCAATATTATAGACCCCCGGCTCCCGTAGCTTAGCGTACTTTTTTTGTCTCGGAGCCATCTCCGTTTCAAGATCAAGCCCCGCAATTTCCGGAGAAGGCCTATTTTCCAGCCATCCATTGAAGACAGTGCTGAATTTACTCTGGGTGACCGTGCCCTCGTCAGTCGCCGCTGATTGGTCCAACGTAAGGCTCCTTTTACGACGGGAGAAAGAATGAGGACGTATCTAGTGGTGTGTCAACTTATTTCCATGTCTATCCTTGCAGTTTTGATTTGACTTCCCCCTAATCTTTTTAGTAGATGGCTCCTTGGCGGCTCTGCCAAGCAGCCAATCTTTTTAAGGGTATTTCGAGCTGTCTTGACCCAACCAGACGATTCTCAGCGGGAGAGTCTTCCGTTTTTTTACTTATCTTTCGATCATCTTATTTTTCCCCCTCGAGTCCATTGGGGGTGCCACGCGAACACCCACGCGTGACCACGGTAACGCTACCGTTGACTCCTTAAGAAGGTTGACTGGGCGGACCCCCCTGGGGGCCCCACCCTTCCCCGTCGCGAATCTGTTGATGATTTGTATGACTTCTTCTTCGTCTAACTAGCCAATTGCACTCTTCTCTTTTCCCTTCTTTTTTTTTTGGTTTTTGGGTGGGAGTTTTGTTTTTGTTTTTTTTTGGTTGAGGTTGTGTTTTTTCCCCCCTTCGGCTTTGTTCTTAATTTCACCTCTGGCTCCTTTCACTGCGTCTTTGTACGCTGACCTCGGACGCGTGACGACAAATCTTCTTGAATTAAGTGCCACTTTTCATTGTTCTTCTGCGGCTTCTTTTTCAAGACGCCTCTTTTCCCCTTGGATCTCCCGGTTGGCTTAACAACCTCTGGATGCCACGCCTTCCATTGCTTGACCCTTGTTCTCTCGCAGCACCTATTGAACCCTTCAGTGCTAATCTTGGCAATTCTTCTTCAAAGGAGTGACGATTCGAACGTCCTTCCATTTTTTTTCGCTGCACCATGGTTCCTTAAGTCCTTTTAATATTCCATAACCCTGTTCGCCCTGCTTTTGTTTAATGCCAAGTGGTTTTCATGCCGTTCCCGATGTTTTTCCATAAAACGAAACACCTTGTCAAACACCAGTTCTGAATTTTCTAGATAGTCCCCTTCCAAATTTGAGTCAAACCAGTGAATGATCTCCTCTTAAGCCCTCTTCGAATTGAACGGGGACCTTATTCCCTGACGAAAGTGACTTCCCCCCAACCCTAACAGCTCGTTCGTTTCTTGTCCCAGACATTCCTTCTTTCTTTTTTTCTCCCAGCACAGATGATGAAGGGCTTCCCTGTCTGTCACATACGTATCCCCCAACAGCCTTGTCTCTAAGGGCTGTTTGAGAAAGATCGGTGATTGTGTTTCCTCCACCCAATCCTCAATCGATAGAAGGTTGTCCCTTGGGCTTTTCTTTTGGAAAAAGAGGGGCTTAGTATTTTTAGTTCGTTGGCCGGCGGCCGCCCAGCGTCTCATGAGGATGTTAGCCATTAGTCTCGCCCAACACAATAACTCGAAATTCCATGGGGTTGTTGGGAAACTAATTTCTTCTTACCTTTATCCCTGTGTTTTCCCTCATACTCTCATCGTGATCACTATGGGGAAATGAAGTCTCCTTCCAGGCTTCTCAGCCCCCTTTTTGAAGATATAAATGTTCAGAAAACATTGCCACCTCCTCGACCCATTAAAAATAATGTATTAGTTTCAAATTCATTCTTCCCTTCACCTTCCAGATTGTTTAAGATGCCAATTGCGTTTGACCGGAGGAATTACCGTGTTTCTTATCCCTTTTTCCTGGATCATTCGTGCGAGTTAACCTTGGTTATGATTGCTTCTTTTTGGCATCATTCTTTGCCAT
>Ga0179593_1563506_pt1 | contig 20852 bp, 26 predicted proteins | sample CZODoug2_1_08_16_FD_185931 | JGI IMG/M metagenome (GOLD analysis project Ga0179593, IMG submission 185931) | Vadose zone soil fungal communities from Angelo Coast Range Reserve, California, USA - CZODoug2_1_08_16fungal (PacBio error correction) | ecosystem: Environmental > Terrestrial > Soil >... | reverse complement strand
CAGGTTTTGCACCTATTCCAGAAGTCATTTGCTCCTTTCTTCATCCCCCCTTTTGCGCTATGTTTAGGACTTAGTGGCTGGCTTCACCAATACCGGTGCCCCCCCCCATTCCCTTTTCCGTTGGCCTTCGATCTTTCTTTCACCTCTGGCCCGCCCCCAGCGCTGTTTCTTTTTCCTGTTTTTCCAAGATCCATGAACTCAAGTTGCGGTTGGTAACGCGTCCTTTTTTTGCCCCTTTTTTTTTTTGATATTCCCCCCCCCCTTTTTTTTGTTCTTTTTCTTCAGATGGACTGGTTGAATGACGGGTGGTTGTTCTTTGCTTTTTCTTGTTCCCACCCTTCATGGGGCAGGGCGGGCCATATTTAGCTTTTTTTTTGCGTTTCGCCCACAGGTTGGATTGCCCTTGGTATTTTCGGCCGTCATTTCTTGCCCCCCCCCCCACTCGGCAGCTGGGGTCCTTCCATTCAATTTCTTAAACCTTCTCGAGGGTTGTGCTTTTCTGCCTTTTGGGGACCCGGCTTTTCCTTTTTCCCCCCCTCTTGAGCATTTCGGCTGGGAGCGGACGACCGGTTTTCCTGACCTTTTTTGCCTGCGGCACACTGGGACGACCCCCTGTTTTTCTATTTCGCTTGCCCTCTTTTTTTAGGGTCACCCCCCTCAACCCTTCCCCCCCTGGAAGAAGCGTGTTATCGGTTTTTTTTTTTTCGTGTTTTTGATTGGACTGAGCTACGGGTTGGGGGCCCTTTTTGTTTCCTTTTTTTAAAGCTCTTTTTCGTAAGGCTTTTGGAAGGACCCCTGGCGTCTTAGATTTAACAGCTGGTCCCCCCCCCCCTGGCCGCAATTGTCCTTTGTGTTTGTCCTGGCAGTTGAACGGCGATTAGGCTTAGGACGACTCTTTCCCAAATTTTTTGTACTTGGACTTGAGTAGCGAACCATTGCTTTCCGTGGTGTGTTTTTTCCCTTTATTTTTCGTATTAATTTGGGCGTGTTCTTTGGATTCCTTTTGCCTGAGACTTGGTCTCAATGTACTTCCTCCCCTCCCTTCCGTGGTTTTTCCTTTTTAGGTCTGGTGCAGATGACTTATTTTGGGGCCTTTTTCGTGTTCCCCCCCAGGACGACCCTTCCCCCTTTTTTTCCCCTTCTCCCCCCCTTTGACCCCTCCGTGGATCCCGCTTTTCCCACCTCTACCACCCCCACAATGCGCATTATTTTGTCAACCGAACCTGACATGCCCCTTTTTCCTTCTTCACCCCGATCCGAGCCCGCAACCTTTGTTCAACTTTTTATTCCCGTAGGAAAACACTTTGCCGCCTTTCCCCCTGATTTATTTGCCCACCCTGTCCTGCGAGGTTTCAGTCCAAAGCCACTCAAAGCCCTTTTTTCTTCCTTTTCTGACGACGGTTCGTGACAGAGACTTTGACGGTGTAGGTCTTTTTTTGACCCTTGTTTTTTTCGGCCTTTTTCCTGTCAGACAAGTGGAGGGTTCCACACCTTCTACCCCTCTTCTGGAGATTTTCCCCCCACTTCCCAACAACGAGGGACCAGTTTTTGGGATCTATCTCCCCCCTCCTTTGTGTTTTTGGTCAGATAGGACCATTCTTTTTCTTCCCAAATGGCCAAGGTCAAAGGCGCGTCCCCGTAGCATTGGGTCCTGCATTTTTTTTTTTCTCCGCCCAGGGCCTGCCAGAGGTTCCGCCCCCAACAGGACAACCACCCCTTTTCCCCACTCGTCCCCACCGCCAAAAGATTTACCACCGTTGAGGAGCCCCGTGCAGACCCATCCTCCAAAAACAGGCTCCCCCTTCCCTTCTCCTTCGTTTGGAGCTTGCTTAACAATTCATTCTGTCCTTTCTTTTTTTTGGGGTGGTCTTTTATCGAATTCCTTTTTACCACTCTTTCCTGTTTTTTGCTTGGGTCTTTTCGGAAGGCGGGGTATGGGATTATTCCCCCTTTTTTTTTTTGTTCAGACCAACTTTATTTTGCAGTATGGTGGTTTTGTTCTTCGGGATTTCCTCTCCTTTCCGGAAATAGGAGCTGTTTCGGATCCGCCCTTCTTTTCATTATCTTTTTTTCGGGCCCACCCTTCGATCGGGCGACCCTTTTCATTCATTTTTTTCCCATCCGGGGCCAACCCGACCTCCGTTTTTCAGTAGGGGACACCGAGGGCTGTCTGTTTTTTTTGTGGGCCCAGCCGCTTATACTTCCCCGGTGGTGGTGGACCTTTCCCAACAACCCCGCCCCCCAGGGGGGCAGAATTTCTTCTCCCGGCACGGCCGACAGGGGGCTTTTTTTATCCCCTTCGTACATAGGGGACATACCCTCCTTTTTTCCTTTTTCCCTTTTTATCTCTTCCTACAAGTCATGAGCGCCCCGGAAGGGGGGCAACGTAGGTGCCTGGCTAAATCACTTTCATCCTTTTTGGAGTTTTTGCCAGAATCGGAATTTTTTTTTCCTTTTTCCCTTTTTCCCCCGCCTCTCCTTTTCGGGACAACGAAAACAGGGCCTTTCCCCACTTCTTTTTTGGACCCCTTTCCCAAGCGCCAAATGTTTGCTCAAGATGCACCCCCCAGGTCTTCCTTCGGTCTTGGTGATGCCCCCCCCCCCCCCTGTCCCCTCCCTCTGTTTTTTTAAGAGACGAAAAAAGTGTCCAGTCTTTTTTTTTTTTTGCCCCCCCGGCGTTTCCCCCAAACTGCTCTTCCTTGTCCTTCCCCCGAGAAGCTTTCAGATTCAAGCGTTTTGCACTCTTTTTTAGCCTTTCTTTTTTTTTTTTTTTCCCCATCTAGACTTCAGAACACACAGCCCGGCCGCCGCTGCTGTGTTTTATTGATCCCCCGAGGTTCCGAGGTTTTTTCTATTCCTTTTTTTTTTTTTTTTTTTTCCAATCCAACACCAGTATTCCCGGCCTCCCCTAGTTTTTCTCTGCTTTCACCCCCCTTGATAATCACAATCCGTCTTTTTTGGAGCCCCCGCCCCCTTTTTCCCACCCCCGTTCCTTTCTGAGGGCATCCCACGTCCCTCTCCCCCCGCCCCCCTTCCGGCCGGAGCGCGTACCAGCTTCATTTTGCTCATTTTTTGTTTTCCCTTGCGCTCCCCCCTACACCGCACCTGCGTATTCCTTTGCTTTTTTTTTTTTTTAGGATCGAAGACACCCCTTTTTGGCCGATTGGTCCGGGTAGGTCTCCCAAAGCGCCTCCACCTCCTTTTTTGGCACACAAGTTTTCCTCTTTGACCTTTTTCTGTGCGGGCTTTTGAAACCGGTCCGAGGCCTGGGGGCGCATTTTCCTCAGGGCCTACCCACTTGTTCCCCCCCACATTGCACCGCCCTTTTCGCTATGGATCCGTATCGGACTGCATTCCAATCCTCGAGGCGGACCCACTACACTTTCACCGGTTTTGTTTTAGCCTCTAAATTCCCCCCCCCGCGCGTGGCGAGTTTTATTTTTTTTTTTTCTATACCCCCGGGCGCCCTTAGGCCAGCCACCGCCTTGTTCCCCCACCCCGGTTCTACACCTTGAGTGTGTTAAAGGCGGGGCCAGCTTTTTTTTCCCATTACCGGGGCCCAAACAAACGAGAGGAGCCTGCGTCGTTTTTCCCCTTCTCACCCTCCCTTGCGGTATGAAACGTCTGGGCTGCGAAGACAGGACTTTTTTCCCCAATTCTTTCTTGTAGGGCGAGGGACACCTGCCATTTACCCTTATCACCCAAGCGTTCCTTTCTGCCGTTTTTTCTCGTCCGAAACGCTTCACGCGCGCATCTCTCGGTATTTTTTTTTTTTTTTTTTTTTTTCCCCCTTTTTTTGTGAAAAGGAAACCTCTGGCTCTTTAAAAGGGCCGTTTGTCTTATATTTTAACGTGAACCTTTCATCTTCCAGAAATGAGTAGGTTCGGGGGTTTTTTTCAGGTTTTCCCCTTTTTTTTTTATGCTTAAAGGCGGCAGTTTGCTTTTCCACCCCCTTTTTTCCATTTTTTCGGGAACCGGAACCTTCCCCTTTCCTTCCTCGACCCCCGAATGGAGTAGCGGGAACTTTGATTACCCCACCGTTTTTGTTCCTCACAGTTTCTAATAGGGTCGACCCCGAGTTCCTCCCGCTTGTTTACCTGGATGGTTTTTTTCCCCTTTTTTGGTTTCGGAGGTTTTTTATATTTTCCCTTCAGGCGAGTCGACATGTCTTTTCGTTTCCCTTACCTTTATTTTGTGTGTTTTTTCTCGTTTAATGTGGGTGGGACCCCCTTTTCCTACTCATGTCGATTGCCCCTTTACTCGACCCCCACACTTTCTTCCCTCTTTTGCCCCCCCTTTCTAAGTACCTCGGTTTTTACACGATATAGCTTCTACTGTTCCCTTCGCCCCCTTTTTTTTTTCCCTTTTGCAAGGTTCCTTTCCCGGGTGTTTATCCCATCGTTTCCGATCCGCTTTCTTCCTTTTTACCTTTTTTCCCCCCTGCACCGTTTTGGACTGTCAATTCGGGTTTTGCCCCTTTCCAAATGCCAGTACGTGTCCCCCATTTGGAAAACCACTCCCCCCCTTCTTTTCTCCCTACCCGGGTGCCCACCGACCCGTCTTCCCCCCCCATTTTCCCCCTTTTTTTTCCCTCGCTGGCATTTCGTCGCCAACCTTTCCGTCCCGGATGTAATCGGCCGATTTTTCTTTTCCACCCCCTAGGTCCCCCCCTACCCGCGATAAACTCCGAGAGATGCGTTGTTCCATTTTTTACCGTCGGAGGCGTTGCTCCAGAGTATGTTTTCTTTTTTTTTTTTTTTTTTTGTTTTTTTGTTTGCGAACTTCCCCTTTTTCTGGGTCTAGACTGACCAGCGCTACTGCTTGTTTCATTTTGTTGTCCCTCCCCTTATTCGGACCCAGCAACGGAGTGATTGAGCGTTCCGTCTCCTCCCTTCCTTTTTTTTGTGCTTTTTTTGCAGGGGCAAGATGGGTTAGCCCGCTTTTTATCGTGTCTCCAGTTTTTTTTTTTTTTGTTAACCCTGCTCCTTCTTGCTGGCCTTACTTAACGTCTTTTTTTTTTTTCCACCAAGCCCTCAGTAACCGCGAAACACTTTATTTTGTGATTTTTCTTTTTTGCTACGATACTTTCTTGGCGTTCTGTTTTTTTGAGTATTGATGCGGGGCCGCCGAAGTTGATTTTTCAATTTCCCAAAGGTGGTCGGGTTAGCCCCATGGAACTCCACTGCCCCCTTTTTAAACTCAGTAAAGGTTCAGCCGCGAGAGCCTAGTTTCCTTATTAACTTTGATTCTTTTTTTTTTGCCTTGTAGTGTTTTTGGTTTCTTACAGGGACAATCCGGCGTTTCCAGGGCTTCCCCCCTCCGAACTTTTTTTTTCGCCCCGAAGTTACATCTCTTTTTTGGTGGTTTTTTGCGGTGCTTCTTTCTTCCAACCGGAATGACCCTTTTTTCCGTTTTTCTGTTACTTTTTTTTTGATTCCCGGGGTTTTTGTCCTTAGTGATGCTCAGGCCTCGTGATGGTCCCCCTTCGTTTTGTGTTGGCGACAAGGCGACTGATTCCCCCCGGTTTTTTTTCTGCCCCCTCTGGGATCGAAAGTCCCTGTTTTTGAACAGTGTTTTTTTTGGTTTATTTACTTTTTCCCCATTTTTAGAGCAAAAAAACTTGACCTCCCCTTTGAAAAGCATTCTTGTCTTTCTTGTTCGGTGGCTTGTGCTTTCGTTCAATGATTTGGTTTGCCCGGCTTCCCTCGTCACTCGCTTGATCTGTTCCGTTGGCCTTTTTTGCTGGACCGCCGGCCGTTCCGTGGACGAACCCTCTGGCGGCCAAAGTTCTTTTATCTCTTTCTGATTCCCTTTTCATTTTCAAAAAGTCGCCCGGGAGTGGGCAGCTCTCAGTTCTTTTCCCCCCTCTTTTTTCTTTTCTTTTCTTTTTTTCTTTTGACTTAGACGATCGGCTAGTTCTAGGAACGGTCCCCCCCCTTCCTTTTCCTCCTTCTTTTGGAGGATTCCGCCTGGTTGCTCCCCGAAACGGGTTTGGTCCGTCTTTTACTTTCCTCCGCTTTTTTCTTCACCTTGCCGTGTTAGGTCGCGAGTGAGTAGGCTGAACCATTTTTTACTTTCATTGTTTTTTCCTTAGATTTTTTTTTTTCGCAGGAGGTTTCTGACTCCAGGGTGATGTAAGATCCCTTGTTTTTGAGGACTTTTCAGACTAGGGGGACGTGCCTTCCAACCCAGTCTGGACGGGTTCTTGTTGTTCACATGGGGTCGGCCGTCCGGAGGTTTCCCACCAGGACTCATTTCTTTGTTGAATTTTTTTTTTCCTTCCGGCACTTCCCTTTCCGCTGTAACTTTTGATACACCCCCCTAAGTGGCGTCGAAAGTGGTCTGTCTGCCCCCCCTCCTTTCAAAATGTTGGTAAAAACATTGCCGCCCATTTTTCCCACTTTTTCCAACCCCCCCCGCCGCCAAGGAGTGATGGAATGGGCGATAGTACTTTTCGGACCACATTTTTTCTTCCTTTGTGTCCCCAGCTTTAATTTCTGAGAAGGACCCTCGTTTTTGAATGTTTTCTTTTTTGGTACCCCCCTTGGGATCAGACCCATACCTGGTGTAGTGGGACGGATTACTTGACATCGCCTTTGCATGTTTCTTTGGTCCTTTCTGGGAAACGTTGGCCTGCAAACTCTTTCCAATCGGACTTTTTTATGGTTTTCTCTTGCTACGCAACCCCAATGTTTTTTGAAGCCGGGGCCGGTACCTTCCCCCTCCGTTTTTTGTTGTGATCGGAGCACCTTTTTGACCCCTTTTTGGTCGAACTAAGTTTTGGCTTTTTTTCCTTTTCGTTCGAGTCCTCTGGGCAGGCAGGGTTCTCTTCCTTTTTTTTCAGGCCACAAGGTTGGACGACTCAACCGGCCAAGTTTTTTATTCTTCCACTCAGTCAAGGGCACGAAAAAGCCCCCCTCCCCCCAAATGCCTCCTTTCATTAGGTGACGGTCCCATTTTTTTTTTCATTCATTTTCATAACCCCCGTTCTGAGTCCTTCCATTGAAGCGGTTTTGATTTTTTTTTGTGTCGGAGGGTCTTTCTTTGAGGCATTCTTGTTCCCTTCTTCGGTTTCCACCCAATTTTTTGAACAATTCTTCCCGTTATGGGGTTTTTTGTTAAGACGGCGCGCTGTTTTGCCTGATTTTTCCTTTTAGTTGATTCCTTCCCCGTCCCAGGGCGATTGTTTGTGCCTTTTGTTTCGTTTTTTTTCTTGCGCCCACTCCATGGTCCTGGCTCGGCAACCCCGTGGTTTCCCTGCTGTTTGCGTAGTTACTGGCCCCCGGATTTTCGCCCCGCTCTAACCCCCCCTCTCCCCACCTATGAACCTTTTTCTTTCCTCCTTTACGGCCCCACCGGCATTCAAGGTGTCCTTACTTCTCCCCTTTCCCCTACACTTTTTAATTATTGGGCGGCCGCTGTCCACTTGAGCTTTTTTGGAACTTTTCCCCCCCGTCGGGAGCCCCAGGGCGAATAAGACGTGGGAATTCTTCGGTTGCTTCAAGGTGGGGTCCAGCGATACGATGCTTCGTGTCGCGTTGTCCCACCTTCCACCCTTTTTGGACCCAACTTGTCAAGCAATAGTCACAAGTTAGCCTGGTCTGCCTTTTTCGTTCGGCTTGCGATGGCCGTGCCCGCAAGCAGGAGCGGTAAATTTTTTCATGTTTCTTTTTGTTAACGCCCGGCGCCACTCCCCGACCTTTGCCGGTGTCCACGCCGGCTTTTAGGTCCCCGAGAATTTGCAACGGATCCCTGTTCCCCAATTTCCCTCCGGCCCGTGGCTGAGCATGCTCTTGTTGAGGACGTTTCCCCCCAGTGTCCTCTCGCTGCCCAACTGTCACTCCAAAACACTGTTTCGCCCTTCGTTCTTTTTCCCTGCTTCCATCCATCCGGTCCTTTCCAAATCCACCTCCCTAGTCTTCCCCATAGCTCATGCGCATCACTGTAAACTTAGTCCCAAAAAGAAAAACCCTCAGGGCCCCCCTCTTTTTACCAACTCGCACGAGTCATCTTTGAATTCTTCCCTTTCCACCTCACAAGCTGATGTCTAGAGAACGGTATTGAGGTATTCCGCGGCCTTTGGCTTGCGCCGTTATGGCACGGTAGGTACCTTCCCAAAAGCCCCCCACCTCGCACCCCCATTACGTGCCCAAGTTCTTTCCTCAATGGGTTTCCGCCCCTCCGGTTTCCGGTTAGGGCTGTCGCCCTTTTTTTCCCTCTTTTTCTGTGCTACCAAGAGGACAACACTTTTTCCACCCTTCGACGTTTGGCTCGTCCGATTCGCCGCGATCGATGTTGTGCCTCCCCCGTCCCCGGTGTTTTAGCTGTCGCCACCTCCGTGTGGTGTGTTGGCGCGGTTTGGCGGCGTTTTGTGCACCCCCGTGTTCCCGCCGCCCTTGTCGTCCCAGGGTCCCCCGCCGGCTTCTTTCCCCTGCGGTCCCCGCGGTCTCTTGGTTTTTTTTTTTTCGCCGCTTTTGGGGTGCTCCGGGTTCCCCCGTCTCCCCCTTAGCCACAAGACCAAAAAACAACTCTCCCTTGCCCCCCCAGATCCTAAAAAGAGCCCAAGTCACCCAAAACTCTTCGTTAACATACACCCAACCACATGGTCCATCCCCCCTGACTATTCACCTGTTTTCCGTCCCCCGTCCCCCACACAGGGGGCCTGTATTTGTCGTTGCCGGACCCCCTCGCCCTCGTCAGACCCAAACACTATTCCCTTTACCACATCCCCACCTAAAACGGCGCCCACCAGACCACCAAAACAAAACCAAAACAAAACCACCACCACACACACAAACCTTGACAAACCAAACCCAGAATACAAAGCATGAGGAAAACAGAACCCACCCCCCCAACACAACACTAAACACAGAAAGTACCCCCCCTCTACCACAGCCACGAACTGGGTTGTCTGGCGCTATCGTCCTCCCTTTCTTTTTTCAATAGACATGTTTTACTTTTCTCTTTGGGGGCGCATACGTTTTTAATTTTCACTTTTTTTCCCCTTCGGTTCTTTGCGAGTCCCCCAGGAGGAGCTTTTGAGGTAGACTCAGCCCCCCCATTTTAAGTCCCAGAAAAAGTTATTGAAGACTGCTGGGTGCCCCTTTGTTTGTGGTACTTGTATGATTTCCCAGATTTCTTTTTTTTTTTTCCAATGGTTCTTCCCCCCATTTGGCCGCTGTACAATGTTGTTCCTTTTTTTTCCGTCCAACGGCCCGTTGTAAACCATCGGGATTGCCTGGCGAATTTCTTTTTTTCCCGCCGACTGCGCCCGTTGGTGGACAGTAGGCCCTCTGATTTTATCGATGGTCAGACCACTGTTTGGCCTGGATGTTCTTCCACGCTGGCTCTGGTGGACGTGGTTTTTTAGTATCGTCGGCTTTTTTTTCGCCGTTTTTTTTCAAGTCACACTATCCTCTTCTTTCCCTCCGCGTCCGGTTTTTTTCGCGCTCCCTTTCGATTGAGGCATGGCCTTCCGAAGGACGCTACCCCCCACCGCAGCCCTTGTTCCCCCCCCCCAGCTCTTTGCCGGGCCTCGGTTCGACATACGATCGCTTATCTCCTTTCACGTCCCCCCCGGAACGCATTTAGGGGTATTCCCATCGTTCCGTTGCGGGCTGTCCCTTTCCCCTAACTTTTCTTAATCCAGTCTGGGTTCTCGGCAAAATGTCGGGTCCGCTTTCCCCAGCCCGGTGAAAAAAACATTGCTTCACACGACCCGCCCCTACCTTACTTTTTTATTCCGTAGTTCCGAGCAGCCTTCCGTAATTGTGGTTTCACATTCACCAACTTGCTTAATAAACGTTTTCGGCCGAACACACAATTCTTCGAGCTATGGCCTGCGCTTGAAGTAAGGGACCCCGTAAGGTTTCTTCTCTCCCCCCTGGAGTTTCTGGGGTATAAGGGTGGATTTTCTTTTTCCCTACTTTTAATATTCTTGTCCGGCCTTACTGTACTTTTCCCCCCCTCCTTCTTCGTTTACCCCCCCCCCCCCCCGGCAGACGTGAGTGATTTTGATTCCCCTGACTTGAGTGCGGTTTTTTTCCCAGAACTAGACCTTTTTTTTTGTTTCTTTCCTTCGCTTTGTGTACCCTGCTCCCAGTTCGTTGCCGTAATGAGCACGGGTGTCGAACCACGAAATTTTCGCCTGCCCTTTTTTTTTTGATTTCTTTTTCTCACAGCAACGGTTCCCGGGGAGTTGCGAGTTCTGAGAGACTTTTCGTGCGGAGGTATCCTGGCCCGCTGCAAAGGTGGTTCCGATGGTGTAGCACCTTTTTTCCGCGCCCTTGAGTCCCCTTGTGCCGACCCGTAAAGGCCGCAGAAGCAGTTTTTTTTTTTGCCCCTCCTCCCCCCCTTTCCCCTTCCAACGGATGTTCGCCTTGTAAGTGGTTACCCTTTTTTTTTCCCAATATTTTCGCCAAAACGGGCATTTGTGGAAGTTCTTCCTCCCCCCTTTTCTCGCTGTGGTTTTATGTGTGATAGCGCAAGACGAATGTCCCTTCGTTGCTTTTCCCTTCCCTTCCCTGTGTGGTTCTTTTCATTTACTAGTGTCCGGATGACTTCTTTTTTAAAACCCGTGGCGTGGATTGACCAAGGAGGATTTGATTCTTTTTCAGTTTTTTTTTTTTTCGGAATTATTTCCCGCCGGATCGGGGAGGTCAGTCGTGTTTTCCTGCTTTTCGCCTTGAGACCCCCCCCCCCCCCCCCCCCCCCCCCCCGTTCTTTTTTTTTTTTTTTTGGTTTGTGTTTCTGCAAAACCCCTGGAGGTCAGGTTTTGAACGCATCCTCAGGGGCCCTTTTGTTGCCTTCGTTTTTTTTTTTTTCTTCTTTAGATTTGGGGTGGGGTCCTGGATCCCTCGTCAATCTTGACTTCTTCCTTCTTTTTTGGTCTCTGTTTGGCTGACGTTGTTTTGTTCCGGCGGCTCCCCCCGTGTACTCCCTTCTTTCACCTGGTTGACCCCCTGACGGGCGGGCACTTTGAAATCCTGCAAAAAGTGCCGTCTTGCCGCGGTCTCGGCTTGCCGGCTGTTTTTTTTCTCAGGTGGGGCTTCCTCCTGGGTTCCTTCCCCCCTAGGCTTCCCTTCTTTCAGGCCTTTCTCCTCATAGATTTTCCGTTCCCTCTTGGGGGATTTCGCCTGTTGCATCAAGAAGGGTTTTCCCCTTTTTCCCTTTTTTTCAGGCTTCGTACGACGGGGGAGCACTGAAGTTGTTTAGTTCTTATTCTTATTCGTCCCCCATTTTTTTTGTGCCGTGGGGTTGCACCTCAAGTAGTGCAATGGTCTTTTTCTAATTCTTTTTTTCTTTTTTTTTCTTTGGAGGCCTTCCCGCCGCAGTAATTGAAAGGAAGGTTTTGGGCCTAGCTCCGGTTTTTCCGGATGACCGTTGAAACCAATGGAGCGCCCTCCTTTACCTTTGTGACCAGAGCCTTGAACCAACGCTGAGATCTTTCCCCCGTTCCCTTGCGTTCTCCTCCGAGAAAGCTACACCACCACTCCCCTGTTTTTTTCCTGCCCCCGACTTTCCCCATTGGTTAAAAGTCTGCTTTTCTACCGCTAAGAGGCCCGAGAAATTTCAATTTTTTTCCCCCAGGCCGGCAGTGCAACTTTTCTGGCCCTTTTCCTCTTGAGCTTTTTCCCAGAGTTTCCGCGAGGATCAGGCCCCAGGAGACAGGTTGGGAAATTGGTTTTGTTCCTTTTTTCTCAGGACGACGGGAAAAGTGGGACGGCGATTTGACATGTAGTTACTATTTGGCCCTGCGGAAGAAAGTTGCGGGCAATGGAGCCCCAGTCTTCGATGTGTTACCCCCGCACACGTTCTGCTTTGTTGCCTTTATCTTTTTTTTTCTTCTTTTGGAGAGAGATTGCTTTCCTCCCCCTTGACTTACCCCTTTCTGGTCGAAAGTTGGCTTAATTCCAATCTTTTGCCCCTTTTCCCAAGTTTTTCTGCCAGCCCCGGGTGGCCCCCCACTTTCCCCCACCGTTCGTCTCACCTTCAAGATTTTTCTAAAACTACCCGTTCATGGTGCTCCCCACTTTTCCCCGACAGCCTTGCAAACCATTGATAATTGGGTCCCTTCATATCGGCAGTTCAACGTTCCTTTTCCCACGATCCCTTTTTCCGGAAGGGAACCATCTCGCCACTTTTTTTTTGTCTTTTCTTTTTTGTGCGGTTGGGGGAGTTTTTTTTCGAGGGCATGGGCAGTGGTTCACCATTTTCGTTTTGTTAACCTTCCCAAATTATTTTCCTAGTTATGGGTTTTTTTAGTGGCGCTTTGCTCCTTTCTTCTTTTCCTGATGCGGAGTTGCGATAGAATTTTTTCAGGTTTTTTGCTCTTGTTGGCCACCTTTTTTGAACCTCATTTCTTTTCGTCGCCTCCGTGTTCAGCTTTGCCCCCCGGAGCTGTGCTGCCGTTTTTTTTGGCCCCTTTCTTCTCAATAAAGTCGCATAGAACACCGGACTCAGACCTTCTATTCCACGGGAACAGGGGGAGTCCTACTTTAGTACACTCGCGTTGACCCCCCAATCTTTTTTCAGCGTCAGTACTCCACTTTCGGGCGCCCCCTGACACGTCTGGGATGAAACCCCCAAGGCGGAATCTGGGTTTTTTTCAGCAGTTGTAGGTTCCTCCTTTTTGGTCCCTTTGAGGCCATACGGAGTCTAGTAGCTGCCCGGCCCCCCCCACCCGAACCTAAGAACTAGGTAACCCAGGTTGAAAAGACGAGTCTGGACCCACTCCCCCCCGTCCGTTTTTTTATCTGGATTGCTACCCTTTCTTGATTTTGAAAGCCTTCTGTCCCTGTTTTCCGCCGGCGCCACGACTGTGGCAGGGCCTGTCTTCTTTTTCAGGCCGCTGGCTTGCAGATTTTCCCCCTCGATGGAAGGGAGGTGCCGGGCACCCCCCCCCCCCATCTTTCTCCTCCCCACAAGCCGCCGTCCGCTTGGGCGCCACGTTCTGGACATGGTCCCCCTTTGCCTGAAGTTTTGCGCCTCTCTTACAGTTGCCGACGAATCCTCCCCCAAACCCCCCCTGTTCCACGCCCCCGCCCTAGTCTACACATATTGCGGCCCGTTGACTCCCCCCCCTGTTCTCCCTTGTCGGCCCAAACGCAATCTTCCAAACTTTGTTTTCATTATTTCACAATAGCCACGACCCCCCCCACGTTTAACTGTCTTTGTACCCTTCCACAGAGGTAATTCGTCTTTCATTCTGCGTTAGCCCCCCGCCCTCAACACCGTCCCCGCTGATTGACGGCGGGGCGGCTCTTTAGGATCGAAGCCCCCCCTTGAGAGGATTTTTCCTTTCTCAATCCCCCACTTGCCGAACCTCGGCGCCCAAGTTATGAACTCTTGTTCTCCCGGTGTCGGGCTTCGCCATTTTTCCTTTTCTTCTTCCCCATGGGCGATCAACCACATTGCCCGTATTCTTTTGTTCAAGGACTGGGAGTCTATGATTCTCTTGACAAGCGAGGCGGCGTCAATAAATGAGTCCCACACTTCCCCCGTTTTCTTACTCTTTCCCTCACACCCGAGCGTTTTTTGATCGGTTAGAGGGCGTTTTTTTCCCCCACCTTTCCCAAGTGCTTCACCGTGTGAGCCGGGTTAAAACCGAGCAGTGACCCCCTTCCCCTTCGCGGGGCCCCAATGTCGCCAGGTGTCCCCAACCCCATTTCTTAGTTTTAGTTAGAGTGTACACTAATCACTCCCTTTCTTTGTCGTCTTCTTGAGCGGACAGCTCGGACCCCAAAGGCAGTTTTGTTTTTTCCCTGGTGCCCCATCCCATTTCCCAATTACCCCTAGTCCCTGAGCTCCTTCGCTACTCTCCTGGAGCGGGGCCGAACTTTTTCCACATTTCCCCTTTTGTGAAGCTCTTTATCGGATCGTGGGATCTTCGTAGGTCCTCGGTGCTCCGGTGCCGGATGGCGTTTTCCCTGGGACGTCTGCTTTTTTGACATATGGTCTTTTTTGGGGTTTTTGGCGGCCGTTTTTATGATTCAAGACGGCCGGTGTTTACCAATTGGTCGTTTCCTTTTCTTTGTTAAACGACCTGGACGTACCGGCCAGGATGGCCCTTTTCTTTGTTCCCTTTCCCCCTTAATCTGGAACTCTTTGCCCCCTCCGACTGGCGTTTGCTCCGTTTGATCTGAATCTTTCCCTTTTTCTAAGATTTGTCGGCAACCAACTTTTCCCCCCCCGATTTCGGTTGTATTTTTTTTTGCCACGCTGGGCTCCATTTGTTTTAAGTTCCTATCCTCGTCTGACATTCCGGTCGTTCCAATTTTCCCTACTTTTCCCCCCCCCCCACTTAGAGATATGTGGGACTTGACCTGGTCGTCTTCATGTCGACTCGCTACCGGGGATACTCGACACCAACTTCTCTTTTGGTTTGACCCGTGACCTCCTCGGGGTAGCACATTCTCGCTTACTTAATAATTCCTTGTTTTCTCCTTCCCTTGTACCCCCATCTCCCGATAAGGCTTCTGGAGGCCAAGACCGATTTAATCAGGCCGTTTTTGCACGTCCAGTCGGTTCACTTTCCCTGCCCCTCCCCTGAACATTTTCCACCGCACCCTTGACGCATGGTTTCTATCATACCCCGGTTGGCCCCGTCTCACCAAGAACAGCGCAAGACTTTCGTTAAGGCATTCTTCACGCGCCTCTTTCCAATTTTTTTCATTACCAGTCAAGTAGCTCCCGAGGGCCCGCCACTCTCTTCCTTAACGGTCTGCGGTTTCCGTTCGCTTTCGCCGCTTCGCATAGACCCCTTTCTTTTTTTTTTTTTAACGTTACTTCATGGGTCGGCTACAGTTAATCCTTTTTTTTTGAGCTGTCCCAGAGTATTCGACGTAACTAATAAGTTGAAGTGAGCGTTTTTCCCTCTTTCTCCTGCGCGGGTTTTTTTGCATACATTTCCCCACCCGGGAATTTCCGGTTACGCCCCCTTTTTCGTGTCTCCTTGGGCGGCTTGTAACCCTGATCCACCGTTCTGCTGGCCGTCGTGCAAGGGGGTTATTGTTCCACCCCACTCTCCCCCCCTTTCCAGGCGTGGTTTTTGTGATTTTCTTTTTTTTTTTTTACCTCTCCCATCGTTCGTCAACGTTTCGCGGCGAGTATGCTTTTGTCATTCGAAACGGTCGTTTCAGGAACCTCCTTTGCAAATTTTTGGTCGGTTCTTCACCTACATTGAAATGGGCGACCCCCAGTTTTTTACTCCCCCCCGGTCCCCTGTCCCCAAACGGCGCCGTTTTTTTCCCGGCCTTGTAGTGTGTCTTAACTTAACCCCCCCATGCTTGTGCTTAGCCTTTATACGGAACTCGCCTCCCTCGTTTCAGCGTTTTTTTTGGGCTTGCTCGTGCTATCAGACGGGGCAATGACTCGTTAGGATTTTTTTGTTACGCGATAGGTTTCCTTTGGTTTTGTCCCTACTTTTTAATCTTGTATGCTCCGCATGGTGACCCGTTCTTTCCCAACCGACGATTTTCTATGCCCCCCTGGAGGACCGATGATGATGGGTTTTTCAAGGGCATATGGTTTTCAGCGAGCTTTTGGTTTCCTCCCTTTTTTTTTTGCCCTCTTTGATTGATTCGGTTTTCCTCCTGAGCCCCTGGGCTTGCTGGGAACGGACATTTAGCGTGCCCTCCCTGGGCTCTTTCCCTTGTGATTTCTCTCTATGGGGGGTGCCCTGATTAACTAGCTGCCCTGGTTCTTTTTCTTTCAGCTTTGGTGAGTCGGTCAGTCCAAGGGGGCCGGACGGGCGTTTTGCCGGTGTTCTCACCTCTGCTTTTTCACCTTTTTTTCGCAGCCGATGATTAAAGGACCATTTTTTTTCCCCCCCCCCACCTTCTCCTGTGTCGGTGCATCGTCTCGGCGGGGAGTCTTTGTACCCCTTTTTCACTTTTTCCTTTTTGTCGCCCTCGATAGGGATAGTACTTTTCTTTTTTAAAGGGACCCACCTTTCTCCGATTCTTTGACAGGCTTCGCATTTTTTACCGACGGGTTTGCCGGGTAACGGTCTTTTTCTTTCTTCCCCTCTGCCCACACCCGGTAGGTCCGGCGCCGAAGTAGAGTCCACTTTTCCAGTTCTAGGTCCTCCAATTTCGGGTTCATTGCTTTACGGGAGGTGTAGCCCCTCTGGTGACCCGGAAATTCCCCCCAAGCAGGCTTGGGAAGAGATTCACCCGCGACGGGGTTTCCCCTCTTTTGGTTCCCTGAGTTGCAGCATAGTCTGCACTTCAGCCCTTCCCCTGACACCTGAGATTAGCCCCAGTCTTTTTTTCGCGGGACGCGCCGCTCCACCACGAGTTCTTGGTTTTTCGGGTTCACGTCGGACGCTCCACCAATGCCTCCCTTTTTGCCCGCTCCGCCTTAACTTTTCAATGGAGGGAGCACGGCCCCCCCCGAGTCTCTTTCCAAAGTCAAAGCCGACGTTCTACAAGATCCTGCTGTCGCCTCCTCCAAAGGCGCCATGTTGAAGGCGTTTCCTTTTTTCCCTTGGGGGGAGGGAGTGTTTTTCCATTCTCTTGACGGTGCGTGGCAACCTTTTGTGGCTTTTCCTCTTTCCCTTAGCCTGCAACTGCGACGAACGGATTTTTTTTTTTGCTCCCAGAGACTTTATGGCAACCTGGAGGGGGAATCTATATTTTAATACTAAGTTGTTTTTGTGTTTTAGATGAGGGAGGATTGATTATCTTACGGGCTTCCGTTGCTGAGTTTAGCCAGTGGCTCCCCGGCCCCTTTTCGAGGTTTTTTCTTTTTTCTTCCCCCAGGGAGTTGTTAGAGATTCCCCTCCCAAAGTTTGTACGCTCACAGTCCCCTTTATTCTTTTTTAGCCCCCCACCCAGTTGTGTCATCCCCCCAGGGTTCTCAACCAGTTTCCTCCCTTGGGCCCGAAATATCTTTGGACCCCCTTTTTTTTTCAACGATCATTTTCCTTTTCAGGATGAAAGTTTACTTCCCTCACCTTCCGTCCTTCTGGGGCGGATTGGTTGTCGGGGCGGAGGGGGTCATTTTTCCCTTGGTTACCCCCAAGTGTACGTCGGGGTTTCCCCCCTGCCAAATCTTTCGAGTATTTTGCGTGTTCATCGTTCTTCCCTGGTCGGCAGATCTTCTTTTTTTTCCCCTTCTTTATTTCGGCTTTTGGTGGCCAAAAGCGTCTCCCCTCTGTTCTGGTAACCCGCCCGGGGCCTGCTCGGCCCCCCTATTTTGCACCCTTGCCCTAAGAAAGCTTCTAAACTCGGTCTCCGGTCCCGGTCTTATACTTTCACTCACATAAATGAAAATGGTTCTACCTCCTTCTCCCCTTTCGCTTGGTTCCCCCTCCTGCCAGGTCCGACTTCTTTTGTCCCCGAATTTGCACACCCCGTCGGGATGGGAACCATTCGAAAATACTTCATCTTGGGATGAAATCGGGTCGCTCCAGGTGGGTTACCTTCCGACTCACTCTTCTCGCCCCAGTAAAAATTGACATCCCCAAAACGGACCAACAGGGACCTAGTCCCCCCAGCTTCCTCGGTCCCCCCAACGGCTTTAAGAATTTGGATTTTCACGTCCTAAAGTCTTAGAGATGCAACCATTCTTAATTTGGGCCGCAGGACGGCTTCCCCCTACCTAAGGCAGAACGGTCGTAAGAGATCCCAAAGCTTCTCCCCCTCGCTTCCCAAAACCGAGGGGGCCTTTTTTGCATCTAATGGCACCCAAAAGGCCGCCGCCGACCTGCCGGCTGGCTTCGTCAACCTGGACTCTGTTTTTTCGGGTTCTCATAATCAAATTCCCCCCCCACAAACCCCCTGTCTCCAGCCTACTCTCCTTCTGTTTCCCCTTCTTTTTATCACATTGTTAGCCCCCTCACCCCTCCCATCGTTCCCTTTTTTTCCGTCCTGCCTTGAGAACCCCAGTACCCCCCCAAAAGCCCCACTCCCCCCCCCCAGTAACCCCCCCTGTTCGCGCGCCAGCCGGAAAGATTTCCTTTTTTTTCCTTTTCCTTCCGCCGACACCCGGGGCACCTCCACTCAGTCTTGATGCTTTTGGCTTCTTTTGTGTGATCGTACTCCCCCCAATTGGCATGAGTCCATTTTCACCTGCCAACCCCTACATGGCCGCCGAACAATCACTTTTGCTTGTTGAATATTTCAAACCGATTTGATATGAGGATTTACCTTGGGGGGGCCTCGCCTTTGCCTGGGGATACACGTCAACCTTTGCACGATTACCCGTTCCCGTTTTTTTTTTTTTCTTTCTTCCTTTCCTATTCCGTTGCCCCTGGCATCACTTAGGCGATGGTCAATCACTTGTTGTTTTTTCTTTTTCTAGTTAGTTTTAGAATCCATCAACACCGCGCTTTGGCGCAGGTTCCTTTACTTGTGTTGTCACACCCAACACGGCTCCATAAGGACCCGGTGCCTAACGGTGAGTTTTTTGGTTTTTTTTTGGCCCTTTTGGAGTCTCCCTTTGCTTAAACCACGTGGTCAGGACTTTCCCCGGTCGGGAGGTCCCCATCGACTTATTTGAGGGTCCGGTAACCGATAATCACCCTTTCTTTGTTTTCCCCGTTTATGGTCCGACAAGAACCATATTTTAGGAAAAGAAGTTCAGTTCCTGTAAGTTTCAGCCCCACCCATGGGACCCCCGAGATCTTCTGCATAATCTGTAGAGTCCGGCAGACGGTAACCTACCCCCCTGTGGCGGCCTGACTTTTTTTCTCTTTTTTTCTGGAATAGTTAGATAATTTGTGAATGGAAATTTTTATCCCCCGGCGGAGCGTGCAGCCTTCCCGCATCTATAGTTTAGCCTTTTGTACGGGGTGTGAGGGGTTTGTGTGTGGCAGGGTCTTCATTTTTCCCCCGCCACAGTCAGGTTTTGCGTTTCCTTGTTTTTCTCTGTAGTGACCGTCCTGTTTTTGTGGTGCCTGTTACCGTGTTTTTTTGGCAGGATAAACGGTCTTGGCCTGCCCCCAGCTTTCTTTCTGAACGTGGGATACCCCCTCCTTGTCGTCCGTGGCTTCCTACTTCCCAGAAGGTCCGCGATTCTCCAGATGTTCCTTTACACCGATTTCCGGCAAGGGTTCTTGTGTCCCCCTTGCTGGGCTCGAGTGGGTGTTTCTTTCCTCTCCCCCTAGGTGAGTCGACCTGTGTAGGGCAAGCCCCATTTATCTCTCTCTCCTACTCCCGGGGGGTTGGGTGAACATTTTTTTTTTTTTTTTTTTTTGTGTTTGTTTTTTTTCTCCTTTTTCTCTTTCTGGTGTCTTGACGACCAGAATTCCTTTGACTCGCTACGGATCCCCCCCCCCTCCCTTTTTTCCAATGAAAAAACAAACGTCTTTTCTTTGCCGGGCACCTTTTTTTTTGGGGGTTCGGCCAACCTTCCTCACGCTTATTCCAACTTTCCCTTTTCCCAGGCCCCAGTCGGAGGGGGTATCCCCAGTTCCGTAATCAGTTTCGTTTTTTTCCCCCAGAACCGATTTCACCGGCGTTTCCCGGTAAGTAGGTCAGCGGTCAACCTTTAGACGGCCCATTCCCAACCCGTTTTCCTTTTCTTTTTCATACACGGTTTTCCACACGACCTATCACCCCAGAACCTCTTCTTTAGGCCCTTTCTTCGGACTTCCAACTCCTCCCCCCGGCCGGAGTTCCTTTTTCACCGAGGTCCCTAGCAATCTTGCCGACCTTTCCATCCGGATTGCCGCCTAAGGCGGGGACCCCTCCTTCCTTCTCTTCGAGCTGCGACGAGCCGCGCTTCCGGCCTTTCCCCTTTGCTACAGGAGCCATGCTTGGTTCCCTTTCTCTTTCCGGATATCGAACTTTTTTTCCCTAATTAGGGTGTTTCTTTAGCGTTTTTTCCCCCCGACTCCCTCGCTTTTTTTCCCCCCCCCCTTCCCACTGACCTTTTTGAATGCGACTGCTGGTTTCTCCCGATTTACTCGTGTCTTTCGGTTTTTTTTCCCACTTTCCTTTTCTTGTGGGCCGTTTCTTAGTTCGTTTTTTTTTCCAACCACTCCTCCCGCCGCGCAACGTCCCTTTGTGATTTATTGGGCTGTCGAGCCCCCCCTTTTACGTGGGGAGGTTCTTTATTTTTTGCGTTGCCGATTTACCCGGCCCTCCGGTAACGGAGACTCTTCCTTCCCGCGATCTGTCCGTTTCTTTGTAGGCTGGTCCCAACTCGGCAAAAAAGGTCTCATGTTTTTTATCCGCAGGCTTCCCTTTTTTTTCCCCCCCATATTCCCCATTGGCGCCCCTTTATTTCGTCGGGGTTCTTTTTGACTCCCGGACAACCGGGGCTCACCAAGGCAAGTCTTTCGTCTCCCTCCCCCTCCCCCTTTCATCCGGCGTCTTTCGGGGGGTTTGCTTTGTTTGTCGCTCTTCACCGGTTTCCCGACTCGTTCGTCCTCGACTGTTCCTTTGGCTTTATATGATGCTCCTGCCATGACGGGTTTTTGTCCCCCCTTTTTTTGCTTTTTTTTTGTTTTGGCGACCGAGACGTTGAATGATCAAGCCTGCAATGCGCGCTCTTTGCGGAGGGACAGTGTTTTTAGTGATCTGGCCTCCTATCATTGGCAAAAACTCGGCGCGTGGTTAACCGCCTTTTTTCTCAGCCCTTTAAGAAGTTTCCTTTCCCCCCTGGCTTGTTGTCTAGATGGGGGTGCCCCTTTCCCTTCGGGTGCAATTTTCTTCTCCCCTCCTTTTTCGGGACGGACCGGGGCCTGAAGCGTTTCTGGAGCCGTAGGCTGCCCCACCGTTCTTCTTGCTTTTCATCCATTTCTCGCCCCGCTGCGGTCCACCTTCCCAGGCACGACGATGGGGCAGCCGTTCGTTTTCGCGATTGCTTCGTGGGCTCTGGTTTCCCCCTGTTGTTGACCGAAG